>Ga0194115_10007015_pt1 | contig 11282 bp, 9 predicted proteins | sample TA2MahsurfametaG_3_FD_148656 | JGI IMG/M metagenome (GOLD analysis project Ga0194115, IMG submission 148656) | Freshwater microbial communities from Lake Tanganyika, Tanzania - TA2015002 Mahale S4 surface | ecosystem: Environmental > Aquatic > Freshwater > Lake | place: Tanzania: Lake Tanganyika... | reverse complement strand
GGCTGGTCGCCGCCGGGCTGGTCGCCGCCGGGCTGGTCGCCGGGAAAGTCGGAGCTCGGCGGTTCTTCAGCCGTGGTGATGTCGGGGCTCGAATCACCGGGCGGCACCGAATCCTCGGTGGGCGGTTCTTCGCTCGGTGCGAGCAAGGGATTACCGCAGGCGCAACGTGCGCGCGGCATGCCCTGATCGTCGATCAGGATGGCCGTTCCGGCCGCGATCACCGCGTCGTATCCGTAGGCCTGATCGTTCTTGAATCCGAACATCTGCACGTTGAGGTTCTGCAGCGCGTACACGGGGGTGAGGCTGCGCAGATAGTCGGGCAGTTCTTCGAACGAGATGCCTTGCACGTCGGCCCACGCGCGGCCGCGATCTTCGTAATAGGTGAGGAAGCGAATCATCGCTTCGACGTCACAGATGTTCGTGCCGGTTCCGCCGTAGGTACGTCCGGCGTACAAACCCGAGGCCGAACCGTCGACGGTGCCTTCCGACAATGCGGAGAGATCGACGTCGTACTGGGTGAGTTCGAACGTGGGGGCGAACGAGTCGGGGCCCACCACACCGGCGGGCTGGAAAAGCTTGCGCCCGCCGCCGCTCGAACTCTCGCTGTCCTTGTCGCCGCCGCTGCACGCGGCACCGATCAACAGAACTCCGGCCATCATCGTGGCCGACCAGATGCGACGCATGGTCCCCCTCGCTCTCTTCTTCGCGGCATCGGGTTCGTCCCGTCTGGCCGCCCTTTGGAATGTATCAACCATTAGAACTCCATTCGATTAGAGGTCGTTAAGAGATGAGCACGGCGCTCGCCTCACGGGATGAGAGGCCGGGTCCGAGCGAACCTGGCACTTTTCGGGCGGATTACTGTTTGCCGGTGACTCAGATTTCGTCCTCCGACGTGCAAACGACCCAGTCCCTACTCATCGAGACCCCCTCGGGGCGGGTGAGGGGCGTGGCCCGACCCGACGGCACCGGGGCCTTCCTGGGCCTTCGCTACGCCCGGGCCGATCGGTTCGCCCCGGCGGTTCCCGAGACGCCGTGGGAAGGAGAGCGCGACGCCTCCCGCCATGGTCCGATCTGCCCGCAGGCACCGGGTCTCCTCGAATCCACGATGGGCGCGGCCCTGCCGCCCATGGACGAGGACTGCTTGAGTCTGGGCGTCTTCGTTCCCCCCTTGGTCGTCGGCAGTTCGGCCACGGGTCGGCCGGTTCTCGTGTGGATCCACGGCGGGGCCTATGTGAACGGCTCGGGTTCGACACCGTGGTACGACGGTTCGTCGTTGGCGCGTCGCGGAGATGTGGTGGTGGTGTCGATCAACTATCGGCTCGGCGTGTTCGGATTCTTCCGCGACAACAACCTCGGACTCCTCGACCAGATCGAAGCGTTGCGTTGGGTGCGCAAGCACGTTGCCTCGTTCGGTGGCGATCCGAACAACGTCACGATCTTCGGAGAGTCGGCCGGCGGATCGAGTGTCGTTGCGCTGATGGCATCACCGCTGTCGGCCGGTCTGTTCCACAAGGTGTGGTCGATGAGTCCGTCGATCGGTCAGTACCGCAACGCCGAGCGCGGCGATGAACTGGCTGCCAAGTTCTTGCTGGCCGCCGGCGTCGATCGTGATGACGATCTGCTCGCGTTGACGAGCGACCAACTGCTCGATGCGCAAGGTGCGCTAGTGGCCGAGAATGGTCGAGCATTCGATTACTTCGCGCCAACGTGGCCCGGTGTCGGATTGCCGCGCGAGATCGTGAGTGCGGCGGCCGATCATCCGGCTCATCTCGTGGTCGGAACCACGCGCGACGAGAATCGTTTGTTCGGAGCCTTCTCGCCCGATGCGGCATCGATGGACGATGCCAAGATGCGCAAGTTCTTCGCGGGCATGTTGCCCGATCGTGTGGATGAGGCGATCGAGTTGTATCGCGAACATCGTCCGGGTGAGTCCGATGCGCAGTTGGTGATGGCGGCGCAAACCGACGAAGGGTTCCGGCAGCGGGCGATTCGTCTGGCCGAGAAGCGAGCGAAAGCCGGGACGCCGACGCACATGTATTGGTTCACGTGGGCCAGTCCTGCCTTTGGTGGTGTGCTCGGGTCGTGTCATGCGATCGACATTCCGTTCACGTTCCACAATCTCGATCAGCCCGGTGTCGAGTTGTTCACGGGCGACGGCGCCGATCGGGCCGTGGTGGCCGATCAGGTGGCCGCGCAGGTGTTGTCGTTCGCGACCGACGGAGCCGTGGCGTGGTCGCCGTACGACCTGGAGAGTCGGCGCACGTGGCGATTCGACGTGGAGTGTGGCGAGATCGTCGACCCCGAACCCCGCCTCCGCACCCTCTGGAATCCCTGAGTCCTGAGGAACCACAAATCGCAACCACGGCGAAGGGTCCCAGAACCACGAATCTCCTCACAGTGCCACACCCGTGTGGTCGGGTGGGGGCATGTTCACCGCCCTGCGCTGCCCGCATTGCCACCACATGTTCCGAGTCCAACCCCAACGTGACCGCGACACCTGGTCCGGCTCGCTCACACGACTCTGTCCCGATTGCCGAGGCCTTCCGTCGTCACCGCCGTCGGTCGACAACGCCGCACTCGTCTACGAGGGTTCCACGCGTCAGTTGGTGTCCGATCTCAAGTTCCGCGGTCGCCAGTCGGCAGCGCGCGCGCTCGCGGCCGAACTCGCACGAGCCGTTCGTGCTGACGGTCGCACGTTCGACGTCGTCACCTGGGCTCCCACCTCGGCGACCCGACGTCGTCGTCGCGGATTCGATCAGGCCGAGTTGATCGCGCGACTGGTCGCTCGCGATCTCCGTCTTCCGTGTCGATGCCTCCTCGTCCGCGAAACCGGCCCGGCTCAAACCGGTCGCTCGCGCCGTGCCCGCTTGAGCGGCCCGGCCTTTCGTGCTCGCCCCACGCGTACCCCCATGAACGTTCTCGTGATCGACGACGTCGTCACCACCGGAGCCACACTGCGCGCCGCCGCTCATGCTCTCGGGTCAGCCGGTTGGGCCGACGTCACCACACTCGCGGCCGCCGCGACACCCGATAAACGTCAGACGCCGGCCAGGTCGCGCACCGTGGCGATCGCACCCGACTGATCGTCTTCCACCAACACGCCGTGCATGCCCACGGCCCGCGCGGCGTTCACGTTCACCACCATGTCGTCGAGGAACGCGGTTCGTTCGGCCGCCGCCCCGAGGCGCTCGAGAGCCAAGTGGTAGATCGCGGCGTTCGGTTTACGGAGACCCACTTCATGACTGTCGACGATGTCATCGAACAGGCTCGGGAAGTCGACGAGGTCCCACCACCGTGATCGCAACTCGCGCACGTTGTTGGTCAGAACTCCGACCCGCAAACCTTTGGCTCGCAGATCGTCGACGAGGGCGAACATCGGCTCGCTGCGCACGAACGCGAAGTTCACACCGGTTCGGTTCTTGAACTCCGGCGGAGGTTCGGCGGCCACCAGTCCCGCGGCGGCGATCAGCGGGGCCACCGCCTCGCGGTACTCGGTCATCGAGATTTCTCCCCGCTCGAGCTGGTGCCAGGGGTGGTCGTGGTCGGTCGCGTAATCACCCATCAGGACGCTCATCACGACCTCGGGTGGATGGCTCGGGAAGCGGCGGGCCACGTCGATGGCCCGGCCCGACAACGACAACACGCCGCCCAGGTCGAAGATGACGGTGTCGATGGTTCCCATCAGGGCAGTTTGGTGTGTGGCCGCGGTCGAGCGCCAAGTGGGCGGACCCCGGTCCGACCAGGCCCAAAGGTAGGCTCGACCTCCGCATGGCGATCCTCGACCGCATTCTTCGGGCCGGTGAAGGCAAGAAACTTAAGGCCCTTGAAGGTCTGGTTCCCGACATCAACGCCGACGAGGCCGCCCTCACGGCGCTCAGTGACGACGCCCTGCGCGGCAAGACCGCCGAGTTCCGCCAGCGCCTCGAACGCGGCGAGTCGCTCGACGATCTCCTGATTGAGGCCTTCGCGGTAGTTCGTGAGGCGGGCCGCCGCACCATCGGGCAGCGCCATTACGACGTGCAGATGATGGGTGGCGCCGCACTCCACTTCGGCTGGATCGCCGAAATGAAGACCGGTGAAGGCAAGACCCTGGTGTCCACGCTCCCGGCCTACTTGAACGGACTTTCGGGTCGCGGGGTGCACCAGATCACCACCAACGACTACTTGGCGCGCCGCGACTCCGAGTGGATGGGTCAGATCCATCGCTGGTTGGGCCTCAACGTCGGACTCGTGATCCCCGGAGTGCAGGATCGCCCCGAACAAAAACGCGTCAACTACGCGGCCGACGTCACGTACGGCACCAACAACGAGTTCGGCTTCGACTACTTGCGCGACAACATGGCCGGCACCAAGGAAACCAAGGTGCAGCGCGGTCACGTGTTCGCCATCGTCGACGAAGTCGACTCGATTCTCATCGACGAAGCACGAACCCCGCTCATCATTTCGGGCCGTGTCGCCGACGCCGCTCAGCTCTACTACCGCTTCGCGTCCATCGTGCGCGGGCTCAAGCGTGACGAGCACTACGAAGTCGAAGAAGACAAGCGCGTCGTCATGCCCACCGAGGCCGGTATCGAGCGCGTCGAACAAGAACTCGGGCTCGACAACTTGTACGACGAGGTGCAGCGCAACCTCGTGCACCAATTGCAGGTGGCCCTCAAGGCCAAGGAGCTCTACCGCCGCGACAAGGACTACATCGTCCAAGCCGGTGAAGTGAAGATCGTCGACGAGTTCACCGGTCGCATCCTCGAAGGTCGTCGTTGGAGCGAGGGCATTCACCAGGCCGTCGAAGCAAAAGAGGGCGTGAAGATCAAGGAAGAGAACCAGACTCTCGCCACGATCACGCTGCAGAACTACTTCCGCATGTACGAGAAGTTGGCCGGCATGACCGGTACGGCTCAGACCGAAGCAGCCGAACTCATGAACACGTACGGCCTGCAGGTGGTGCCGATTCCGACCAACCGCACCAACCAGCGTGCCGATCAGCCCGACCTCATCTACAAGTCGGAAGCGGCCAAGTTCAACGCGATCGTCGATGATGTCGCCGAACGCAACGCGAAGGGTCAGCCGATCCTCATCGGCACCGTGAGCGTCGAGAAGAGCGAGGCGTTGTCGAAGGCTCTGTCGAAGCGGGGAATCACCCACGAAGTGCTCAATGCCAAGCAGCACACGCGCGAAGCCGAAGTGGTCGCGCAGGCCGGTGGTCTCGGTTCGGTCACGGTGGCCACCAACATGGCCGGTCGTGGTGTCGACATCCTTCTCGGCGGCAACCCCGAGGGTCTGGCTCGCCGTGCGCTGCGGGCCGAGGGTCACTCGCCCGAAACGCTCACCGACGAATTCGCCTTGCCGATGCCGCTCGATCAGATGCCGGCCGACTATCAGGCGGCCCGTCGTGTCGCGCAGGCGCGCTACGCCGAATTGCTCGCGTCCATCACGGCCGAGTGCCGCGCCGAAGGCGACAAGGTGCGCGAACTCGGCGGTCTCTACGTCATCGGCTCCGAACGTCACGAGAGCCGCCGTATCGACAATCAGTTGCGCGGTCGTTCGGGTCGTCAGGGCGACCCGGGGGAAAGTCGCTTCTACCTGTCGCTCGAAGACGAACTCATGCGCCTGTTCGCCACCGGTGCACTCAGTTGGGTGATGGGCCGCGCCCTTCCCGACGACGAAGCGATCGAACACAAGATGGTCACCAAGGCCATCGAACGCGCGCAGAGCACGGTCGAGCAGCGCAACGGTGAAATCCGCAAGAACGTGCTCAAGTACGACGAGGTCATGAACGAGCAGCGCAAGGTCATCTACCAGCGCCGCGATCAGATTCTCGAAGGACTCGACCTCAAGGCCGCGGCCATGGAATACCTCGCCGAAGCCGTCGATTCGCTCATCGAAACGCACTGCGTGAGCGAGGCCGACGACGAATGGGATCTCGAGGGTCTGGCCAAGGAACTCAAGACCTTCTGGCCCGCCCAGGTGGAAGCCGCCGCTCTGTTCGACTGTCGCGACACCGACGACATGTACGACGTCGTGATGGCCGACGCTTCGGCGTACTACGAACGACGCGAAACCGAGCTCACCCCCACCGTCATGCGCGACGTCGAGCGTCAAGTGATGTTGCGCATCATCGATCAGCGTTGGCGCGAACACCTCGAGGAAATGGACTACCTCCAAGAGGGCATCAACTTGCGCGCCATGGGTCAGAAGGACCCGCTGTCCGAATGGCAGCGCGAGGGCTACGAGATGTTCGGCTCGATGATGAAGGGAATCGCCCAGGACTTCGTGCGCTACGTCATGCACGTTCAGGTCGTGCGCAACGACGCCCCCGACATCGCCGTCAACAACGTGCAGCAGACCAAGTCGGATGCGCCGGCTCCGATGCCGACCGATCTTCCGGCGGCTCCCGCCGCTCCGGCGCCCACCAAGCAGCAGACCGTCGTCAAGGACGAGTTCTCGAAGACACCGCGCAACGCGCCGTGTCCGTGCGGTTCGGGCAAGAAGTTCAAGATGTGCCACGGCGCCAATTGACGGCCCCCATGCGCGACTTCACCGACGACCTCCGCGATGTCTCGCGTCGCCTCGCTGAGGCCCGCGGCTACCTTCGTGTCGACGAACTGCGTTCTCGCATCGCCGAACTCGAGATCGAAATCTCACGTCCCGACCTGTGGGACGACCAGAATCGCGCCAAGCGTCTGAACGCCGAGTACGCCAACGGCAAGGGCGACCTCGACCAGTACGACAAGCTCTCGGGTGATCTCGAGGACGCTGAGGTTCTCCACGAGTTGGCTCGCGAAGTGGATGATGCCAGCCAAGAGCCCGACATCCAGTCGGCCATCGAATCCATCTCGCAGCGGCTCGACGGACTCGAGTTGCGGAGCTTGTTCACCGGTGAGCACGACGAAGTCGACTGCATCGTGCACATCAACACCAAGGACGGTGGCGTCGACGCTCAGGACTGGAGCGAGGTCCTGCTGCGTATGTACTCGCGCTGGGCCGAGCGTCGTGGCTTCGAAATCGAAATCGACGACGTGTCGCCCGGAACCGAAGCCGGCATCATGTCGGCCGAGTTCACCATCAAGGGCCGTTATGCCTACGGACTCATGACGTCCGAACGCGGCACGCACCGTCTCGTGCGCATCAGCCCGTTCGACAACCAGGGCCGCCGTCAGACGAGTTTCTCGGCCGTGCAGGTGTGGCCGGTCATGGACGATCCCGATGTCGAAATCAACGAGAGCGACATTCGCATGGAAGTGTTCCGTGCGTCAGGTGCCGGCGGACAGCACGTGAACAAGACGTCGTCGGCTGTGCGTCTCATTCACGAACCCACTGGTCTCGTGGCGTCGTCGCAAGAAGAACGCAGCCAACTCCAGAACCGCGAGAAGGCGATGAACCGTTTGCGTGCGATGGTCGCGGCCAAGATCGAAGAGGAGCATCAGGCCGAACTCGATCGCATCGCTGGCAAACAGGCCACCGTGGGTTGGGGTAGCCAGATCCGCAGCTACGTGTTGCAGCCGTATCAGATGGTGAAAGATCTGCGCACCGAAGTCGAAACGAGCAGTGTCGAGGCGGTTCTCGATGGCGATCTCGATCGATTCATGGAGGGTTACCTGCGCTGGCGTCGCGCGGGTGACCAGAACTGAATTCGGCCCACCGGTAACCTGGCGATTCTGCGGGGACAACCATGATCAGGCTCGAAAGCGTCACCAAGTCGTACAGCAGCGATGTGATCGCGGTGCGCGACGCATCGTTCGAAATCGCCAAGGGCGAGTTCGTCTTCCTCGTGGGACCGTCGGGTTCGGGAAAGTCCACGCTGTTGCGGCTCATGAACCGGCAAGAGCAGCCGGAGCGGGGCACGGTATGGGTCGCGGGCAAGGACATCAACGACATGCCCGAGTCGAAGGTGCCGTATCTCCGTCGCACCATCGGCAACATCTTCCAGGACTACAAACTCCTGCCCAACAAGACGGTCTTCGAGAACGTCGCGTTCGCTCTCGAAGTGATCGGCCGGCCGCGCCATGTCATCCGCCAGCAGGTCCCGGCCGTTCTCGAATTGGTGGGCCTGGCCGACAAGGAAGATCGCTTTCCGCACCAGTTGTCGGGTGGCGAACAGCAGCGCGTGTCCATTGCGCGCGCCTTCGTGAACCGGCCGCTCATCTTGCTGGCCGACGAACCCACCGGAAACCTCGATCCCGGAACGGGTGAGGGAATCATGCGTCTGCTCGACCGCATCAACTCCACCGGAACCACCGTGGTCATGGCCACCCACGACACCCGGGTCGTCAACATGATGCGTCGTCGTGTGGTTCAGCTCGATCGCGGTGTGATCGTTCGCGACCAAGAACGCGGGGTCTACGACTGATGCTGTCCCGAATCAGTTACGCCCTCCGCGAAACGGCCGCCGGCTTCCGGCGCAACGCCACGCTTACGGCCGCCGCCATCATCACGTCGGCCGTGTCGTTGCTGTTGGTCGGCACCACGTTCCTCATCCAGCGCGCCTTCGACAATCTCCTCACGCGCTGGAAGGGTGACGTCGAACTCATCGTCTACGTCCGTTCCGACGCCACTGCCGAGCAGGTCCAACTCATCGAGGGCGCGCTCAAGTCGCAGCCGTCCATCATCGACGTCGATCGACTCCGCTACCTCAACCAGGCCGAGAGTTACGCCGAAGCCGAGCGGCTGTTCGCGGGCGACCCCGGAACCCTGCGCCTCCTCACACCCGAGAACATTCCGTCGCAGTTCAAAGTCGTGCCCATCGCCGAGGATTCGGCGCTCGTGCGCGAGTTGGGGGAGCAGTTCCGACAATTGGCCGGCGTGAAGGAAGTGGCCTACGCCCAAGACGTGTTCGACGTGGTGTCAAGAGTTTCGCAATTCATTCGTGTGGCCACCACCACCATGTCGATCATCCTGCTCGTGGTCGCGGTGGGCCTCATCTGGAACACCATTCGAACCGCCATGTTCGCGCGCCGACGAGAAATCGAAGTCATGAAACTGGTCGGTGCGACCAACTGGTTCATCCGCATCCCGTTCATGCTCGAAGGTCTCGTGCAGGGTCTCGTGGGCGGCATCCTGTCGTGTCTGGGCCTGTGGGGTCTCAACACCGCCTGGACCAACGCGGTCACCGACTTCAACGACACCGAATTGGCGGCACTCGTCGTGACCGACGGTTACGCGAGTTGGATCATGGTCCTGTTACTCGGAATCGGCGCGCTGGCCGGAGCCATCGGTTCGGGCATCGCCGCCTCGCGTTTCCTCGACGTCTGACGCTCGATCGGCGGCCCCTCCCGGTCGCTGATTAGGGTCCAGTCGTGAACTTCAACGAGATCCAGTACTCCGTCGACGGCCCGGTGGCCACCATCACGCTCCATCGCCCCGACAAGATGAACGCCTTCACGAACACGATGTTGAAGGAGATCATCGCCGCCTTCGATCTCACCGACGCCGACGATTCGGTGCGTGCGGTGATCGTCACCGGATCGGGCAAGGCGTTCTGCGCTGGCGCCGATCTGTCGGGTGGCGGTGAGACGTTCGCGAAGGGTGGCAGCGACGTTTCGGCGCGATCGGGTGTCGTGCGCGACGGCGGAGGTCTCGTCACCTTGCGCATCTTCGAGAGCAAGAAGCCGGTCATCGGCGCCATCAACGGCGCGGCGGTCGGTGTGGGCGTCACCATGACCCTGCCCATGGACATCCGCCTGGCCAGCGAGCACGCCAAGTTCGGTTTCGTGTTCGCCAAGCGCGGCATCGTGCCCGAGGCGGCCAGTAGTTGGTTCCTGCCGCGCATCGTCGGAATCTCACAAGCGGCCGAGTGGTGCTACACCGGCCGTATCCTCACGGCGCACGAAGCGCTCGAGGGCCGTCTCGTGCGCAGCGTGCACGCCGCCGACGAACTACTACCGGCTGCGCGAGCCATCGCGATGGAGATCGCCAGCGGCACGGCACCGGTGTCGGTGGCTCTCACGCGGCAGATGCTGTGGCGCATGCTCGGCGCCGATCACCCCATGGAAGCGCACCGCGTCGACTCGCGGGCCATCAATTCGCGTGGTGCGAGTGACGATGCCCGCGAAGGCGTTCTGAGTTTCCTCGAAAAGCGTCCGGCCGAGTTCCCGGTCAAGGTCAGCGATGGCTTGCCCGACGTGTTCCCCGATTGGGAGAACCCTTCGTTCTCGTGAGCGACGCATCGCTGTACGACCGGGTGGGCGGGTTGCCCTTCTTCGAACGGCTCGTCGACGAGTTCTACGCAGGAGTCGTGACCGACGAAGTGTTGTGGCCGCTCTATCCCGATCAATCCGATCTCGACGGCGCGAAACACCGGCTGGCGTTGTTCCTCGCTCACTATTGGGGTGGTCTCACCACGTATCTCGAAGAGCGAGGCCACCCGCGGTTGCGCATGCGACACATGGGATTCTTGGTCGGTCCACGTGAACGAGATCGCTGGCTGGTGCACATGGCCGCGGCCCTCGACCGGGTCTGCACCGACGACGACGCACGGGCCGAGATGACCGCCTACTTTGTGAAGGCGGCCGAGCACTTACGCAACGACACCGGCCTGCCCATCAGCAGCCCACGCTGAACGACTCAGCTGAAGACGACGGTCTTGCGCCCGTACACCAACACGCGGTGTTCGAGGTGGGCCCGCACGGCGCGCGCCAACACGATCGTCTCGAGGTCGCGGCCCTTGCGTGTGAGTTCAGCCACCGAGTCACGGTGCGTCACGCGGGTGACTTCCTGATCGAGGATCGGTCCCTCGTCGAGTTCTTCGGTGACGTAGTGCGCGGTCGCGCCGATGATCTTCACGCCGCGATCGTGGGCCTGGCGATACGGGTTGGCACCGATGAAGGCCGGAAGGAACGAGTGGTGGATGTTGATGATCCGGGCCGGGAACGCTTCCACCAACGTGGGAGACAGGATCTGCATGTAGCGGGCCAGCACCACCAGATCGACGTCGTACGACCGCAACGCGTCGAGGACCTTGGTCTCCTGGGCCGACTTGGTGTCGGGTGTGACCGGAAGGTGCACGTACGGCACTCCCATGTGCTCGACGAGATCGGCGTGGTCGGGATGATTGTCGATCACGGCGACCACATCGGCCGGAAGTTCGCCCGAACGCCACCGAGTGAGCAGATCGAACAGACAGTGCGATTGTTTGCTGGCCATGATCGCCACGCGCGGACGCACGTCGGTGAACTTCAAGTCGGCGGTCATGCCGAAGCGATCGGCCACCGAATCGAAGGCGGCGTGGATCTGATCGCGGGGCAGGTCGAAACCGTCGAGCTCGAATTCGACGCGCTGGAAGAAGA
>Ga0194115_10007013_pt1 | contig 11283 bp, 17 predicted proteins | sample TA2MahsurfametaG_3_FD_148656 | JGI IMG/M metagenome (GOLD analysis project Ga0194115, IMG submission 148656) | Freshwater microbial communities from Lake Tanganyika, Tanzania - TA2015002 Mahale S4 surface | ecosystem: Environmental > Aquatic > Freshwater > Lake | place: Tanzania: Lake... | reverse complement strand
ATATACAAATAGACGACCTTCATTCAGATCAAACCAGAGCGAGCCACCGATAAAATCATTTCCAGGATCACCAGAAACTGTCACCACAGCGGCGCCAGCGCTAGCAGTGCTTGCAATAGAGAAGAATTGACCAGAATAAACAATTGTAGTGTTAGCACCTTCAAGCGCACCAACATCTACTATTTGAGTTATGCCACTTGTACGGACACTCGTACCAGAACCAGCAGCGATAGGCGAACCGCCAAATGTAATAAACGAACCAGAATATGCAACACTGGCAAAACTACCGGCAAGAGCACCGATATCAATAATTTGATAATCACCACTAGATCGAACGCTCGTACCAGATCCAGCAACTAATAATTGTTGAGACTGACCTGAAATAACACCCTGACGAGCACCGTTATATGAGAAGTTGACAGATCCTTGTCCAACCAGATCAGTCGAAATAACAGCAGTATTACCACTAGCAATAACGGTAATACCATCACCACCGACCAAGCCACTAACAACAGCAACTGCTTGATCTTTTGTTCCAGAAATAGTTATATATGTTCCGCTATACAGAACATCAACGCCCTGCACACCAAGAACATTTACATTAAATATGGAGCCCTCACCGCTATAACTAGGTGTAATACCAGAACCAGGATAAACCTGAGTAATCTGGCTCTGTATGATCCCGTAGCCGCCGCTAAAAGAAACGAAAATGCCAGAGCCAGCGATTAAACCGCTACCTGCCGGATCCAGAGAGCCAATATTGATCCCACTAATTGAAGTATTTAAGTCTTCTAGAGCTCGTACAACGCCTTCAAAGTTATGGCTGTAGCCGAAAGGGCAACGAGAATAACTGCTGGTTCCCACGCCGCTTACCGTTTCAATGAGTTCAGAAACTACTTGGACAATGCCTTCAAAAGATTCACTATGAAGAGCCCGAGGCAGAGAACCGTGAGTAGGACACGAGGGTACGTTTATTTGAGTCATTTACAAACGTAGTCCTCCCGTATCCCTCAGTTTAACTGAGATGAGATAAAAAATAAAAGCCCGAGACGACCTGATTCTAACGCTACTGAACTTTAGAAGTACTTAAAGTCAACTCACCATCTCGGTCGTGCATAACTAACTCTTCTGCAAGACGCCAAGCTGGTATACCTAGCAGAGAAGCCTTAATACGCACTTCCTCCCAGGAAAGCTTTTCGGAGAGCTCGTCAGTTGTCTTAATCATGGATCTACTTAATATTTCCCAAATTGTAACACCAGTGTTAAGTTTCGGCAGTCCACGCTACGAATCGTGTAAGTTCCCCCTCAAAAACAGTGGCTCTCCTACTCTGGTGATCAAATTTCACTGCCTTAGTTTCTTTTAAATATTTTTTATAGTGACTTATAAATTTACTTATAAGTACATCGTGTCAAAAAACTGAAATTTTTTAAACGTTGCTAAGAGAGCGAAGACTGGCTGCTGAAATTCCTTTTTAAATAAAGATTAAATATTCAAGGAAATTTGAACTTACTCACTCACGAGCGCAGTCTATGAGTTTTAACATTTGTAAATAAACCAAAAATGCACGAGGAGGTCCCCGTGTGCTAGACTTCACTCAAACGCATGACAGCTATGGCGTTTTCCGAAAGAGCTCTAGTGTTACTAGGCATACTAGAGCTTTCAGATTACACAAACTTAAAAACACCAACAACACAACCAATTTATGTTGAACAAAAACATCACTGGTTAGTAGAACACCATGAAGAAATCGCTGTTTGGCGGTGTCAGTGCGGAAGATCAGATCTTCTTCTTGTACCGCAAGCTGATATGAAAAAAGTCAGGCTTCCAAATGACTTAATAAAAGCCTGTGAAGTCTGTCGTAAAGAATTTGAGTTTGCCCGAGGTAAAACAGGTCACCTGCAAGCCTGGTTAGAACGAAATCGCTTTACAATTAGTAAAGATGAGCATTTGTACTTACCAGCAGACCTAGGTTATTGCCGCGACAGGGACAACGACCGGAGTATGAAGACAAAGCGCTTCGTCTACGAAGTGTTTTGGAAGAAAAAACTAGGATCTAGGCATTTCGTTCGCAGCATGTGCTCAGATGAAGCTTGTATTAACCCATACCATCTATGTTTGGCAACCAGCCCAGCAGCGAAGATTACGAAACCGGTTCGCTTCTACATTCAAAAATTAGCGAGCCAAGGCGTATCAGCAAAAACCACGCGGCTTCTCTTGCGCGATCAGCTCTCGCTAGAGCTGTCGCTGAGATCGATACAGTTAATAAGATCAGACGCCGAGAAATCGGAAAACTTAGTTGCTTAGTTGAAGAGCTACAGTATCTGCAGCCCGTAGATATAACAGAGCTTTCCGATGCACTCGGGCAATCTCTGAATACAACACGGTCTCAACTCAAAAAGCTCCAAAAACTCGATCTCGTTGTAAAAACGAGTTTTGAACATCACTCTCTCTATTGTTTAAATGGCCATTTCAACTTATTCGTCACCGAGGTCCTTCAGTTCCTCGACTACGGCAGATAACCAAACTGCTAATAAACCTTATTTATGGGTTGAAGAGCACAGGATTTCCAACTTGCCACCTTGGATTTATACAGATAACGAACCTCCCTGTTCGATTAAAGACTGTAAGGCGAAGATCAGTGCACTTACATACACTATTCAAGACATAGATTTACAAATTCAAATAAGAGAACTGGAACTCCACGCGGGTAGTTCTAGACACAACAACAGTTTTGATCATGAAAAATGGAAAATACAAGCTCTTAAAGCAAAACAAACGCACTATTATCTTTTGAACGCTTATAATTACTGGCTGATTAAACACACACCAGAAAAGCTTGACATCGACCACAAGTTCCGTAAGCTAATTGGGTTGCTAGCGGACGAGCCTTCTGACTTTGTAACACAAATTGAATCTCTCTTAGACTGATTTGATCAACGTGTAACAAGGGCCACGTTGATACGAGGGGTGTGGCAAGCGTTTTCGCCCTTTCCGCTCCACAGTAATTCGCTCTTATTGCCTAGTACTAGGTGGTTATGAGGAGCCCCTCTTTTTTTTCTTTTTTTAAAAATTTAAATGGATTCTGCAATTAGAGAAATCAAACAAATTCGAGATGCTTTACTAAGTATTGATACGTCACTTCAATTAATTGCAGCAAATAAAACAAATGATAAACGCACTATGGCTTTTGTGTCTAAAAAAGTAATTTGTCAGCGTCTTAATATTCCCTCAGTAGCTTTAGATAAACTGATATATCAAGGTATAACTTCGGGTGGGCAATCCGGCCTTGTAGAAGGTCGTCACTTCTGTAAGATTGACCCAACCGAACAAAACAGCTCTAAATTCCTATATGACCCACAAGCGGTCATCCAGTCGGCCTGGTCTAACTTCCAAAACAATGTTTGATCTATCAAAAAAAGCTTCAGGTTTAGTCAAACAGATGTTTGGCGGCAATGAAACTGAAAATATGATCGCCGCAGGCGTTATGAGGACCATACTAGCTGACATAACTAGATTATATTTTGAAAACAAAAAAGCACGAGGAAAAGGAATTTTAGTTTTTAACGGTGAAGACCCGGAAAAAAGTAAGTATTTAACTATCAGAGATTTAGATCAAGATCTAGCTCTGGCAGAAGAAATGATGCACAAACAGACCTGTCGTATGTTTAAAAAAATTATTGAATTTATAGAAGATAAACACGAATCAGATTTAGCTCTAGTTGCCATGATTCAATCTGATGGTGTTGCACTTCATGTTGTAGATCCAAAGGAAGCAAATAAACGAATCGACGAATTTACACGTGGCCTTATCTTCTAAAGATTTTGTCTCACCACTTGAAGTTATTGCTCTAACAACTTCATTTTTTGAAGGACAGATTGAACTCGATCCAGCATCGAGTCAACACGCAAATGCGTTAGTACAAGCTCAAAAATACTTCACGTGGGAACAAAACGGATTAAATCAAACATGGAAAAGTAAAAACATTTATTTGTACCCGCCGCGAGACATATGTTTTAAATACGAGCAGCCAAAACAAACAACCATATTTACAAAATCACCTCAGTTTAAAAAGTCAAATCAAAGAGTCTGGTTGGAACAGGCATACAAAAAATGGCTCCATAAAGAATTTGAGCAAGGAATTATATTTTTAACTTCTACTGAGGTTGCTTTGTTATCCACGCAAAAATTAAATTTTGACTTTCCTCTATGCGTAATGAGAGAAAAACCAAAATTATTCATAGAAAATGAAAATTTAGATCCTTTGAAAAACTGTAAAGTTTTAGGTTTTATATACTTTTTACCTCCTATTAACAACTATGAAACATCTGTAAATAAATTTATTAATTTGTATAGTACTCTGGGCCGGGTGTATACCTAAGAATATTTTTGGTATCCCAAGACTCATCGGGACCAAACATGTCTCGCTCACCAAAACCAAGCCCAACCGGACGAGATTTCTGAAGAGAACTTACTTTAATATTTGATTTTTTATCATCCGTGTTAAAGATATCTCCAGCAAAACGAAAAAATTTTGGTGTTCTTTCAGTGTGAAATTCTCGTCGATAACCGTAGCTATTGACTCTTTTCTCAGCAGCTGATCGTTTTATAGAAGCCATCAACCATAATTCATTAAGTCACCGACATTCGGATTGCTTGCATAGAACGAAGCAATTTCGCCAACAGCGTCAGGACGACCATAAATAAATTTTTGACTTTGGGGATCTTTATAGCTGTATTGCTCCGCATAAGAAGGTCCCAGAGTCATAGTTCCTTTAATGCGATCCACGTCAATTGGCGTGACTGCGTCAGGAGCTTTATATGCTTGCGCAAAACGAGGATTACTTAAAAGGCTGTATTGATTCTGGATCGATTGAACTCGATTACCGAGTTGCTCATATTGTTTTGAGATATTCGGATCTTCAGCAAGATCTTTTCGACCTTGAGCATAAGCTTTGTCCATATAGTCAGAAAACTGTTTGTAATACTGCTGAACTGCATCATCAGTAGAAACACCAGTTAAACCAGAAATACGAGCAAAAACATCCTGTATTTGACCGTAAACATTCTTTTGTTCTTCTTTTAAATCTTTGGTGGCCTGTTTTACAAATTCACTATTTAAAAAGCCGGCGCCACCGGGGGCACTTCGAGCAACATCATAAATATCACGAACAGCACCGACACCTCTGGCAATTACAGGTAGAGCCTTGACGACATCACCTAAGACACCACCGGCAGTGTTCTCTCTAGAAGGTGCTTGAGCCATAATTCTCGATGCGTAATTTAAGTATAAGCCTTAAAACACAGCAGAAGCCGGTTTGAAAGCCTGTTGTGCGTTAGTTATTAATTGATTCATTTGTTGTCGAGCTCGATCTATCTCTAATTCCCCTTGGCGAATTGCTTGATCTTGAATTTTTTGTTGACTTAGTTGTTTTTCATTTTCAGTTTGCAACATAGTTTCTAAAAATTTATCTTCTATTTCCTCATCTGTCTCGTTATAGGAAGAAGACGCAAGATTAGGCATCGATGATTGCTCTAAGGATGCGTCACTCTTAGGGCGACTTAATATAGAACCTATGTAACCACTTAAAATACTTTGAGCTAAAGCCTCATCCGTCTGTCCACTGGCGGCGTCAGCTACAGGCCCCCCCGTGGCATATTGGACAGAAGGATCGTAGGAAACAGGAGCTGCTCCTTGTTTCTGAGCAAATTTTAAAAGTGACTCCATTTTTTTTACAGGCTGGCCGTATGCACTCACGCCTCGCAGAGTCGGAAAGGCAGCCCACTCACCCGATAATTTAGCGATGTTCTGAGGATTTATAGGTGCACGATTCGGATCTACACCGCGCCAGCGCATCAGCTGCAAAGCTGCCAGATCTTGAGAACGAGGCCCAAAGTCCGATACCCCTGTTGCTCTCGCTGCTCGCTGCCACGTGTTAGGCATGAACTGATAAGCACCTGCCGCCGCACTCGCATAGCCTCCAGAGCGCACCACTCTGTCTGGATGTCTAGACAAATCATTTATTGGCGTATAACCAAACGTAATATCGTACCTGGGACCACCACCGCTCCAAGTCCCTTCTGCAAAGGAAATAAGATTTAGCCAGCGGCGAGCATTTGGCGATACAAAATCGCTTCTACTCATCACTTTAGTCTTCGAATATATCAATATTAGTATCTATGGCCACTCCGATTTCGTCCATCACAGACTTATAAGCTCGTTCTCGACAAACAAAACGAAAAATAGTTTTCCAAAGATACTGATCGCGAGCATCGCCTCTTAAATTTCGAGCCTTGTTCTTAAGTCGCGTAAGAACAAAATCATCTTCAAGCGTCAAGCCGACAACTAAGTGACCATCATCGGAACGCATGATCTGTCAGCGACTCCTAAAATTCTAAACCTGTTGACTACCAAGACTTACAAGCCCAGTATCTTGCTTTTAGCTTACTACCAGGCTCATCACAGTTATGACGTGCCCTAAAATTAGCACGACGCTCAGGGATGTGCTTTTTGATAGTCATATTAGGGTCACCAAAACGTACTAACCGCACGGTATCTCCTTCTTTCGCCGCTACGGCAAATTTTTTACCGCCGTCAGAGTCCCGGCGAGGTTGGTTATATCCCCGAAAAACCTCTCCAGCAATACGGATTGTCACTTTTGAGATTTGAATTTAATCGTAGTCTAACTTGTTTCAAAACTAAAAGAAATTATTAAATACTGCCTCACCCATTTATTTCATGCAAATCCTTGCTAACGTCAGCGCGTCCACGGCATTTACCTCCTTAACTCCAATGGAGACTGCACGGCTCCTGACCATCGCTCAGACCGCAGAGCGGCTTAACTGCTCTGCAGGCTTTGTGCGCAAGCGCATTGCCCTTACGGAATCTAATCAGCCCGGTGGCTGGCCTAAAGGGATCTTCGTGAACCTTCAGCCCAACGGAGCCAAATCTCTGTACCGCATCAACCAAGATGCCTTGCAGGATTATCTAAATGGTGACGTAGAAGGCTCCGTTGAAGAAGCTAAAGTAGAAGCAAGCGCAGCTTGTACTCTCTAAGCTTTTAGAACATGAACTCCTCGGCTATTCCAAATATTCTTCAAGCGGCTCTTGAAGCCCCTAAGCAAGAAAAAATAATTGAGGAGATTGTAATAACAAAGGAGACCAACGTAGATAACCTTATCTACAACATGGTCTCCTTTGCTTCATATAACTACCAGTTAAATGTTCAAGCTCACTTACTGCATTTAAATATAGAGCATCCTTTATTTTTATCTCTACACAAATTTTTAAAAAAACAATACGTACAACATACTAATGATTTTGACACGGTTTCTGAATTAGTTCGGAGTATGGATTATCTTATGCCAATGTGTCAGTGCGGCCTTTTTGACGCCTATAAAAAATTTAAAAGCGTAAAAAGCTACGACGCAAAAGAATCATTAGTTACTTATTTACGAAACTTAGAACAGGGTGGGATGATGGCTAAGACAATTGTAGATATGGCTAGAGAAGTGGGCGCCCCCGATGTTGAAAACTTTGTTGCTGAAATTGTGAACAATATGTTTAAATCAGCTTGGATGTTGAAAGCAACACTCCGTAACGCCTAAACAAGCGCCCACCCATCAGCGAAAGCAACATACAGACCACTAGGACTTCCAGTGTTGTCGAACTTATACCGTAAAGTTCCTGATGTAGCAGTGCCAGTAAGACTGCCGCTGTAGATATCAGCACACGGAACCCCTGTAGCGACAACAACGCCTGATGAAATAACAGACCCCAAAGAACCCGAAGCCAAGACAGCCCCTAAAGCACCAGAAGCCAGAATCGATCCGAGCGAGCCCGAGGCTATAACAGCACCTAAAGCACCAGAAGCAAGTATTGCTCCGAGAGCTCCGGAAGCTAGGACTGCTCCTAACGCTCCCGAAGCCAAAACAGCGCCCAAAGCACCAGAAGCAACGATTGCTGAATTAGCAACGATGGCACCCGAAGCAATAGTTACAGTTGCACTTGCTGCGTTATCAGCAAAACCAGCTCCAACTTTTACAAAAGCTGAGCCGTTCCAAACTCTTAAATAATATGAATTAGTGGAGGAATCCACCCAAAGCTCACCAACTGCATTTCCAGCGGCACCAACTGGAGTTGAGTTTGGGGCTGAGGCACTATATTGCGTAGGGCCTACTTTTCGTATCACTCCAGCTGAGTCTTTAAAATAAAGACCCGGATCTGCAGCACCAAAACAAAGAGCAGCTTCGCCAGCTTGAATAGTGGAAACAGCTGGTCTATCTGATGAGTTACCAGATCTCTTGGTGAGGAGGATAACAGGAGTAGTAGTCATTCAGTAAACACCTCCATTCAATAAAGTAGGGTAACGACTTGGAGGTACGAGTGCTCCTGAAGCATACTGGCCACCGTCAAAAATAAACAGAGCGGGATTACTTATATCAACACCACTGCTATAAGTACCTCCATCAAATATATTTGACGGAACTTGAAGAATATTGAAAGGGTTAAATTGATCCAAAGTGAACATCTGAAAACCACTAGCCGTCATGGGGCTACTAATACCGGAAGCTAAAGTATCAAAGTTCAAAACTTTGATCATTGTCGGTGACATATCCGGATACATCATGTGCGTCGGCATTGTATCCTTGCTTGGAGAATATTTTTCCCACCAACGAAGATTTTCTTGTCGTTTGGTAAAAGTAGATTCTTGAGCTAGTTTCATATCAAAATATTCTCTGTACTTATCATCCATAGGCTCATCTGTAGGCTGAGCAAGCCACGGAGCCATGTAATCCTGACCAAAACGTTTATAAAGCTGCCAAAACGAAGCATAAATATGTTTACAAAATCTAGGTAAAAAATAATAAACGTTAGGATCTGAATAAGTGCTTGCACTATCGTCATAGTTAGGAAGATCTAAGACATTTTTTGTATATAGAAATCCAAAGTCTCTTGAAAAACCTGGGTAGTCACGGGTATTGAATACACGATTAGGGCCGAAATTACCTGCATCGTATACACCAGGTTTTAAATCTTGGGGCAGTGTATAAGGATACTTTCTTTTAGAATCGTACTCATACAAGTTAAAATCTTGTCTAGCTAAGTAATCAGGGCAGTTACAACCAAATCGTATAGCTGTGGAGAAATACTCACCAACAGAAGGAGGAGCAGTAACAGGAGAAATCAGAGTTTGATTGTTTACGACAGACCAACTGTTACTAGCCCCAGTCGTAATAAACAGTGTGTCAAATAAAGGTAAAAAAGTAGGAGTCTGAGGGCCCGCAGTTGTCCCTACGCCAACGACTGTGTAGTTTCCATAAGAATTTTTCTCTGTACCATCTGAAGCATATTTATTAGATAAAACTTCACCAGTAAAGAAAGCTATGGGAGCACCAAAATTACTAGATAGCTGAACACCATAAATATTTGGTTGATATTCAAATACTGTTTTGATTGAATATCCAAAATCTAAAAAGTTAAAACTATCAGCAGGGCGTATGACTGTCATACGCATCGCCATATCCTGAGACGTTGAAGGATACATAAAGGACAGACCAGGTAAGCCTGCACCTACTCCAGGAGTCCCTCCGACAAAATAAGCAAACGAATAATTTAGACCAACATAAGCCTGATTTGAATACATATATAATTCATAACCTCTACGCCATCTAGTCCACATGGAGGCATAGTTGTAATCAAGTAAAATACTGAAATCTTTTAAGTTAAATTCCGGGCGAAACTTTCGCTTCCACGGCATAGGCGTGGCAAGCTCATGGGAAGAACTTATTCCCTGAAAATTTTTAAATGTAAATTTTGTAGATTTTGGCTGATGATTTTTCCAACTGAAGTCATCTGATCCTTTTCTGCGAGTCATATATAAAGACTTTCAGAAATTTAGTAAAAACCGCCCTGAGCAAAAATCGAAATACCGGATGCACTTAGACCGCCAGACACAGCTGCCGGACCGTTGCCTAAATAACCAATGCACAGGATATAACCTTTCTCCAAATAAAGGGCTTCCGACTTACCAATCTCGATTGGACGAGCTAGGTTTGTATCCCCAGTTTGAGGAGTCGGTGCAACCGTGGCAGGTAGCTCAACTCGTTGAATCAAGCCCTCAGTGTCACCCGATAAACCAACTTCAAATTTACCAATTAAAAGAGATGCAGAAGTAGAAGGTGCCGCTTGGTTAGGAGCATAAATATATACACCAAAAGCAGCAGAACGAACACCAGCGTTATTTGGGTAGCCTTCATTAGAAACCACAAAAAGATCTTCAACTAAACCGCCATCCTCAGATGGCACATCGCCAACACGTACAAGCTGAACTAAATCACCAAAGTCAGGACTGCTGGCGTTAGTCACCACAGTCGTGCCACTGTTGATTTTGGCTCCCCGTAAAAACGGGCGATCAACCATTAAAGGCTGCTTATTGGTGCTAGTTGAGCTCATGTCAGTGCCTTAAAAGTAAATCAGCGTTGAGCTGAAGGCGTCTGAGGACGCCTTGGACCAGCGGGAGTTACATCCATAGTGACACCAAGTTTAGTCGGATCAATATTAGGAGTAGTAACAGCCTCTTGGATTAACTCCTGAAGAGCTGCCGGATTAGATAAAGCTTTCCTGAGGATACTTAAGTTAAAAGCTTTATCCTCACCGAGAGAAGTTAGTCCCATCCGTGGATCGCGTTGCCTACGGCGCTCCTCACGCTCTTGACGTCGGTCTTCAAGGTATTTGCCAAACTGCTCACCAGCCAAACGTTCTTGATCTTCTCGATCATACCTTGTAGGAAAACCTTTGGCGGCCCGAAAAACATCTGCGCCCCCACGGAGAAGATCACTAAACGTATTTAAGTAATCAAGAAAACTAGACTGATTCCTGGGAAGCGGATTACTCGCAAGAGAGCTAGCAACAGAGTCAAAAGTTCCGGCAGTATCAACGCCGAAATCATAGTAAGGATTTGCAGGAATTTGTGAAGATTGAGCAATAGCACCGAAATCAGTTACAGGTAAACCAGTGGAGGGATATGACCCATAACTAATATCCCCATACCCAGGAGCTCCTATTTGAAACCCAGTAAGAGTCATAATCTAAGCCTGAATAAATATAGTTTACAGGTAATTAATAACCAGCGTACATACGAGCGCGTGCGCCCATCCGCTCAATAAATTCTTGAGTACGTTGGAGCTGAGGTTGCTGGTGAGGAGTCGTAACAGCTCGAAGATCAGCATTGCCTTGAGTCGGATTCACTGCAGCAGCCGCAGTTGCTTGAGCGTTACCCAC
>Ga0194115_10007010_pt1 | contig 11284 bp, 10 predicted proteins | sample TA2MahsurfametaG_3_FD_148656 | JGI IMG/M metagenome (GOLD analysis project Ga0194115, IMG submission 148656) | Freshwater microbial communities from Lake Tanganyika, Tanzania - TA2015002 Mahale S4 surface | ecosystem: Environmental > Aquatic > Freshwater > Lake | place: Tanzania: Lake... | reverse complement strand
GCATCGGCGGCCCGTCCTGCGCCTGCGCTGCTGAAGATGCGATGAGGGTGACAAGTGCTACGGCAACATTCTTGATGTTCATTGGGGTCGACTCTTTCTGGGTACCCGAGTTCTGCCCCGAAACCCAGTGACAAGGTACCCCCGATTCGTGCCAAATCCAATGCTGGCCCACACTTCGCATATGCGATTCTCAGCATGTATGGGGCTGGGAATTCATCACCGATCCGTATCCGCCAACGATCACAGCCACCCACCGCAGGTGGCCGCGCTCTCGAACGGAATGGGCGAAACTGTACTCGAACACCCCCGGTTTTCTGCGGGGAATACGTCGATTCCCAAATCGGGCGGCAGCAAATACGGCAACATTGGGGCTGGTTTCGCTCCCCTGATCCCCTCGGCCAATCCCACCGCTCCCGAGCTGGCGGCGGTAGTCGCGGCATGGCCCGAACTACCCCCGGCGGTGCGGGCGGGCATCGTGGCGATGGTGAAGGCGGCGACGCCCCCCACGGCCCCGAGCGGATCGGCTAGTGGGGCGAGCGTCTCGAAGACGTGAAGGTACTCCCGACCGACCACTCAAGGTACGGGCTAACGGGGTCTGGGACTTATTCTCGAGGTCGCGTCGATCTGTTATTGGGCGGAGTGATTCGAGGTCTCCCTCGTTCCCCGAACCTAGTTGGGGATCTGGGGCTTCCCCCGCTTCCGACCTTATTCCTTTGCACTCTTGACGATCAAGAACGCCCTGAAAATCGGAAAAGAGGAAATGGAAAATTAAAGATTGGAGATGGAATTCACGGAGTCCTGGAGTAGGCTCCTTAAATGACTCGGTCGCTCCTTCCCGTCACGACTCTGCTCGCCATGGCCACCGCTGCCTTCGCCCACGACGGCATCGAAGAGCACGGCCACCGCCATCGGCTGCCGTGGTTCCATACTCAGTCGCAGCAGGAGCGGGTGTACGGCCAAGGTGGCGAGGGCGGCCGCATGGACCAGGGATCGCTCGCAGGCTTCTCGCTGCTACAGGATGGCTTCACGGTCATCGGCCTGCCCGACACGCAGAACTACTCGAGCGACTTTCCGCAGATCTTCACGGCGCAGACCAATTGGGTCGTCGCCAATCGAGATGCGCTCGACATCCGATTCGTGTCGCACTACGGCGACATCGTCAACAACGCCGACCAGGTCCTGCAGTGGGATCGCGCAGACATGTCGATGCGCGTGCTGGATGACTCGGGGCTTGCCTACGGCGTGTGCCCGGGCAACCATGACCTGACGCCCGGCGGCATAGCGGGCCAGCCATTCATCCCGCAGGAGTACGTGGCGCGCTTTGGACCCGCGCGCTTCGCTGGCGATTCGTTCTTCAAGGGTTCGAGCGCCAGCGGATTGAGCAGCTACCAGTTCTTCACTGCTGGCGGCATGGACTTCCTTGCACTCCATCTCGCCTGCGATATGCCGATCGAGGAACTGGCCTGGGCGCAGGGCGTGCTCGATGCGAACAAGCGTCGATGCGTGATGGTCACCACGCACCGCTACCTCCAGGATGCAGAGGACTACACGGCGGGCGTACCGCTGGTGTCGTCGGGACGGTATCCCCCGATCTGGTACGGCGTTGAAGGCACGTACCACCCTCAAGGCATCCAGAGCGACGAGGCCTGGCAGTGGTTCCTGCGCAAGAACACGAACATCTTCCTCGTGAACTGCGGGCACTTCCACGAGGAGTTCCGTCAGGTCAGCCAGAACGTGGCGGGCAAGCCGGTGCACGAGGTGCTCGCCGACTTCCAGGACGATCCCAACGGCGGCGATGGATGGCTGCGCATCATGAAGTTCGACACTGTCAGCGGCACGATCGACGTGGACACGTACTCACCGACCCTGCAGGCGATCCGCACCGCCGACGAAAGTGACTTCACGCTTGCGGTCAACTTCGCGGACTACCGGTTGCCGATCGACCGCGGCTTCAAGGCCTACCAGCAGGGCGTGAATGGCTATCAAGGCACGCAAGACACCTGGGTGAGTCAGCAGAATCCCAACACGAGCTACGGCAACAACGACACGCGCGTCTCCGACGACGACACCGCCAACTCGATCTTCACCGACTACCGTGGCCAGGCCCTCGTGCGGTTCGATGGCATCATCGGGCCGGGTCAGGTGCCCGCGGGCTCCACGATCACCAACGCGACCTTGGTGATCGATGTCTCGGATGACATCGACACGCCGCTCTACAACCCGTCGTTCTTCGTGTACGAGGTGATCCGCAGTTGGGACGAGTCATCGACCTGGAATTCGCTTGGTGGCGGTCTCTCGCCGGGGAATGACCTCGGGGCGCAGATCGGCTCGTTCCTCGGCGACAGCGTCCCTGCCGGTGACTCGATGCGCCGCATCAACGTCACGGCTGCCGTGCAGGCCTGGGCGAACGGTTCGCCGAACTTCGGGCTTGCGATACTGCCGCAGATCATCAGCGGCAACGACGATGGCATCGAGATGCGCTCGAGCGAGAACGGCAACACGATCCTCCGTCCTCGACTTGAGATCACCTACGTCGTGACGCCGACCGGTCCTGACCTCGACGGCGATGGCGTGGTTGGCGGCTCGGATCTGGCGATCCTGCTCAGCGCGTGGGGAGGAAGCGGCGCGGCCGATCTCGATGGCAACGGCGTGGTCGACGGCGGGGACCTGGCGATCGTGCTCGGCTCGTGGGGCTGACCGGATCGGCGTGTTGCGTCGCGGGCCGATCCCGCGGATGATCACGAGATGCCGCGCCTCACGCACCTCGTGGCGGATGTCGTGGCCGGCACGATCGAGCCGCGGACGGTCACAGTGCGATCACAGCCACCCACCGCAGGTGGCCGCGCTCTCGAACGGAATGGGCGATACTGGATTCGAACCAGTGACCCCACGCGTGTGATGCGTGTGCTCTAGCCAGCTGAGCTAATCGCCCGACGTTGGCGATCATAGCAGCGGCGTTCAAAATGCTCGTCGAACGGGCTCGGGGTGCGTTTTTTTGCTGCCTGCACAGCAGCCACCGCAAGATTTCCGCGCGTTTACTTCGACCTGTTGGGCCAATGGCTCGATGTCACAGGGCCGGTCGGAAGTGCAGCTGCACGCATGCGTTGAGCATCGGATCGACAGCCGACCTGACCGTGGTGCTGGCTGCTTGGGGGACCTGAGCGTCGAAGCGCCGCCGGCGCAACCGCTGTGCTGCTCACGCGCGCTGCGACGCCGCCGTGTGATCCACGCACGATTCGAGGAGCGCGCGAAACTCTTGCGGAATCGCGGCACCGCGCAGCGTTCCCTTCGCCATTTCGCAGCACGCGACGGTGACCGTGCCCCGCGCCGCCACCGTGCCGCCGACGGCAAAGTCGATGGCATACTCGACCGAACGGTCGCCGACACGCAGAACGCGCAGCGACAGATCCACCGAGTCACCGAAGCGCAGCGGCCTCACAAAGTCGCAGGCGCACTGCACACGCGGCCAGCCGATCGTGGACTCTCCGACTGTCGTCAGCGGTTGCAATCCTCGCGCACGCAGGAACGCATGCTCCGCGTCCTCCATCCAGCGGAAGTAGTTCGAGAAGTGCATCACGCCCGCGAGGTCCGTCTCGCTGAACTGCACGGTGCGGTTTGACTGAAACACGGTCGCGGTCATGCCGCATCAAGGGTATGCGGTAGACGGGCGAAGAGGCACATCAGCCGCCGCACGGACCCCACGCGCTGAGCAGCTGTGCCAGATCGTCCCCTGCCACGCTGCCATCGCCGTTGATATCGCCCGTACCCGATTGCCCCCAGTTTGCCAGCATCATGGCAACATCTGCCGCATCGACGGCACCGGAACTGTTGATGTCTGCCGGTTCATCACCCACGCGGACGGTGCGCTCGACCCGCATCGTGATCAGGTTCACCATGCTCACCGAGTCGCTGAGCTGGTTCACGACCCACGCTTCGTTGTCCCCACGCATCCGCACGGAGATGGGCTCGAGTCCCGTGAAGACCGAGCCGCGGCGAATGGGCAGACCGCTCTTGATGTCGAAGACTTCAAGGTGGTTGTCTGCGGTGTTGACTGCGACGAGCACTTGACCAGACCGGCTCAAGGCGATCGGATGAACCTGTGGTGTCTCGAAGTTGACGAATGTCTGGGTTTGAGCCTGCGCAGGCGCTGTGATCTGCACCAACCCTGCCATGAGGATCATGGTCGCGAACACGGCGCCGCCGCCACATGGAGTCACGCACCTGCTCATACGGAGTCATTGTGCCACCGAATCCCTGCGGGGGGACGGGCAAATCTCAAACCCTCCCAACTCTTTTTTTCATTTGCGGATTCAACCGCCCACCGAGGGCGCGTGTGGCGCGGCGCCATACCGCGCGCGGTAGGCGGCGATTCGCGCACGATCCGCATCGGTCAGCCGCGCCCCAAGGTGCGACACAACCTCATCGATGGTCACGATCGCCGCGGTCGGCATGCCGAACTCGGCCCCGACCTCCTCGAGTGCCGTGCGCGTGGAGCCTTCGCCCGCCCGCTCCTGTCGATCCACCGAGACGATGAGTCCTGCAAGCGTGATGCGTGCCGCCGCGCGAAGCACGGGCACGGTTTCGCGGATCGATGTGCCCGCGGTCGTGACATCTTCGATGATGAGCACGCGGTCACCATCTTTCAGCGTGCGACCGACGAGCACCCCGCCTTCGCCATGATCCTTCGCTTCCTTGCGGTTGAAGCAGAACTCGACCTCGCGCCCACGCTCTGCGAACGCCATCGCCACCGCAACGACAAGCGGAATGCCCTTGTATGCCGGACCGAACAGGCAATCGAATCCCTTCGGGAAGGACCGCTCGATCGCATCCGCATACGCGCGCCCGAGTTCCATCAGATGAACCCCCGAACGGTAACGCCCCGTGTTCACGAAGTAGGGAGTCTGTCGCCCGCTCTTGGTCGTGAAGTCGCCGAAGGTGAGAACCCCAGCATCCACCATGAAGTCGACGAATCGCCGCTGGCTTGGATGCATGGTGCAATCGTAACCAGCGTCTTGGATGGGGTCGCACATCAGCGGGGTCGCCGTGGACTTACCATCTGTGAATGACCCGCCGCGCAGCCGTCATCGCAGCCGTTCGCACACCTGTCGGGCGTTACGGCGGAACGCTGTCGTCTGTGCGCCCCGATGATCTCGCTGCGCATGTGATCCGCGCCGTGCTTGAGCGCGCGAAGGTCGATCCCTCGCTGGTGGACGATGTGTATTTCGGTGCCGCGAATCAGGCGGGCGAAGACAACCGCAATGTGGCGCGCATGGCTGCACTGCTTGCGGGGCTTCCCGTGCGCGTTCCTGGCGCGACCGTGAACCGCCTCTGCGCATCAGGGCTCGAAGCGGTGCATGTCGCTGCGCGCATGATCGAGTCCGCATCGGCCGATGTGATCGTTGCAGGTGGAGTCGAGTCGATGAGTCGTGCACCGCTCGTGTTGTCGAAGGCGGACCAGCCCTTCGCGCGTGGTCAGGAAATGCACGACACCACCATCGGCTGGCGCTTCGTGAACCCGCGGCTGAGTGCGCTGCATCATCCATTCTCGATGGGCGAAACGGCGGAGAATGTCGCGCGTGCGTTCCATGTGAGCCGCAGCGACCAAGATCAATTCGCGCTCGAGAGTCAGCAGCGCTGGGCCGCTGCCCATGCTGCGGGACGGTTCCGTGATGAGATCGTGCCCGTGGAGATTCCGCAGGGAAAGCGCCCGCCGCTGGTCTTCGACACCGATGAGCACCCGCGCGCCGACACCACGCTTGAGAAACTGGCGGCGCTGAAGCCCGCGTTCACCAAGGCGGAGGACGGCACCGTCACTGCCGGCAACTCATCGGGCGTGAACGATGGCGCGGCGGCGCTGCTGCTGATGGATGCGGCGAAGGCGGCGAAGTTGGGATTGACGCCGCTTGGCTTCGTCGGGCGCGGATGCGCGGTCGGCGTGGACCCAGCGCAGATGGGCATCGGTCCCGTACCCGCCATCCGAACGCTGCTCGAGCGCACGGGCGTTGCCGCAGCGTCGGTGGATCTCTACGAGATCAATGAGGCGTTCGCCGCCCAAGCGGTTGCATGCGTGCGGGAACTTGCCCTTGACCCGGCACGCGTGAATGTGAATGGCGGCGCGATCGCGATTGGGCATCCACTCGGCGCGAGCGGAGCACGGCTGGCGACAACACTTCTGCATGAGATGAAGCGGCGCGGCGCGGACCGCGGCGTTGCGGCACTGTGCGTGGGTGTTGGGCAGGGTCTCGCGCTGCTCTTGGAGCGAAAGTGATCCGCCGCCTGCGGATGCGCTGCCGAACTTCAGTTCATTGAGGCGATGCGGCGGAGTCCGCCCTCGACTGCGTCCACGAGCGCATCGATCTCCACCTCGGTCATCGGCGTCGACAGCGTCGCCGAACAGGTATTGATCATCAGGAATCCCTCTTGGAAGAGATGCTCAAGCAGCACCTTCAGCCGCTTCGATTCTTCCGCGCTGAGGAACTGCTGGCGATAGTCAAGCGGTGCCGTTGGCTTCATGTGCACACGGAACATCGATCCCGTTCCTGTGACGCATGCCTGCGCATTGGTGCGACCGATCGCCTCACGAATGCCGTGCATCGCGCGCTCCGCGAGTGCGTTCAGTCTTGCAACTGCTGCGGCGTCGTAGTGCTGCATTGCCGCGAGCCCGGCGGTCATCGTGACAGGGTTCGCCGAGAACGTTCCTGAAAGCGGATAGAGCAGCTTGCTCGCCTGCGGGTTCATCACATCCATCACATCGGCACGCCCTGCGAGCGCACCAACGGGGAATCCGCCTCCGATGATCTTGCCAAGCGCGGTGAGATCCGCCTTCAGCCCGTACCGCTGTTGCATCCCACCGACTTCCGTGCGGAAGGTGATCACCTCATCGAGCACCAGCAGTGCCCCGTGCCGTGCGGTCCACTCGCGAATCGCGGCAACAAACGCGGGATCCGCAGCGCGCAAACCCGCGCGGTGCGGCATCAGATCGAGCAGCACACACGCCACTTCACTGCGGTGCGCATCGAGAATCGCGATCGCGCGGTCCACGTCGTTCGCGGGCATGATGAGCACGTCTTGCAGCGCCGACTGCGGCGATCCATGCGTCAACGGCACGCTGTTGGGATGATCGATGCTGCCCCAATTCTCCGGCTTGGGCTCTTGACTGACCTCGGCGTAGTCGTAGCCGCCGTGGTACGCGCCTTCGACCTTCGCGACCTTGGCACGGTTGGTGAACGCACGCGCCGCCTTCAGCGCGGCCATCAGCGCCTCGGTGCCAGAGTTGACGAATCGCAGCCGCTCGAACGCAGCGCTGCGACTGGCGAGATGCTCGGCGTAGCGCACCTCTGCTTCGGTTGCCATCATGAATGCCGAGCCCCGCTGCAACTGTGACGTCACCGCCTCATTGATCGGTCGGAACGCATGTCCGTGGATCAGCGATGCCATGTTGTTCGAGAAGTCAATGCGCGAAATACCGTCGAGATCGGTGATGCGGCAGCCCTGTCCGTAGTCGGCGTATGGAGGATGTGGTCCGCGCAGAACCGTATTGCGGCTGACTCCGCCTGCGAGCACCTTCCTCGCACGCGCAAAAAGACTCTCGCTTCGGTTGGTGGCTTGTTCGGTGGTCATCGTGTGCACTCCATCAGTCGTCTGCTTGAACGCGCCGCGCTTACACGGCGGCGGTGCGCTGGATCGGCGGCAGGAGCGTCGCGCCCGTGCGCTCCTGCACGAAATCGAATCCGACACCTGGCGCGAGCTCCACCACACGGAAGCCATCGGCCGTAATGTCGATCACCGCGAGGTCGGTGTAGACGCGGTCCACAACGGCTCGCCCGGTCAAAGGGTAGGTGCACTCCCCCACCAGTTTCATCTCGCCCTCTTTTGTGCAGTGCTGCGTGATGACAAAGACGCGCCGAACGCCAGCCACGAGGTCCATGGCGCCACCCACCGCAGGAATCGCATCGGCCTCGCCTGTCGACCAATTGGCAAGGTCGCCCGTCTGCGAAACTTGCAGCGCACCGAGCACGCTGAGGTCCAGATGGCCGCCGCGAATCATCGCGAAGCTGGTGGACTGGTCAAAGAATGCCGCGCCCGGCATCATGGTGACCTGACGCTTGCCTGCGTTGATGAGTTCGGGATCGCCAGCGCCCGCCGCAGGCGATGGACCCATGCCAAGCAGTCCATTCTCCGTGTGATAGATGAGCGTGCGTCCCTCAGGAACGAAACGCGCCACGAGTTCGGGAATGCCAATGCCAAGGTTGACATACGAGCCATGCGGAATGTCCTGCGCGAGTCGGCGCGCGATGTCGTCGCGGCTCCATCCAATCGCGGCGGATTCGTCGGTCGCGGGTGGCGTCATGGGTAACGAGCTCCTGCAGCGATCAACGCGGACTCCTGCTGCGGCGACGGCACATGAACGATGCGGTCCACGAAGATTCCAGGCGTGACGATCGCCTCGGCGTCGAGTTGCCCGGCATCCACCACTTCCGAGACCTGCACGATGGTGACACCGGCGGCGGTCGCCATCGGCGGCGCGAAGTTGCGAGCAGTCCGGTGGTAGAGCACATTGCCATGCGTGTCGGCGCATCGGCCTTTGATGAGCGTGAAGTCGGCGCGGATGCCGTACTCAAGCACGCACTCGGTGTCCCCGAAGAGACGGTGTTCCTTGCCTTGCGCGAGCGGCGTACCGACGGCTGTTGGCGTAAAAAATGCGGGAATTCCAGCGCCGCCTGCACGAATGCGTTCAGCGAGGGTGCCCTGCGGAACAAGTTCGAGTTCCACTTCGCCGCGGCGGTAGAGATCGGGGAAGACGGTCGAGTTTGCTGTGCGCGGAAAGGAGCAGATGACCTTGCGCACACGCCCCGCCTTCAGCAGTGCCGCAAGTCCAACCTCGCCGCTGCCCGTGTTGTTGCTGACAACCGTCAGGCGTTTCGCACCTTGGTCAATCAGCGCGTGAATCAGTTCAATGGGACTTCCCGCTTCGCCAAAGCCGCCAATCATGACGGTGGCGCCATCGTGGATATCCGCCACGGCGGCCGCTGGGCCCGCCACACGCTTGTCGATCATCGGCAGACGGGCGGCGGGGCTGCGTGCGTGATGCGGGCGCTCTTCACGCGCGAGTAGTCATACAGACCCGCCTCGTCGAAGAGCACACGGTCGTTGTAGCCATCGAACCAGAGCGCGTTTGGATTGCGTCCCACGATGCACACCTTGCCGCGATCGGCGGCAAGACCCTGGTTGCGAAGGATCTTGAAGATGACCACACCATTCTCGCTCCCCTTCAGACCCGGGATCGGCTCGCTCGTGACCGCATTGACTTCGGTCTTGCCCTTGTAATGCGTGATCGAGAGTCTGGCGTGATTCTCCACGCCCGAGAGCCCCTTCTGCGACTCATTCAGCAAATGCCATGCACGCTCGATCGGCACGTTGAAGGCTCGATACGCAACAATGTCTCGCCCGCAGAAGAAGTAATGGTTCTCGCCGCCTGCGCGCTTGAATTCACGCTGCAGAATGCGCAGCGCATCGGCATCATCGTTGATGCCCTTGATGATCGGCGTCTGATTCTCCACACTCAGCCAACCGCGCTTGTTCAGGCGGCGCATCGCAGCGCCCGTCGCCGGAACCCACTGCAGGAATCCCTGCCCGTTGCGCAGGTAGTGCCCTTCGGGATCCTTCGCAAGGAACTCATCGGGATGCTCAAAGTGCACAACGATGTGCAGGCCAACTTCCGGGTACATCTCGTGGAATCGATCGAGCATCGCACAGAAGGCGTCATCGAAGCGCTCGGGATAGAACGCCATCTCCTTGGTGCCGATGCGGATGGACTCGATCCCCGCCTCCGCGAGGGCACCAAGCCACGCGGCGATCTTGGAATTGTTGAGCACCATCGGATCACCACCCGACATCAGGATTTCTCGGAGCTTTTCACGCCCACAGACTGGATGGCGACCGCCGTTGTCTCGCACGGCCTTGTTGAATTGGTTGATATAGCTGATGACTTCGGGAATGTTCGCCAGCCCCTTCTTCGCGACGGTGCCGTCCTGGCGCTTCACTTCCTTGCGCGCGATCAGCTCTTCGCGGTAACAGAATCGGCAGTGCGCTGAGCACGTGGACACCACATACAGCAGTCCCATCTCGTACTTGTGCAGCATGCCCTCCACTGGGCTGTAGTCCATCTGAAAACCAGGATCCTCGGAACCAGCCAAGTCGTAGGTTTCGGATGGATCCGCCTTCACAAGCCGGCGAATCGGTGCGCTCTGCTTCGCAAGATCGAAGTAATGCCGCGTGATCTTGACGGGCATGCGCTTCTCGACATCGCGCTCGCCACCCTTCAGGACTCGGAGCTGAACGAGTTCCTCGCCCGTGTAGAGCCCCTTCATATCTTCCGGGACGTTCGTTTCCAGGAACGGCGCAAGTCCGTTGATGATGTTGCGCTCGTGGCGGCCGTCCTCCACGTTTGCGAGAAATGTGCGTTCCCTGTCCGTTTGGGTGTAAGTGAGTTCCATAAGGGTGGTTAGAAGTGTAACACTCCGTGCTTGATTCGCCGAATTTATCTGCCGCAGTTTGCACATCGGCGAAGTGGTGTAACACTCTGTAGTGATGAGGCATATACGGACTGTTTGGACAGCAGTTTTTGCCCTTTCCACGCAGATCGCGCATGGCGCGGTCATGCTGACGACCACCTTCAATACCTACACCAGTGCGCCGCTGTCTGGGCAGATCGCATGGGGTGGCGGGACGGGCACATGGTCTGTTTCTGGATCGGTCAATTCGCCGCAGATCGCCGCACTGGTGATCGGTGCGGGCGTTGACCCTGCCACGAATCCCTTCGGCGGCACCGGCAAGATGGTCCGCCTCTGCACGGAGAAGTTCAACAACGGGCGCACAAAGGCATATCTGAACCTGATGAGTACGGGTCAATGGGTGACGGCATCCGCTGGCGGCCGAACGGTTCTTGAGACACGCATCAAGATTTTTCTGCCCGCTGCGCAAGCCCTTCCCTCCGGCTTCGGCATCATGATTTCGAAGAGTGCCTCCGAGACATCGGGTGGCTTCGTGGTCAGCGCGCAGAGCGGAGAGATCTCGCTGCTGAATGGCGGCCATGTGCCTGCCAACCGAACGCCAACGGGGTTCATCGTGCCGCTCGGTCAATGGAATGATTTTGTGTATCGATGGAATGTTGCCACGGGGCTCGGCGAGTTGCGCGTGAATGGCTCGCTTGTTGCCACGCATCAGACCACGCTGTTCGGAACTGTGTATGCATCGAACCTCCTCGCGGTCACCGACGCGACTC
>Ga0194115_10007006_pt1 | contig 11288 bp, 5 predicted proteins | sample TA2MahsurfametaG_3_FD_148656 | JGI IMG/M metagenome (GOLD analysis project Ga0194115, IMG submission 148656) | Freshwater microbial communities from Lake Tanganyika, Tanzania - TA2015002 Mahale S4 surface | ecosystem: Environmental > Aquatic > Freshwater > Lake | place: Tanzania: Lake Tanganyika... | reverse complement strand
AACCCCTTTGAGAAACTGATTTATTATAGTGTTTTGATATTGAAGAAATATATATTTAGAATATAAACAATCAAAATCATTATTCCACCATTTTCTATTGATTTTGAAGTTTAAATATGCTTTCAACCACTTGCACCTAAGTTGCTGTTGATTATAATCCACAAAAGGCTACCCAGTCGTTTACAACAAGCCCAGCGCCGATCACATCAGATCCTCGGTTAATGGTTCCTGCGCAAAGAGGGACTTGCAACAGATTACTCAACTCATCAAGCTGTTCAACTGTAGTCTGAGGATGAACTAGGCCTCCGTTGTTGCTAATAGCGCAGTATGTTCCGACTAAAAGATTATTAGCTACAGAATTTCTGAAAACTTCCACGCCCAAGGTATCGGCTATAATTTATTCAGTTTATTTGTCTAAGTCAGGGTGGATCAAGGCTACGTAGTCGTTGCACGAGATGCAGTTTCCTAATGCTGAAAGTTTTTATTCAACTCTGACAACTTTAACAGTTTAAGGGATGGAATTTCTTATGTGTCTCAGTTAGTTGTCAGTGGTGTTGTTGGGGACGAGAAGGCCCTTTTTATTTCCAGCTGTTGTCCTTCCAACGATTCTTGTTCCTCCGATAGTAGTTTGTATGACTGGAATGAATGATCCGAGCTCGCTCTAGAAAACGCTGTAGAAGTTGTATGATCCTCCGGCTGCGACCAAGCAGTAGCCGTTCGTAAGTTTGGCAAAGACACCAATGTCATTCGAATTTTCGTATTGAACTCTGTTCGCCATTTATATATTATATGAATGTTGGTAAAATATAATAAAAGAATTTATAAATAAATTCTTTTCTGATCATTTTTGTTGTCTTATCCTAACCACCAAATCCGTAAAACAGTCCAAAAAACTATTATTTTCGCTCTGGTTAATGCCGTATCGTGCAAACATATTCGTGCCCCAGTTTACAATGTTTTTGTTGAGGACTTCGTCAAAAGTATTTCTTTCCATGATCTTGAATTTTTCAGATAATAGCATTTCATATTTATCTTTTTATATTCCTTGGTAGTGTCCTTGAGGGTAGCTTTCAGTATGCCCTTCTTTTGACAAAATTTGATTCTTGTTGATCATACAGTTCTCCAGATTGGCTTAGAGACTGGCTAATTCAGACTATAGAGCACTTACTCTCTTGATTGAATCATCATATAGTTTATCGTGCTATTACATTCTCTTGAGTATTTTCTAAGGCTAGATTATATTTGAGTTAGATTTTATGTGGTTGTAAGCCTTATTGATCTATTGATACTTTTGAATCAAATTGTTACTCTTGGTCCTGATTATATGCGAGAGAATTCTATGAGAATATAGGACTTATAAAATTTTTTAGAGCTATTATCTTTCGATGAGGGCTGAAGCTATTTAATTAATATCTCCTTCTCTCTTGTACTTTTCAGCTTTGAGCTATCCCAAAAGCTATCTTTAAGACATATCAGCTTCCATGATCTGTATATATTAACTTTTTTAGCCGGCCTGAATCTTAGAAATTCTTTATGCTTGGGATCTCACTGATTGCAGTTAACTGTTAATCTTCTTTAGTTCATGATATTTGTTCTCTAGCAAACTGTAATTGCAATGCTCAACATCACATTATCTTTGCAAGTTTTCGTAGCGAGCTTTTAAAAACATTTCGTCTTTGTATCCTCGATCTCTTATAGAGGCATGCATTTTCTCATGCCACTAAATTATCTATTTCTAGGCCCTTTTTTGTTCCAGCTCATCTTTTCTTCCAGTGTATACCTTAGAAGCTACATTGGCTTCTTTCCGGATTATATCGATTTCTCTTTCAACTTTTTTAATCTAGTTTTTATAATTATTTATCGAAATCTATTTGTTTCGAGATTTGATCACTAGGGTGCTTAAAGATTTTTTAGTTGAAGTAAGTTATCTTTCCATTTAATTCACATGATTCTAAATATCAAAAGATCTTACTGTATAAAAAAGATTGGCTTTGGAAGATGAGTCAGAATTCATTATTTGTTATATCTTTCCTTACTGTATGAGTCTCTATAGCTTTGGTCTGAATGAAGTCATTGTTGCTGATTTTTTCATTTAAGTATTTTTGTCTGAAGAAAACTGTTTTACTATTCTTTTCCTCAAAGATACTGTGCTTTGCGCCCTTTGTCTTGACTGAATAAGATTTATTTTACTATTAAGGAATCAAGTTGCATTAAATAATCTATAAAATTATAAGTGCATAAAAAACTAATAAAATTATTAGTCTGAGAAAGATATTAATTAATCAAACTATATAATCAAGATTTAACTTAAATAATTTGTATTGAAGATCAAATGATTCTTTACATGTTTTAAGATGGAAATTCTGTAAAAAGAGTTTGAAATATTTCATCATAAAATGTTGGATAATATTAACAAGCCCTTTTGCAATCTGGAGAAAAAGTAATTTATAGAAGCTTTGGCTACATAGTTTCAGAATCTATCATGATGTCAATCCCATAAGCAGCACGACTTTTGTCGTCATGCATTTCAGGGTGCTTTTATCCAACAGCTATAAACACGTTTCTTAACATCTTTTTGATCTTATCATTTATTGAGGACCAATTCACCTTATAGTCCTTCTCAAACTATTCGATGAAGTCTTTGTATTTGATCTGCTCTAGTTTAGTAGCAGTGTAGTTCATCACTGTGAACTGAGTCTCATAAGTTGAAAGATGCCTACGATCCAAGGTATACTGATTATTTGCACTCCTAATCCAGAAATGCTTGTACAAAAATAGAGTCAGCGGGCTTATTGATTTCACTAAAAGAATATATCGTAGGTCCACTTTTCTTCCTCTTCTCAAAACTGGGCTCAATATATATTACTGAGCTATCTTTGGACCTGTCTCCATATTCCTTATGATCAAAGGCAAGTTGTCTGTAATTATCATGTCTAAAGACCGGGCCATATTATTTGGCTTTATTATCCATAGGTTATTATGTCCTTATTTCTATCTTTTGTAGTAATCTCCTACAAAAACTGAAAGTTATTTTTCTAGATCATAGGTTCTCATCAAAAACTTTGTGTTTCCGAGGACGGTTTGTATTGTGCTGGCTAAATTGTGTTTTTGAACTATGCAAGACTCAAAAGGGAACTGATTTAAATGATAATTTCCTTTATATTTATTCCATTCTTACTACTCGGCAGCTGATAAAAGCCATATTATGTCAGCTTTTTATAGTTAATTTACCAACTCGAAAGACTCATGTTTCAAATATTTATTGATGTATTCATAATCTGTAATGACTCTGCGTTTTTTATCTGAATATTACAATTTCATGGCATACTATTTTTGCTTGGCTGCATTGATTGTGTAAAATTTCTATAAAATCATCACTGAATTCTTTTAAAGCTCGAACATCTTTTTGTTGTGGTCTTAAATTTGTTTGCTGTAGTAGCTTTAAGGCAATTTATACCAAGCGGCAAGACGAGACGACCTTTGTCTTTACTATTTCAAGCCATTCAAGTAATCTCTAGTTATTAGCTCGCCTGATTTAATCTATTCTGTTGCCCACAATAATGAATAAGAAACTAAGTTTTCATCGAGTTTGTTTTCTGGAGCAAATAAAAAAGGGATAATTTTGACATTGGGATTGTCACTGTGAGGAATGTAAGAGCCCAACTCGTCATTGATATACCAGCAAGAAGATTCATCAAGTTTTTATGAACTTGCCAATCTATAATTGCCTGCAATTCTAAATATGCAATTTATTATTTAATCTATCCTCAGATCTCCATCATATAATTACTGCTTCAGACTATGCTTATTTATAAGAATTCCTTTTTCAATTATTTTCTTAGAAAATTCCTCGTTAGACCTGACTATCTTTTCAGCTTCTTAGTCAAGATATAGTAGATGCAATTTTTATAAGCTAAAGATAAACTAAAACTTGCTGATATTTTACGAATTAATCTCATGACCGCGCAGAGAAAGTACTTTTAAATTTCTAAAAGATTTCAACAATTCAGTATCGATGTTGAAAATATTTCTGTTGTCAAGATTGAGATGGATAAAATCATTATTATCTGTTTCGTTAGAATAATTAACATTTTTACTATGTGCGTACTTTATGCCCCACAAAGTGCAATTCGGCGTGAATTTACTATTATAAATCTAGATTCGAGTCTTCTTGTTAATATACTATCGCAGTTATTCGTTCTATTCAACTGGATTTCCATTCAGCCACAGAACCTTCAAAGTCAATTGTTTAATCTTGCTAATTATCGCATCTTGGTTTTCTATTGAATTGTTCATCAAAGAAAGAGTTACTAGGGTCTTTGGAAGCTCAATCCCTTACAAATCTGTCATTGACATATCTTAGAGCTAAAGAGATTAACTATACTTAACTTCTTACTCGACTGTTTAATTTTTTAACTATTTTTGTTTCTGATGGTATTTCAGCATGTTCTAAAGTCTCTCAATTATTTGAGGATTTTATTTTAAGTTTTTTCTCAGCTCAGGATACCTAAAAGTAAGGGCGTGGTCTAAGATGAAAACATCACCTTTTTTAGAAAGATCATGAATCGCATTGACATCGTATCTTTATTAATCTTCGTTATCCGTCACTTTGAGATTTTATCCACCGTCATAAACTTAATTAGTTAGCTTTTAATATAATTTCTAAATAAGGTGAGGTGGAAAATCAGAGCCAATCATTTGAACGCCATGGAACTGATAGAAAAATCTAGCCTTTTAAGATAGTTTTTATATTGGATTTTAAGCCAGAGGAACATTTGTTTGATTCTCTTGGGACATTTGTTGATAAATATTAAGATTAAGATATATTCAGAATTGATCAATTTTGAAATTAATCTTTGTTAATAAAGTTTGCGTTGGTGAAAATAAGCTATATATTAAAAATGATTGGACAAGAAGCTCGATATAAAATGATCAAAAGCATCATTAAAGAACCGCAGAAAATAAGAAACGTATCGATTGTGGCCCATGTTGACCACGGCAAAACAACTCTTGCAGACTGTCTGCTTGCATCCAACGGAATCATCCATAAAAAGCAAGCCGGAAAACTTAAAATTATGGATGATCGATTGGATTAACAAGACAGGGGAATCACAATGAAAGCAAGTTCCATTGCACTTTTACATAAAGATCATGTGATAAACCTAATTGATTCTCCAGGACATTTATAGTTTTACTCTGAAGTATCTACCGCTCTAAGATTAACTGATGCAGCTCTGCTAGTAGTTGATACCGTTTAAGGAGTCTCAAGCCAAACTTTTAGAGTTCTCCATCAGCTATACACCTAAAAACTTCCAGCGATATTAGTCCTCAATAAAATCGATAAGCTTGTTACAAGCTGTAAAATGGATCCTTTGCAAGCCTATCAGCATTTGAATCAACTAATATAGCAAGTCAATGCTATTTTGGGTTCATTTATTTCAAAAGAAGTAGGAGTTTAGAAAAATAATAAAGAAGTTTAGAAAAATTAATAATAAACATTCGATTCACTGTAAAATCATTTTTATTTTTCTCCGACCAAAAGAAACGTAGTATTTACAAGTGCTTTAGACAATTGGGGATTTTCTATTGAATGTTTTTCCCCATTTATAGCCAAAAAGATAGGAAAGTAGGCTAAATAAATTTAACCCTACTTATGGGGCGAGTATTATTACAATACTAAGACAAAGGAATTTTCCTAGACCCCAAGAAACTAAAATGAAAAACCTCTCTGTGTAAATTGGATAATAAAGCCAGTCTTAGATATATTTTAACATGTTGAGAATGATGATCAGTAGAAAATTGAAAAAGTTGTCTCTACATTGAATCTCAAGATATCAGAAGGTGCTAAGAAAGCAAAAGGTTTCGCTTTGATTAAATAAATTTTGAATGAATGGCTGCCTTTAGACAAACTTTTGCTATCGAAAATAGTCAATGAACTGCCCAATCCTATTGTAGCTCAAAAATTTAGATTACCATATTTACTTCAATTAGATTCTAAAAGAGAGTAAGTTTCTCAGGAAATAATAGATGCTTTAAAGGCTTGCTCATCCTCATAAAATGATCCAGTAATTGCGTTTGTTTCAAAAATGGTCAATATACCCAAAAAACAAATCAATTAAAGAGGCCTCAGTAACACTTATGTTGAAGGAAATGACGAGAACATAGTAATAGGCTTCGGGAGAATTTTCTCTGGTAAGCTATCAAGAGGTCAGTAAATATCTGTTATCAGTCCAAAACCTAAAAAAATTGTGAATTAAAACGGATAGATTGTATTCGTCCCTGATATAGCTAAGGCAAAAGTTAATGGAATTTATTATTTCAACGGCCAATATCCAGAAGGTATATAAGAAGCTTATGGTGGATGTGTGGTTGGAATAAGTGGACTTTAGAAATAAATATTTAAATCAGGCACAATATCAAGTTTGTAAAAATGTATATCTTTTTTGCCCACTTCCAACCAAACTAAATCGATTTTAAAAGTAAGTGTTTCAACTCCAGATATCCAAAACAATCCGAAGCTTTTAGACGGCTTAAGAAAAATGAATAGGTCTGATCCTTCTGTAGACGTATATGTTTAAGGCTCAGGTGACATAATTTTGAATACATGTGGACAAGTTCATTTGTAAAAATGTGTAGTAGATTTGTAAAAAGTATATTGCAAAATACCCATCAAGATTTCAGATCCTATCATTACCTTTCGATAGACAATTACTTGGCATTCTTTAAAATAAAATAAAAATCAAAAGCTTCTTTAATAAATACAAAAAAAGAAGCTGTAGCAAGAAAAAAAGATTTTACTTGAGAAGTACAAATTATAAAAGCTAGCAGATACAGAACTCGATTAGCAAGAAAAGTAAAAGATTAGAGCTGTCAAATAGTGGGACTCCCATGTATAAATATACGACAGTGAAGACTTAACAGTTTAGGATACTAGATTTTTCTTTAAGAACAGAGATGATATGGATGAATACAGCGAAATTTTTATGTACAAAAAGTAAAAATAATATAAAAAACTTGATCATAAAAACAGAGGCAAATTGCATGCTAAGCCGAAACTATTGAATTTAAACCTTAAGACTAATGTTTGCACTTTGAAGCTGCCTAATCAAAAGCTATCTATCAAATTGAGGGCAGTTGGAATGCCTTTTCAAATAGCTTAATTTTTGTAGAGGCAAAATGAAAGAATGTCTAGGCTATTTACAAGTGTAAAATAACTGCATATAAGATAGCGAAGAAACAAGCAAAGAATTTAATTTATCAACTAAATGATAGGACAATTCAATGAATATGGACTTTAGTAGAGTGTGAAAAATTTGATATTATAAAAAATGATCTGTTTTGGCCCCAATCCACATTCGGGAACAAACTTCCTAACAGCTCTTAACTTAAAAGGTCGATCTTTCATCAACATAGTAAAAAATGGTTCATTTGATCAATAGTAATGCCAATTAGATCTAGATGAAAATCTGCTAAAACTTTTAGAGGAGTACAAAACGACACCTGTGGAGCTTTTTACAGCCATCAAAAATGGGTTTGGTTTGGCTTGTAATTCAGGACCTTTAGCGAATGAACAATTGATGGGCTCAATTTTCATTCTTTAGGAAATCAAGGCTGTTTAATCTTAAAAAACTGAGATTATAACTTCAGAAATAAAATAGTAAGGCTAGAAATAATAAAAAGCGAACAAAGAAGAAGAAATAAAAAAATAGACTAAGATCTAAAATGGATTTTGGAATAACGATAATTTTGGCCCTTTAGCTGGACAAGTCATTTCCACTATGAAAGATGCATGTATATAATCATTTTTAGGGGCAGGACCAAGATTAGTATAGCCTATGTATTTGTGCGAACTTCATACAGATCAGCAGTACTACGGAAGTATCCACAATTAGCTATCGAAGCGTAGATCATAGATTCTGTCTGAGGATCTCCATGAGTTTTCTAACTTTTTCATTATCAAAGCCTATTTGCCCATGTTTTCAGTAATCAATATTATTTATTTAGTCGATTAATTTTTGTTTTGATATCCTAGATAAGACTCAAGGAACTGTGAATGCTCAACTTGATTTAGATACTTGGAAGATAATTTAAGAAGATCCTTTCTATACGCCTATGACAGTCGAATAAATTTAATAGAGTGGAATCGATAGAAATTTATACAACCAAGCCCGTATCATCTTGTAAAAGATAAGACAAAAAAAAGGGCTAAGTGGGACTTAAAAAATAGTTGTGGCAGCCGAAAAGCAGAGAACTTTAAAAAAGAATTGATTTTATTTAAACTTTTAGCACATAAATATTGATAAACATCAAGGTAGAGGCAAGCCTAAACTAATTGGACCAAAAGATACTGGAAAAAGATAGGCAAATGTATATGTCTTCTCATGTCCTTTGGCGACACTTCCTAAGTGCACAAGTAAATTTTACTATATTATAATGAGCTTACATCGTCATGCGAAAATTATTTTATGTATTGTCTACAGTATCCACAAGGCGCGGCTAGTAGGTCTCCTGAGAGTTCAGTGATTACATAGACCTATAAAATTTGACGACATCCATCCTCGACCATTTTTGCAATTGCAGTTGCTTAGGCGCAAAGACTACATACGGCTTTCTAGACATTACACCCTGAATAATATTTTCCGTTTGCTCCCAGAATACAAGATCCAACTGCAAATTTAGAATAAGGGCAGTAAGCTCTTGATCGTGATTGTGATGCGATTTCGTGCATTTATTTAATTTTAGTGTTGTTTTCGTTGTTCATTAAAGAGTGCATATTATTGTCTAACCAAATAAAATCTTAATATAATTTGTCATTAAATTGTACAGAGAAAGATATTTTAACATAATTGTAGATAAACTTTATTCAAATACATTATTAAATATCATTATTCATTTTTTATCTCTTAAATGACACTGTCTTCTTCCATTAAAGGTTATTTCTTAGGATCATGATACTTATAGAGAAACAAAATAGCAAATATTGGAATAAAATGTGTTATTATCCCTCCAATGATCTCATTCCCCACTGAATAGCTGAATTAAACGATAGATACTAAAGATGTTTTGAAAATTAGGATATACAGGTAGTTTATTCATCTTATAGGACCACTAAAAACATAAAATCAGTTACTATTTTTAGAGCACCAATTATTATTACTAAATAGTATATTTTCATGTTCAGAGCTGTTACTTTGTCGATAAACCATTTCTTGCACAAGAGTATAATAATGAAAATCAATGATTAGTCTGTTACTAAGAAGTATATATCCCTGAATAAATTATCGAGTACATCATATTTATCAACTCAAGATCTTTGCGATCGACTATAAGTAAAGAAACGACCAATAATATTTGAATTACAAATCTGATTACTATCCATATCTCTACAAAAGGCTTCAGTTTCAATTGATATTTTTGTTTAAATACTTGAACAGGTATTTGACTTAAGATGTTTCTGATACTTCATCATATAATTTTTACAAAACATAGGGAACAATTATGAACAACGTTTGAATGAAAAAGCCTGGAAAAAAGTCAAAAAATACGTAGATTATTGAGTATTAAGTCATATCAATATCTTCTCCGTCTCCTAACGGAAAAACATACTCAAAATAAATGTAGACCGAATAGATGTTCTGAGCAGTTTGAACTTTAATATGATATAATATACACAATCCCCAGAGCATAATGGTTGAGAAAATTACAAGCAAATTTTTCGTCCTTTGATTTAAAATTTTCTTAGCCTATGAATGTGCAGATAAATGAATCTTTATGTTTATTATGGTCAGATAAAATGCAACAAATATGATTATCTGTTTTACTAGTATGGCTATTGTATCAGGATAACTCTTGGCGGCCCAAAAGCAAAACGACTATGCTTCAGACATAAATATCTCTCACTAAAATTGCCCTTAATATGATAAGATAGAACAAATTATTAATGAATATGCATTTATTAAGTTAATAAAGATAGTAAATATATATCAAGTTCCTTATTATTCTAACAAGTTTACTTTTGATGATTCTCACTGGATATTGTTACTTATCTATCAATTAAAAAGAATAGAGAACATATATCATTTGTTAACTGAATCCTATTTTCCCAAAATCTAAGTTTCCATATCCTTTATCAAATTATACCAACTTTGTTCCCTAAATTGTCTTTGTTTCCACATCTTATTGAGCTCTTTTTTTAGATTCTTCTTGAAAAATTGATCATACTGCTCAAAAAAATATTTACGATATCGCTTTATTCTTTTAAAAAGATTTTTTTTATCGAAAGCTCTTTGACAGTGATTGCTCGAGTTTTTGTATGAGTATGTGTGATTTTGGATGATTAGCCAATAGAAAATATATTACATTCATATAAATTTCCGAGTAAATTAGTAATGATAGTCTATAAACTTAAACATTTTGACTTGAAATATATTCCTGAAGCCAATCATTAAATTTGTTGAAATCAAATATTGTTCTATACAGATTCTATTTGAAAAAACATGCTGTTTTTAATTGAAAAATAAGGTGATGGCAACCTCATATAAAGATCGAAAGTATATTCAAAAATATGTATTTATTGATCAAAAACAGATCGTAATTCTTGATCATTTTTTTTACTTAATTATAAGCCTAACGGAGTATATAGCTAATCAAGATTAAAAACAAAAATAAACAAAAAATAATAATCATTACCTATTAAAGGAAGGAAAAGGATCAGGAAGGGGCGATTTATTAAACTTTTATCTTCAAAAGTCGTTGAATCACAAAATATATTATTAGAGGCTATTGGGTATTTGAATTTAATTGATATTCGCTGTTTTTGCAAAAAATTAATAAAAAAACTTTGAAAATAGATGAAAAATTGAAAGAATGATTCGAATATTGCGTTGCTTTATTGTTGATTATCTTTTTATCCAGTTTGTGTTTTGATAGAAAGCCTGTATAGATTGTTTCTGTTGAGGTATATAATCATATTTAAATCAAGATTCTATAATGGAAATGTCTTTCGTATATTTTCTAAACAATAATTACATAACCTTGACACCAGTAGATCAAATTCAGACTTATTATCCTCCTATAAGTTCATTTTATCAAAATACCTAAGAAAATATTATTATTCCCCAATATTCCATCAACTGGACTTTTAATGATAAAATCTATCAGCAAGAATCTAGCCTTCCTGCCTTCCTCATCAGCACCATACCTTAAGAACATCAAAAAACTTAAAAATAGTAAAAAATCTCAACTTCTAAAAGAAATGTTGGTAAGACTTTGGACAAATAGATTTTGAG
>Ga0194115_10007002_pt1 | contig 11296 bp, 11 predicted proteins | sample TA2MahsurfametaG_3_FD_148656 | JGI IMG/M metagenome (GOLD analysis project Ga0194115, IMG submission 148656) | Freshwater microbial communities from Lake Tanganyika, Tanzania - TA2015002 Mahale S4 surface | ecosystem: Environmental > Aquatic > Freshwater > Lake | place: Tanzania: Lake... | reverse complement strand
ACACCAGTCGTCGGCAAAGTGGTAGTGATAGGCGGAACTATCAAGGCCGGCAGATTCATAAGGAAAATGCCTGCCCACAAGACCAAATTGCCAAAAAAATTTGGATGTTGGCTAATCGTCCATACGCCCACGTTGCAAAACTGTCCTGCTGGGTTTGACTGTTTAAAGATCCACTTCTGAATGTCAGCGGTCGTTTCCAAGAGCAAGCCGATCAAAAACACACAGCCTCCTGCTTGTACCATGGTTCGATCAGATCGAGTAGACAGCAGTCCAAGCAGATAGGGAAGTGAACAGCAAACGTTCCACAAGAATGTAATGAACCAGAACCCAAATGTCCCACTGATGCTCGAGAGGGTATCCGTCAATCGAGAGTCATGTCCTACTTGCGAGGCCCGGAAAAACAAAAAACTTGCCAGCTTAACAGCCCAAATACTGACAGCAATGGATGATGCCTTTTGCGACAAACTAGCCGTAGTCTTCGCCGCGGTGGCAGCGGTTACAAAGTTAGGAATGCTGACCAAGGCGAACGAGCCTGTTCCAATCAAATCTAAGTGCAAGTGGCTCCCGCTTAGGAGACTGACGAGAAATCCAAAAGTATCGGAAGCGGCGTAGATGCACCAGGCCTTCCAAAATGGATTCCTAAGCGTCACCTCCGATAAAGGTAGAACCGAAAGCCTCTTAACGGAAGAATTCTCCTTGTACATCGTTGAGGGAGGAGATCCCGTGATGGTCCGCTTTGATGGACTAGTCATGGTAGCAGGATGCGTGTATGCCACTGTGGTTGACAGAGGGCTAAGTAAGAAAAGACAGATGACGATCGAAGAAAGAAAACGGGTGCCTGACGACTCTTTCTTTCCATTGCACGGTGAGAAGAACGTCGTTTGCGCTGAACGCGAATGGGTATGCATAAGCATATCTTGGGAGGGTTTCCCCGTGACTCACAGCAATACTCTTCGGAAGGGAGAGTGATGTGGTCGGGGTGTCAGAGGCCGTCAAGGCTTCTTTGAGGCACACTGGGATCTTTTTCTGTACTAGCAAGGCACAAAGATGCGTCATCCAGTTCTTGAAAGGTGTAATGGAAGTCACTCGAGGTCGAAGTAGTCATTCACGATTCGTCTGTATACATACATATCATATGTAGCTCCGATGACAAATGTCACTGTCACAGTCACTGTCATATCTTACCGTAGTACTCGACAAGTGTCGTACCTACAACTGCGGTCTCTTTCGCCACTGCCATTTCCCCCCCTTTACAATTATCACTTGTCATACCTCGAGATCTAGGTTCCTATTGCAGTATCGACTGCAACCTCCGCAGATGAATTGACAGAGGCGTCCAGCATAACTACCACTACGGCCCCACCTCCGATTGAGTTCCTACCGTCGTCGAAAGATGAAGTTCAAGCAGTTGCAAGCCATTTAGAGCAGTGAACAAGTCACCATCGGCACCGGACAGACGATACGGCAGTTTCGATCACTGTCTGTATTGGGGCAGATGCCCACAGCGGCTTGCGAGGTACCGATCAACACGGTTCAAACCAGTCGCAACTTGGAATACTCAGTTTCTTTCCTTCAGTCAACGAGAATCTACGAATGGCACGATGAAAGCATTGGACGAGGGGTGCTATGTGATCACGAGGGGTTGTTCGTAATTCTCCTTGAAAGTCAATGCATGGTATGGGGGTGTCTACTCAATGACAATGCTGCCATGAGTCTCTCTAATAGTAGGTAAATCCGCTATTGAAGGAAGCCTATATACCGACGGAAATCGCGCTATTGTCAAGTCTACAGAGCATAGTTTTGGTTACCGGATAGCATCTTCCGAAATCAGCTGTTTGATAGCGTACCGATAGAGCTCGATCGATTCTCTCTACCTAGAGACAAAGAAGTTGACTGGAAATCTGGACACAACTCTCTGCAATGATCATGCTCGCTTTGTCAAATATTTCTGGGCCGGTTGTCTTGGGTGACTTAGCTGCGCTGCCGACTTTCTAACAACGATGGCAATTTTTTGGAACAGATTCAATTGCTGTTTCTGAACTCATCGATCGAATCAAGAGTATCATAGCTGATGATGTCGATGTTTTCCAAAACCAAGCGAAACCGCAGTGCAAAGCGATGTAGTGGTTGGCTGCTATGAATAGATGGGATTCGAGAGGCCTATTCGACTGTGCCTTGGTTCAACGATACTCAGTGGCTGTCCTTTATTTTTTCTACCAACAAGGATTCTTCGACATCGCCGCTTGATTACTTTTTGGACCGCACATCCAAATGTAACTTGAATCTCAGAGGTGTGGCAATGGAGGCTTAACAAGGCTCTCTCTAAAGCATCATTCTTTTTCCGGGTCCATCCCGGAGGAATCGTATCGTTTGACGAACATGGAAGGATCAATTTCCGTTTAGATGCAGACTACGATGCTCGACGATGCTGCCAAGGAATGAGGGGATTGTGCCCGTGAGATTCTTGTTGGTTTCAGCAGAAAGTAAAAGCAGTGACCTAATTTTTTAAAACTCATTCGGAATGGTGGAACCAATGAATTGTGGTCTAGCCAAAGCTGTAGCCATTGCGTGAGACGACAGATTTCTAAGGAAGCTCACCGATAAGAAAGTTGGTCCCAAGGTCAAGATCTATTGACTAGCCAATATTCAAGGTTCTGAATTTCGGTTGGAAGCTTTCCAACAACCGGATTCCGGTTCAACGCAGATGAATCTGTTGAGGTCAATCGTCCGATCTCGGGTGGTGTGGTTCCAGCCAAACCAGTTTCGCAGACCAATATGACCTGACGAGAATGCGGGGACCGCTATGAGCTTATGGAACATTACGAAACTGTGAACCATGGATGTAATCACGAACCTTGAGATTTCAGAGCTGGCCGATCCTACATGGGAACTGTGATTACGGTCCTCGGAATTCGGACTTCGTCGCAGATTCTATGGCTACATGGCAATCAGCTTTCAGGCCGCTTACCGTCGGAACTTAGGAAACTAACTGATCTCACAGCCGCATCATTGTCCAAAAATGTTCTTTCCGGTACCATTCCACACAGCTGACCCTCCTGTCCAAGTTAGAAGATCTCATTATTGAAGAAAATCTCACAACTGGAAGCTTGGACGCCATCGTTTATCAAGACGATCGACCCTCGCCTTTGACTTGCCTTTCGGCTGACTGTCTTGAACAGCGTCCACAAGTGTCATGCCCTTGTTGCGTATTATGTTGCTCCGACTTCGAAAGTGTCAATCTCCTGGTGGATGACGCAAGATAACAAATAAGCTGATTTCCCTTATCCCTCAAGCCCTTAGTCCTGAACAGTATGTATGTTGTCAATTATCTTGAAACTACGTTGGTGTTCGACTAGATTTTCACAACATTTCGTTCACAAGCAGAACTAGGCTTTCGTCAACGAAACTCACAGTCACTACAAGTACCAGTGAGCACACGTATGATATGAATCTCTCTCCGTTGCGTGTAGCATCCCTATCATGAAAAGAAGCAAACACCAAGATGAAAAGGGTACTACGGAAACAATGATGACGGTATCGGGTCACACTATATTCCGAAAGGCCGTCATGTACAATGCTGGATCATACCAACCTACGGTATGTGCTTTCTCATGATGGCTCACAGTGTGGCTTGATGCCTCTCGAACATCCGGAGATGGACATATTATGAAACAGGAAAGATAATCTTTGGGCAGCTTGGTATATTACAAAGAACTTGATGAACTATCATTGACTATGAGTTCCGATCTGGTGCCGGGCGGGTAGCATGCCAAAAGTCAGGTCCAAGGTATTCCGTTTCAAGGCTCTGATGTTGGATCGGTTGAACAACAAGTTAATGTACAGGCACAATGGCGAGACGTCGTCAAAAATAGCCAATTCATCGGTCTAATTCCAAATATTCTTAAGTCGTTCTGCATCTCGCGCCTTGCGTTCTGCCGCTCTTCGATTAGCTTCCTCCTCTAACGCCTTCATTTCGGCCTTTTTCTTGGCCTTGGCCTCCAAACGGGCTTCTTCTGCCTTGCGCATAGAATCAACTTGCTTTTCTCGCTCATTCGCCCCGGGGTCGGTCCTATCTGCGCGCCCCTTTGTGTTCAAAATGGCCTCCTTGCCATCGCCAAATCCTTGCATATTCGTATCGTAAGAAGGCAAAGAAAAATCGAGAGCCGTCTCAGCCATCACAGCCATGGGCCCCACCACGCATGCAGCACCAAACATCAAAGCGGCAGCGGCTTTGGCAATACCAGTGGACTGTGGCACCTCGTTGGACTTGTGTGCAGGCAGCGAGATCACCATGGGTACTCGATGCTGCTGCTGGATGGAAGTCGAAAAACCCTCACATGGGTTAACCAGGAGAAGTGCCATGACCGTCATTGCTTTCTTCATTGTCACTAACACCAACGAGAAGAAACCGGGGATAAGTCTGTGAATATGATGTTTGCGAAAGTAGAAAGACTTGCCAGTTTGTGAGCTACTGTATTGTGTTGCTCTCAATGGCCCGCGAACCGTCGGCAGTCGGCATGCACTGACGTCAACGCTCTCTGTCACTTTCAGTCCCATGAGTCGTTCAGCCGTCGCCGTCAGGTTGGCAGTTGGCAGATGGCATGTGGAGGGAGCTCGCCAGTGCGATCGTTGTCCGTTGGACTGCACCGAAACGGTTCTCGTGTCCTACATGTTCAACTCTTGAGATCTTGTAGATACAGCAGCTTGGTCTTTTCCGTGCCATCTCAGTTGACACGGGTATACCAGAAGGTGACCAAGAAGCAAGCGCAAGACGCAAGAAGCAAGAACGTGAAGAATCCACTGAAGAAGATGTTTCGTCGAAAGTCATCTGGCAAGCCCTCAGCCAAGGATTTACTTGAAAAAGCACTAGCAGAACGGAAGAAAACAGTACCGGTAGGCGAACGGGAGCTGGTCGCACCACATGCCACACCAACAGCCCTCAAACCGACCCATCATCCCAAGAAATCAGTCGACGAGCTTCTTGCTGAAGGGAACCAGAGAAGTTCTTTCCTTTGCCGGACGAAGTTCTTCAAAGACATGGTTGCTTCCGCCTTCGAATTGGTGGATGCCGATGGGTCGGGAGAAGTCGACGAGAAAGAATTGTATTCTGGTTTACTGTTGATTCACTTGAAGCTTGGAACGTATGCCGGACCGGCGGCCTGCCGAGTAAGTTGGCCTCGATTGGTGCAACGCCTGATTCTAGATTTGTCTATTCATCGATTTTTTCGCCTTTTCTACAGCCCATTTCCCGAGAGCAGTGTCATACCGTTTTTCTCAAGATGGATACAGATCAGTCGGGATACTTGGATCGCGAGGAGTTCGAAGCTGTCATGATGGTTCTATTTGGCAACGTGATGATGCGGGTCGCGATTCAATACTCTTTTACTCTCCTAGTCGTTCCAATGATTGCTCAGATTCTTCTTGATGTGATCATGCAAATTGTGAATCACGCATACACCATCATTACGACCCTGGATGAAAAATACGAGCTATTCAACCGCATCGAATCCTCACTCGAACATATTCTCAAATCTACAATCGACTTTTGGAAGACGTTGATTCCGTTGCCTGTAACTCGAGGATTGGGCTCAGTTCAAGAACTTTTGGAACTCATTCCCGAGTCCGTGTGGAACACAATTCCGTTAACGCTACTTTCGACAGTGCTCTGTCTGGTGCTAGTCCCGTGGGCTCTCTTCAAGATCGATGAATTCTTTCAGGGGCTGGCAGATAGACCGAAGATGGCCAAGAACAAGGTCACGTAGCGGTAGCTGCGGGAAGGACGGACCAAACGGTGTCTCCACCGTCACTAGTATGCATCTAGACAGGAACGTTCTTGTCGATTACAACGCCTCTGGAAGTGCCTTTAGTGTATCTTTTATTCTACACACTTCAGAGATGTGAGCAGACGATGTTTCGTGTCTAGCAGTTAGCCCTTCATTGTCCATGGTGGACAACTTGTTTCAATCTTGCATCAAGAAAAGAGCACATCTCTAACACGGTTCTGCGTGTAGGATTCTCGACCAATGGTAGCAGAACACTGGAACCTTTACTGACTGTGAATACGCACTGCCTGGCACGGGCTAGCAATGCCCACTTACTGTAAATCCCGATCACATTGCTCATCGCCAGAAAATCAAGCATCCAGAGAAACGGTTTTCCCGCATTCACACTCAGAGACATTGATGACATAATTCTAGTGCCCATTAACCATCCATCCGTTTAGTCCCCGAAAGTTATATGGACCGATCCGTTGCCTTTTTCTTCCGTTTGGACACCATCTTCATCAGTCTCATCGGAGGTATTCAGCACGGATGGGGGTGTGGTGTCAAGGTCGTTTCCAAAAGTACAGCGAGATGTCAGGGAATCAAGCTCTTTCTTGTCACCGGCATGAGCGGAGGGATGCGGTAGGTTCTCAACGCTGGCATATGAATCGTCAGCTTCAGTAGTGCCGCTACTGTATGTTCCGTTAGTAGCACGGACACCGTGACGAATCCGGTTGTTGCTGGGCGTGGGCTCAACCGCGATTTCCCGCACTGTCAGTCCAAGCATCACATCATCATCGTCTCCAACACTCTCCTCCTCATCATCTGACTGATTGACAAGCCCATTAGGAAGGCCAGCATTCAACAGTGAAGCTTGTCCATTAGTCACTGCATATTGTTTGGATTGTACCAGCATGGCCTCCAGGGAAGCACGCTCCTTATCGCCGGTAGTCGTCACCTGTTCTTGTTCAAGATATGTGTCGGGAAAGTTATTGTCATAAGGAGCTCCATAATCCGATGCCTTTGCTTCCGAAGCTTTTGCCTCTTTATGCCGTCTATGCCGACGCGCCAACATTGTCAATCCTACAACTCCGGCTACAGAAAGTACCAGCAATACGCATCCAATAGCTCTCAAGGCATCAGCAAGTCCACTTGGTATGCCAGGCGGTGGAAAAAAGTCTCCTTCGTTTCCTGCGACAATTGCGCGAGAAGACGGCCACGGCAGGGCTTCGTCCATCCGTCCCTCCGAAATGGATGTGTCCAACAAACTTTGCAGTAAAGCGTTCGACTGATTTCCAGACTCGATGACATGATAGGTATAGTTCCATCTCAAAATGTCCTCCGAGATCCAATGGGCTTCGATCATCGGTTCATTCCAAACAATCGTAGGTTTCTCGAGGAAAGGCTGTAGCGCTCGACGGGAAGGACATGCATCAGAGAAAGTCGAGGTTACCAGCTGTAAACCTGTGTTGCAGATGGCCAGATTCAGAATGTCCGTGAGGATAGGTTCCTGTTCTTTCATCGCTACGCTGGCATAGGTGGAGAACAGCAGTTCGAAGCTCTCGTCAAACACGTCGTCGATGGTGGGCGCGTTTGTGGTTTCCACTGCACCCGGAGCAGTTGTGGATACCGTTGGTGTCATGGTGGGAGACGCTGTCTGTTCCGCAGGGAAGGTGGTGGGAGTGCTCGTTGTGGGGGCCATGGAGGGTGCGGCGATAGGCGTGAAGACTGGAGTCGCGGTCGGTGAGGCAGTCACTACAACGTTGTTGTTCTTGTCGTTGTTTTTGTCGTTGTTCTTGTCATTGTTCTTGTTCTTGTTATCCTGCTGCAGGCCTCGGCCCCAGGGGTCGGGGACATTTCGAGCTCTTCGGATGCTTCCTCTGGGTGCCATTTCGAACTTGGGCAGCGTTCAGCGTTCAGCGTTCTTTTGTTTCGAATGAGGGATCAAAATATTAGCTATAGGAGGCTCACTCTTCCGGCCTTGCTGATGGCAGTTACAAGTTACTGTTCGTATTTCGTATTGCCGCCATCCGGTGGGATACGAAGTTGTACCAGTTTCCAATTTTTTCGTCGAACGGATGCCTGATGATTGCGCAAATATGCCTGATGATTACGGAAATCAACGAAATATCTCTGCTATGGTCACTGTTTACGCTCGAACGACTGCCCGCGTGCCGATTTATTCTTCTACGGGATTCACTCCTTCTTCCTGTTTTTAGATTTTGTCTCGATGATTGGCCGACTGGCGTCCAATACCCGGGTGGAGGTCCTCGAAATTTACCTTTCAAATAACTGCAATTGCCAGATAGCCGATAACTGTAACATGCCGTATGTTTGCACAGCGAACACACATGTGCATATTTAAGGAATACCGTACTTATCATACATACAACTGTTTCCTCTGTGACAGTGAAATGAACATACGGGTACATATGCGAGACGGGCCCTATCCTACCCACCATGCTGACAGAACCGTCGCGCTTCACGGTCAAGTCTTGATGCTAAGAGAACGCGAAGTGGCGTTGTTCCCAACGAGAAGACTCGCGCGGGACCAGAAGTGAAGGTTCGAACGGAACCTCCCGAAGTTCTCGACGCCTGGATTGAAAAAATCATTCGCCTTCGCCTTTCCTAATTAAAATGTTGACATAGGAGCCCAATCTCCAATCTATCCAAGCACTTTTCCATATCCCACCGCTCTCTCCTCGTGTCCAGTTCTAGTCCAAACAATCTCCGATATAAGGAATCCATATTCTTCGTATTGAAGGTGATGTCGAAACCCCGCCACTCGCGACTTTCATCATTGCTTTCAATAGTAGCGGCACTTACCAAGACTTAGCGCCTTGGCAAGTCGGAGGAAAGTCGGGGCGAAACTACAAATATCCTTATTCGTTGGCATTGATCGCGGCTGCCCCCTTGTAAGTCGGCCATGGGAGGAGTCGCGCGGCGGGATAGCCACTACATGCGCCCTAGCTCTCCGGGAGACATAGCTAGTTGTTGGTGCAGGAAACGGGAAGATAGTACTAGTCTCTCCCTGGATTGGCAGAGCTCGAAAGATTCGGTATTTCGTCTCCTCGAGAGCCACCATGCTAGAAAGCAACTACAGTACTAGTAGGAAATACGGCATCATACGCCTGAAAACTAGTTTCTGCTGGAATAAGATTTCATGCCGAAACCTTAACTTGTCGACCACTCTATTGTAGCCACTAATGTGGGCGCCGTCCCTACACGGCCATCAGCTTCACACGTGGTGGATATTATCTTCCGAACGTTGGAAAACCCACGCTGTGGTAGAGGCGCCATATCATTCATGTCGACGTAGAGTCCTTGATGTTGAACCTGAAACGGATGAATTTGCTGTTGGATCCGCAACTGTTGCTGAAAAAGCATCTGCTGATGTAAGTCTTCTTCTTCGATGGCAAGTCGCAGCTGCTCTTGATACAGTTGCAGTCGCCCAATGATGTGTTGGAAAGTAGGGCGTTGGCTCGCATTGGCATTCCAACAGTGCTGCAGAAGAAGTTGCAAATTCATGTGGGGAATCGAACTCAGGTCTGGTCGCATGCCTTGCCGGCATACAAACTCTGTGTACAGCTCAGGAGTCCATCCAGAGAAGGGTTTGTCACCCGTTAGGATCTCGAAAGCTACCATTGTCCAAGAATAAACGTCAGCACTAACATTGTAAGGCTCATGAAGTACCACTTCTGGTGCCATGTAGCGAATCGTTCCAACTTTGCCGCTCATCTTGAAAGGGGTTTGTGTATCAAGCAGAGGAAGCTCACGGCTAAGCCCGAAATCGAACAGTCGAACTTGCCCATCAAGGAGGCCAATATTATTTGGTTTGAGGTCCCTGAAGATAACGCCGTGATCGTGAACGTAGTCCAATGCCGATGCAACCTCAACGAGTATCTGGATCTTTTCAAGCAATCGAAGATCGGATGCTCGCTGGTCTAGAAATGCTTGATCCTGATTCCACCGATCGATTCGTTGATCGAGAGTCTCATCCAACAAGTCCAACAGCAGAAAAAATGAGTCATGACGACCATCTTCAAAGCTCGAAATTCCATTCTGTGCCCACCCTCGAATCTTGAGGATGTTGGGGTGGTCGAAACTGCTCATCATGTGCGCTTCGTAAGCCAGTTCAGCGGCGGCGGTTTGAAATTCCTTGGGTCGGTGAAGCAAGTCTTCCTTGAGGTGTTTGCAGGCATACCTCTTTCCATCCATCGCGGTTACTGCAGAGACCTGAGAAAAGGCACCAGCCCCCAACCGATGGTCTACTTTCCAGATGTCGTGCAAGCCTAGGAGTTTAACGTTTCCTCTCTGTCTGCGGAGTCTCGACTGACTCAACATCCCACGGACTTTGTGGTGGATAGAATCGGCCAATTCGTACTCGATTGTGGGCGTGTGCCACTGAAGGACTGGAACAGTCGTACAACTCGGCGTTGGCAGAGGTCCATTATTCTCACCATATAGATTGGGATGCTGTTGATATAGATGTTGCTGCATCATAGTTTTCAACATGGTTTCTTTGATTGTGTGGGCAGAATCGCGACAGTGAAGCTTGAGAAAAATCTGATGTGGGCTCGGTTGCCAGGATTCGGAAGAGAATAATCGACTCCCATGTTCGCCTCGGAGAATTAAAGAGTTGATTGGGCTCCTTCTACATCGGATTCACTTTTTCGCCAAGACCTAATTTACAGTTAAGGACAACATTTTCGAGCGCACGGGATAAGACCATCGTTTTCTGCTCCTGACAAAGAAAATTCTTGGAGCGTTTTATTAAGGAAAGATAATTACCCATGAAAGTAGGGCTGGTCCGAACCAGCGGTTCTGTTTGGACCTATTCCGGACGCAACGAGGAGTTTTCACTGCAATCTGGGACCGTGGCTGGATTTACAATACTTATGGCAAACCACTGTCACTGTCAGGTACAAACGTGGTGTGGATGCCTGGTACCCATAGGCAGGTAATACCAGGTACAGTACCAGAAGAGCGGTCTTGCAACACGACGTGGGACCCACTTACTGTTATGAAATAACTGTAATCGACACTGCGATATCACTGGGAGGAGAAATTGAACTTTCCAGTAGCGCAGGCCCCGAACGCGAAATGACATTCGTGATAGTGCTACGCTTACAGCTCTCATCGCCAAAACAAAGCTAGGACATGGTACGGAGTTGTGTGTACACCCCTGTACTGGACGAAACGGTATATTTCCACTCGAGAGATCTAGGAAGCATACCGTACCGAACTTGGGGGCTCTCGATCACCGTCACAGTCACATCACAGTCACCCTGCTCTTCCAAGGCCCATTCGTATCATACATATGATATGGTCCACTATGTATCATATGATATGACTGTAACAGTGATAGTGCAGTCAGGATATTGACGTACAGACGTCCAACCCTAACCCCCAACCCTAACCCATCAAGATATTATTTTTAACCCATATCGCATCACCCCCCTCTTATCCCACGTGGGATAAGTTCTCCGCCGTTGGAAAAATAACTTTTTTTCGCGCCCCCGTACAACCGTTGG
>Ga0194115_10007000_pt1 | contig 11299 bp, 10 predicted proteins | sample TA2MahsurfametaG_3_FD_148656 | JGI IMG/M metagenome (GOLD analysis project Ga0194115, IMG submission 148656) | Freshwater microbial communities from Lake Tanganyika, Tanzania - TA2015002 Mahale S4 surface | ecosystem: Environmental > Aquatic > Freshwater > Lake | place: Tanzania: Lake... | reverse complement strand
TAGTTGAGGTGGGGGGGCATCGATACCACCAATGTTTGTAGTAAGAGAAAGAACCTTCAGGGCCTCCTCTTCACGTTGCAAATAGGTTGAAATCATTTCCTCGTCTGATCGTTTATGAAGGGTAACCTTCGTTACCTTAGCATCCACGACTTGGATCATTTGGGGAACAATCGAGCTTACCGCCGCCAATGAGAGGCAAGCCAAAGCAGATCCTTTTGTATTCATAATCATAGAAAGAACAAAAGGGATTCGGAAATAGAAAAGTAAGAAAAACCTGGTCATCGATTACAAGATAGGAGACCTCCATGTTCGGCGACTCAATCAATCACGACTCAGCGGTTACACAGAGGATCTTTTCTTGGGGTTACTAATGAATTCATGCCGAAACCTATTCCGATACAATGCGTCGTACGTGTTGACTTCCGTGTTGCAAGTGTACACGTACCTTGAAACTTCATGTTTAGAGAACTTTTGTTGGTAAAACCCTTGCAGAACTTGAATGGAAATAGATTCACCACCTTCAGTTTATGAGGATGTGTCGTTTTTCTTTCGTTCGGGGAGCCGTTGGAGGCAGAAACGGACACCGATGTGAATGTCACCTTCCTCCGAATCCATTTTGTTTCAACGCGTGGCCGTCTGTTCATCTACCGAAAAAGGACTCCCTCGACTACATCACATCAACTCCCTGTGGATCGGTTATGAGCACTCCCTCCAATCCTCGTCATCCACCGTCAAAAGAATCTGTGGTAGCGGAAGGACCATTTTGACCGCACGATCCTGGTGGATTTAGCCGTAATAAAGGTCGAGGTGCATTGCTCGTGGTGTCTCCCGCGAAAATCTCATTTTACCCGACATCGTTTGTTACCAAACCTTCTGTCTAGTCCTGAAGTGTTTGGCGGCAATACAAGAATCCGTGTTGTAGAGGTCCTATACGCATCAGCAACAGTAGTAAGCTCCGTACGTGGAAGGACCTCTCTACGTTACCATGTCGAGCAGTGCCTTCTTTCATAAGCCTGAGCTAGCTCTACGAAGAGCGTTGGAATTGGAGGGTATCCATCAAAATGATGCTGCCCTTACCCTATTACATGATGTATTGAGTAGTCGAAGACATCGTACCTGGTCACCGACGTATGAACAAATTATGGTCGCCTATTTGAATTTATGTTTAAAACTTCATCGTGCTCGTGAGGCGAAGGATGGATTACATCAATATCGGAATTTAGCACAATCTCAGGCACCGGGTAGTCTTGAAAAGGTTATCCGATACCTATTAGATCAAGCAGAGACGAAATGCCAAGCTGCGAAGGAGGCTGCCGATACAGCCGCAGCAGACGATACGACGTCGACCATGACAAGTATGTTATCAATTGATGGTGAGGGTGATGATGCTGGTGGGATTGGTCCACAAGCTATTTTATTATCTAGTATGTCTACAGACCCAGCCAAGAATCAACGTGATACCTTAATGGTCTTACCATCCTTAAAATTCCTATGGGAGATCTATCGTGCAGTACTCGATATCCTACGAAGTAATTCCAAATTGGAACATGTCTATCATGCTGCCGCTATGGGGGCATTACAATTCTGTCAAACCTATCAACGTCGGACAGAATTCCGTCGATTATGTGATATGCTTCGTATCCATCTTGGAAACCTACAAAAATATGGTGGAGCAGATGATGGATCGAAACCAAACAATAAGGTACGTGACCATAGATGGCAATCGATTTCTTCAGGAGAAGAGTTCTTGATTTGTATGGGTGGATACGTCTCTCATTTTTTCCTTGTTTTCGATTTTTTTTCTTGAAAAGGTTCGGGGATGGGAAGGATGGTCAGATGCATCCATTGAATTACATCTTCAAACTCGTTTCGCACAATTAGAAACGGCGAGTGTCCTACATTTGTATACGGAAGGATTCCGTACCGTCGAAGATATTTATAATATTTTACAAATTTCTCATCAACGTAGGAAGCAAAATCCTGATCTACCACCCCCCAAGGCGAAATTGATGGCGAAATATTATGAACAACTTACGACGTTATTTTGGGTTTCCGAAAATCATCTCTTTCATGCCTTTGCTTGGTATAAGTATTATGCTCTCTGCCGAGAATATAATAAGGGGATGAGTGAAGAACTCAAGGCGGAACAAGCGAGTGCCGTCCTCTTGGCAGCACTTTGTATCCCATCCCTACCGACTCTACAGGGCGACGTCGCTACCACCCAAGCGTCATCGGGGGGGAACCGATTCGATGATTCTGTCATGCAAGAGAAGATGGGTCGGATGGCTACCTTACTTGGTTTCCATACTCGGAATCCTACCCGAGAAAGTTTATTGGAAGAGATTGCTGCTCGAGGAATCTTTGAACAAGTTCCGGAATACCTACAAAGGTTGTACCACCTGTTGGAACGTGACTCGGACCCTATTGTGTTGGTCGATAGTGCGAAACCCCTCTTGGATCAAATTTCCGAACAGGTGGGAGAAGAATCTGCCTTGGCTCAATATATCGAACCATTACAGAATGTCCTATTACTCAAGTTGTTGTGGAACTTGAGCTCAGCCTATCACACGGTCAGGATTGATTTCCTCAAGAATTTGACTGGTGGCCTCGGTATGACGTTTGAACACGTCGAACGGGCCATTGTCTTATTTACCCAGACTCATAAGCGATTGGCTGTCCGTATCGATCACCGTGCCGGATGTTTGCGATTTGGTGATGCTCAATTGGAATCCTACACGATGCGTTCACAACTCACATCGTTGGCACAACAGTTGGATGTCGTCTCTCAAGCTATCTCCTCGTCGGGAGGGACTGTCGACAGGTCTGTCGACGATCGAAGTCAGGTGTATGTTTCGATCCGTGAGTCTCGTGATTCCGAGCATACCAAGATGCTGGAACGTAAGGCATGGATCGAACAACGAAAGGAAGAGATCGAGCGTTTAGCTCAAGAAAAGGTCCGACAAGAAGCCGAAAAGGTTGCCGCTGAGGAGGCAGCTCGTAAGGTGGAAGAAGATCGTCGCATTGCTCGAGAACAAAAGCTTCGAGAACAAGAGAAGATGAAGAAGATCCAACGAGAAATGGAGAACATTAAGAAGCAACAATTGTTGCAGGCTATGGGGCACAACACTGATTCGATGACTCAAGAGGAACTCGCTCAACTTGACGCCGAAAAGCTACAAAAGGAACATCAAGATAAGATCAACAAGGAACGTGATGAAGCCGAGCGAAAGACGAAAGAAATCGCAAAGAGTTTGGATCACCTTGTTCGTGCCGTCCGTATCGAAGAATTGCCGATGATTAAGGAGAAGTACGCCGAGAAGGTCAAGAAGGATCGAGAACAGTACGAACAAGAAGTCCTTGAAAAGGCTAGTCGTGCCAAGACACAATGGGAGTCTGACAAAGAGGACAAGGAAAAGTTATCTTCCCATTCAGTTTTCGATTATATGAAAGAGTTTGAAGAGAAGGTGATGGAAGGTCGAAAGGTCAATCACACTGTACTTTGCCAGCGCGCCGATGAACAAGCTGAGATCGATGCTGAAAAGGCGAAGATGCAGCGTGCACGTAAACGAAAGGTCGACGATCAGAAACGTATCGCGGCGGAAGAAGAACGAAAAGTCCGGGAGGAAGAAGAGCGTAAGGCCGAGGAGGAGCGTCGAAAGAAGAATGAGGCACGCCTTGAACGAGAACGTCAAGAAGAAGAGAGACGTCAGGCTGAAGCAGCTCGCATGGCAAAGGAACGAGAAGAGAAGATGCGATCTCAGGATAGTGAGGCTGCCCGACCGTCAAGGGGACTGGATTCTCTCAGCGGGTCTGGTGGTGCGAATCGCTATGTTCCACCCAGCCGTCGCGGACAGGGAGAAGGCTCACGCTTTGATGATCGCGGAAGTGGATTTGGCGGTGGTCGATATGAAGGCCGTGACCGAGGAGGCGGCGGCGGTGGTGGTGGTGGCGGCGGAGGATTTGGAGGCAACCGTGGTGGTGGCGGCGGCGGAGGTGGTCGTGATCGTGATGGTGGCTACGGCGGTGGTGGCGGTCGTGATAGTGGCCGCGACGGTGGAGGTGGCGGCGGCTACGGAGGAGGCCGTGATCGCGATGGTGGTGGCGGCTACGGCGGAGGAGGTCGTGATCGCGATGGTGGTGGCTATGGAGGAGGTCGCCCCGGTGGTTACGGGGATCGTCGAGAAGACGGTCCATCTTCTTCCAGTGGTGGCAACTCTCGTTGGAAGCGTTAGATCTCTATCACACATGGCTCTAATCACTGATGGAATGGAAATATTGGATTTCAAGATTTCTATCTCGTAGACTGAAATAGGGATATAGTGAATCAATAAGAGTACTGTATTTCATGACTGTATGCGTTGCGGTCATTTAATCCGCCCTCCTTCACGAGTGGCCATGCTATCTGATACAGGCAACAAGTTTCTTCGTGCGTCTATCCAGGATGATACTGTCCTCCCGTACTGCTCCGTTGCTTGTTACTGGGGCTTCTGCCGGTATCGGTAAAGCCACTGCGATTTATCTTGCCGGTAAAGGAGTAAAAGCATTGACTCTATTCGCCCGCCGAGAGGACAAATTGAAATCGTACGAAGATGAGCTCAATAAAGCCTATCCAGATGTCAAGACCTTGATCGTGGCTGGTGATGCCGCCAAGGCAGCCGATAACAAACGTGCTGTCGAGCTCACCGTTGAGACCTTCGGTGGGATAACTTCGGCCTTTCTCAATGCGGTAAGTTTGTGAATTTCGTTCATGACGGATGTTCCGACGATGATAGGGCGGTACTTTGGCAACCACTTCAACATTCAAGGAATCACCAGCACCAAGACACTTCTAACCACACTGGTGCATCATTCATTTTTCATAGGGGGTATTCCGCGGTGGTACTCCGATCCATGAGACGGATGATCAAGTCATTTAAGAAATTTTAGATGTCAATGTCAAGGGTACCTTGTATGGCCTTCGGTATCTCATCCCTGCCATCAAGACGACTGTAGGCAATGAGGGCCCTACAGGATCGATTGTCATCAACAGTAGCGCTATGGGAGACTTCATCATCGCTCCCAAGAGTAATGGTGCAAGTATCTACTCAGCCTCCAAGGCCTTCCTAAACAGTGTCGTAAAGTCAGCTGCCATTGAAAATGCACCTCGCATTCGTGTCACGGGTGTCATGCCAGGCCTGGTAGCGACAGAAATACTCCCACTTGATGGATTGAATCAGTGGGATGCAGTCGCTCAAGGTTTCCAACCACTCTGGGGACGTGCTGGACGTCCACATGAAATCGCAAGTTTGGTATCATTCTTGATCGGTGATGAATCGTCGTTTATTTCTGGAACGAATATTACGGCAGATGGGCTTTGGTCGTTGAGTGGCGGAGTCTTGCCGGACGTGAGTGGACCGTAGAGTAGTATAACGTGCTGCTATGTACTAGTCAACATCATTTGATTGTTTCTCTCATTTTCAGCCGAATGGTCTTCTTCTATGAACGCCTGTGCCGCACATCATAGCATCGTCACATCGAATAGGCCCATGTCACCTGGTTAGCGTCCCAACGCCGCACCTCAGGAAGGCGGGCGCGAAACCGTTAACGAGCCGGACGGGATTTTTTCAGTTGCTTCTTCCGACGATGGAGGAATCAAGCGAAACGGACAATTGCGATGATGGTGTGCGGTTCCGTAGTTGACTCTTGTTGTCTGGTCGATCTTTGTGTTCTGGGTCAAGCAGTCATCGAGAGTGTGCAGATGAGATATCTTCAAAATTGAAACTAACCTCTCTGCAAGATCCTAGTTATATTCTGTCAAATGCGTGATCGCGGTTTTTCGACGATGGGACGATTTCCACCTCCCACAAAGAATGGGCAACATACCACTGGGGGGTATCATTCAACATTACAGAATACTATCAACGACGACCTAAGAAATGCTGCCATAGATAGTGGTGATTCCATTACGACGATCGAACCGTTGGAGAGTGACGATGTTTCTTGGGAAATCCGCAACAACGACGAAGGTCGCCAAGACGACTATCCATCCTTCATTTCTTCCCAGCCACCAAGGAATAGTGGATGCTGGGAGACATCAGCAAGAAGAACATTACCACCAAGTCCAGCATCTTATGGGCACTCTCTTAGCTGGAGGACAGATCCTGTCGCATCCCTAAGTGATTGGACAATCAGAGTCGTCGTAAAGGATGGGGACCGCACAATCCTATCGACACTCCATCATTGTCATTCGACTGTCTTAGTTTGGGGACCTCGAAAATGCGATTTATTCCTTGACCTGTTTCAACAACGGATGAAGATGGCTACTCCTCCAAGAATCACAACGATCGAAGTGTCATACACGGAAGCGGAAGTGTTTCCGATGTTGCTCGATTTTCTGTATTGCGAAACCACCTTTGCGCTCTCTGCAGAGTCAGTATGCTCACTATACAGCCTTGCCAGTACATTCAAGAGTGAAATGTTACAGACCGCGATTGAAGCTTTTGTGGACCATTCACTAGACTTCGAGCAGTCCATTGATTTCTTATCTTGTGGTAGGCGTCATCCGAACAGAGAGAAGATTGAAAAGTTGACTTTATCTACGAATTCAAGAGTTTGTGCCTATTTAGTTAAGGATCCGACAAAGGCGTCGACTGTGCCACCCGTCATTCTTGCACATATTCTCCACAAGCGCTACCAGGTTCTCAAAGTCTTAAAGGGTGGAAATCCAAGAAAATTTTCTGGAGAATGGGAGCTCGGGCGATCACGAATGCTGAGCTCTGTTGTGGCGAACTGTTGTCTTCATGCGTCGAAACGAAGTGACGAAGGAATGACAGAGGAAGAGAAGCTTTCACGGTCGACTTTCGAACAACTTATCAACCCCAAACATCTACCTGCATTGAATTGTGAGGCATCGCTTTCACTCCTTCAAGTCGACATGATATTGTCGACTCAACGACGAGGAGGAGACGTGTCGTCTCCTACAGTTCTGAATTCTTTCGAACGTCGCTGTGTCGACGCAATCGTGGCTGATTGGACGAATATATTGGCACAAGGACAACACGCTACCTTGTTGTCCACGTTGTCAGCGGTGCGAGCATCTGTCCTAGCCAACATTTTGATTGAGGTATCGCAACAATACGAACGAAAGGTTACCGACCTAGATACGCCTCGAACTCGCGATATCTTGGAAAACATTCCATCGAACCAAAATCAAAATCCCGACAGACCAGCTCAAAAGGAGGTAGACGACTTGGGGGAGATGAAGGAGACGCCAGCAAAAAGTGACAACCAGGCGCAAAGGACCGCAAAGGTTCGTTTTTTCGATGATGACGCCGATTCTCGGGGTTCACTTTCATATTCCCCCGATCGCTACGTTGTTGCACAAATATAGAACTATAACGTATATGGGATTTTTTCAACTTCCTGTCATCATTGCGTACGAGATTTTCAACTCCCTGCCATCATTGCAATCGAAACCCTCGATTCGCCTCGATACGGACTTGATCTGCGACTCGTCCTTGCTTCGTAATCACTCCAACGTCTCTAAGGTATCCAGTCTTAAGATGTACTTTGCCTTCCACGTCACTTTCCGAATCGGACTCGTCGTGGTACATACCCAACACCTTGCAGTATGGTGCGATGAGGTGCGATCCGGCGTCTACTAGACCTCCCTGTATGGAAATATGTATATAGGCGGCACATCCTGGAAGAAGTTGTAGTCCTCCCACTTCGTCACACGGTGTCTTCCACGGGAAGCCTCGTCTGGAACACTCTTTCCGTTTATTAATGTCTCGTCCAGATGTTCCACCCAAGACGCCGACTAAATCTACCTGTTCCTTGGTCAATAATTGTAAGACAGCTGTCGAATCACGTTGTAAGTTTTCTTCTGTCAAGGTTTCACGATAAATTCCTAATGTCCATACTCGTGTCGGGACGACGGAAATTGGAGTCGCATATGTCATAATATTCATATTCGTCGTCCCATCCTTATTCAAGGTCGCTAAGGAATAGGTCGGTACATCCAAAAGAGGTGGACTTGGTGTTAGACGTAACGCGGTTGCATAGGTCGTCCCTACGAGAATGAGTACAAGTCCTTGGACGATGAGAGACCACCCTCCTCTCGATCGACCATTGTCGTACCGACGACGGAGTCGTGGTTGGTATTGTCGTCGATTTTCTTCCATCAACGTAGTCAGCACGATTCCAGATGCATTCGTCATCAACCACACAAAACAAAAGAGAGAGTCGAGTCAACGGTGGTGTTTTTGGGATTGGACTGTATGGATGTTTTGCGTCGTTGGAGAGTGCAAAATGGCTGAGACGGAACAGACGAAAATGAGGTGAAAATGTCTTCGGAGTTGGCGGGACGGGAACCGAAAAAATGGTGGGACGGTAGACATCGTCGAAAGGCCCCTGTGTGCCTTACTTCGAGAACTGTATGACCGGATTTGACCTTGAGTCTGAGGGGCATCTCGTCGTTCGACTGCTGACGGACAAACCAAGTTGCAATAGCATCGTGGATACCCTTCGCCATTGGGGACTTCACCGGAGGCATATATATTTATTGAATCCTCTATTTCAACTTGCACGACGGACGAACGAATGCCGATCCACGGTCATCCCGTCAACGGGCATATATGTAAATACAATAAATGATTCTACATCACACCTTGACAATGACTCTCAGGGAAAGTTCTAAATTTACGACTACCAAAAAATGCGGAAGTCACCGACTTTCCTCTTCACACTATTTTTTGCAACCCTTTCCCACAAATCATCGACTGTACCCTTTCTCTCTATACATTTCATTGTGATTCGAAAACATGGCGGACATGATGTTTGCACTTGGGCAAACCAAGAAGAAAAAGACTGAAGAAAACAAAGTTCGTCAAACGAAGAAGGATCTCAAGGATGTCACAATTACGAATACCATCGAAAAGGGTGAGTTTCTTGTTGGTCAAACGAATGGGAGGGGGGCTGTGACGCACGCCATATCGGAAACGGATGTTTTGTAACTGGCTTTCTACCATGGCGTGTGAGATTTGTTGCGATGGGTAATACTTTCGTAAGTGGTATTTTTCTCATGATCCCTCCTTCTCTCATCTACACCAAAGATATTCGAAAGGAACAGCATCAACGTGAACAAAAATGGAAGGCCGATGGACGTGACCAAATTAAGCAGAACACAAACTTTGATATGGCAAGATCTCTCTTTGGTGGTGGTAGTGGTATTGGTGGTGGAGGTCCCGAGACTTCCTCTGCCATGGAGAATGAACAAGATCATGATGATACGGCATATGGTGATCGTATGAACGACGAGGCAGCTTCAGCTGATAATGATGATCACTACGAGCGGGAAGATGATGAAGAAGAGGGATATCATGATGACGAAGCAGGACGTGCCTATGGCACTGAAGACGAGGATGGCGATTATGTGGAGGATGATTTAGACATCAGATCTTCGATGATCGATGATACATATACCCCCCCGCTGTTTCAACAATTTTACGACCGAGGAACTTTTCTGCGAGGGGCATGGTCTCAACCGAGCCATGGACAGTCAAATTTCCATTTGCAAGTTCCGTAACTTCCTTCATACTAGATCTCCTTTCTCTCTCTATTCCTGTGGTCTCCCTTTCCCCCAACCTATCGCTCCATCGTACTTTCGCAAACTTCGATGACAGTGACAATGACGTTCTTTTCCATGACGCGGATGTTGAATGTTGACACACTGTGCGACGAGGATGAACGACGTCATACGATCGGCTGAATCAACTTTCAAGGTCTATCCAAGTACCGCTTCTCAGCCATCGATTCCAGAAGATCCAAACGATCCACCTCATCTCTTCACATCTTGCCTTCATCGGTTCATGACACACCTTCTCAACTGCCATAGGCTACAATAAGACCTGGAGTTGTCGTTGGATGATGGTCACTCGCATTCTATTCCACGCTCCATGGGGGGCATGAGAAAACTTGCGGATTCAGATGTCATTCTCGTGATGGTCGGTAGGTAACGGAGACTTTTTTCGGCTTGTGTTTTGTTTCGCCAATGCGACTGTTGTTCCGAAATCATAGTGATCGCAAGAACAAAAACTGATATAATGAGACGGAAAGATTTCATGTCGATATTTTTTGGTTGTTCCATCCGAGAATGATTTTCGAGGCACAACAACAGCACATATGCAAAAAGGCGCAGCAAGAAACACACAAGCCCAGTCACGAGATGATTGGAAATCAGAGGAACAACGAACGTAGCCTGGATTTTTCCAAATGAAGACTCCATCTTAGGACACCTTCAGAACACTACCAGTGTTATGAGAAGAATCCAATTGTTATTCGTACTGTCAGATGGAAAAACCCAGGCGTCATCCCCGTCGTTAACAATCTACGATCGTAGTCTCTGATCCCATGAAGCCTGTGTACTGTAGTGCTGTGCTGCTGATATCCTGTTTAATGACATACATGGAATGATCCAGTCTTGCTTATCCAGTCTCTTTCTTCGTCTCACTTCTCGGTAGAATCACACTATGATGGGCCCGATATCGTTTCCGCCCGCTGTACAGTTTTTCACAGGTGTCAAACCGATCGGAAGATGATAAAGATCTCATTGTTCAAGGGAGTGTCGTATATTCCACACAGTCTACTCTGGGGATGGCTTCGACTGCATATGTAAAAGGAAGGATCATCAGTTCTCAAAGGTATGTACTTTGACCCTTTCGGTATTCGATTGTCGCGAGTGATCTCTGTTCAGGGTTTCTTGCATGCCAGTAAGCGGGCATCATCAGCACTCCTCGTCGGATAAGCACAATTACAACGTCATTCACCATCAAGATGGTTCAGAGGACGGATGGAAAGGATACGAATGAGATCGGGAAGTTCGAATGTGTATATTTAAATATTACATTTTTCCTCTCTCTCGAATCCAAGTCGTGGGAAGCATCGAAAAATTTTGTTTCTCAAATCCATTCGCCGATCAACTATCCTTGTTTGGTTTGGTTGGGGACAGTGACGAAAAACCTTTAGACCAATGACTACTGGCATCGGAACCTCTGTGACGATTTCTTAATCTTCAACTTTAATATACCCCGAGTCCCCATGACAAAATGTTGTGCTATTATGCTGATGATGTCCAAACACGAATCGGAACTATCTGGATGAACCACATAAAATCCATGCCGAAAAAGTGGCCGTCATTCTCATGTTTCTTTCTTGTCTTTCCATTTTTGAACAGGGATACTGAATTCCTTTCTGTGAAGGCAACATTGGAACGATTACTCCATTCAGACTACCACCCCAGTTGGGATATTCCGGAAATTGG
>Ga0194115_10006999_pt1 | contig 11300 bp, 7 predicted proteins | sample TA2MahsurfametaG_3_FD_148656 | JGI IMG/M metagenome (GOLD analysis project Ga0194115, IMG submission 148656) | Freshwater microbial communities from Lake Tanganyika, Tanzania - TA2015002 Mahale S4 surface | ecosystem: Environmental > Aquatic > Freshwater > Lake | place: Tanzania: Lake Tanganyika... | reverse complement strand
GATCTATCTTTGTCCTTCAGGAACATATCTTTCTTGTGATTGTACCAAGACAGTTCTCTGGAGACCGGTTCGCGGAGGATCATAATGACTTTCAGACCACTTAGGGTTGTACTCAGGTTAAAGGATCGAGAACCGTAGAAATCACGGATACGAGTCGGAACAACACCATAATCTGGAGTCGCATCCATGATAATATCTGTAGGAGCGCAATGAGAATAAAGGTTCGCGTAGTATTCAACACCTTTCTTGAAAGAGTTCTGCACGTCAAAGAAATGTACTTCTTTTTGAAACGTGCGCGATGTCGATCCCTTGTCCAACTTCTTTGCAGCGCAGATTCCAAAATTTCCTGAAAATAACCAATCTGCCACCGCTGTCGTTCCTGCCTTTGGAGCCCCCGCTAGAAGAAAGCTGGGCACGATAGAGACCCCAGAAGTACTCGTGTCGAGGTAGTCGTCGTCAGTGTCTGTAGAATTTGTCTGGACCCCTTCGGTTGTAGAGTGTTCTATTGAATCCGTCTCGTGAGGATTTGTGTCAACGGCTACGATAGGGATTTCTCTGATGACAGTTTCAATAAAGTCTATCTCAGAAAACAATCCATGATTCAAGAGTAAGATCGGTCCCAATAGAAGAAGAAAAGTGCGTAGGGGAACTTTTCTTTTTTGCGTTCCGCGTAGTTCGAGGGGATCCCTTGAGTTGCTAGTAGTGTAAGTCAAAGGGGAAAACGACTGTATCATCGTTGATATCGTTGATGACAAGGGGATGACGCTGTAGTAACTGTAGGAGTCTCGATGATGGGTGGGGGTGTGCAGGAAAAGGTCCCGTATTTCATAGTCACAGTCAAATCAAACCAGCGATGGTTTTCCAAAGCTTTGTGAGACGGATACGGGTGCAATGTTCGTTTAATTTGTTGTATATGCCCACTTGATCAGGGAACGATCGCCGAATGAAGTTGGGCATAGATATAGACTCGCCCCGGCGCGGGATAAGACGGCTTGCCGTTGGTGCACTCGGTTGTATTAACTTGTCACGGAGCAGAAAATCTCGGTAAGCCACCGTACGATGGGGTGAATGGTGTTTTGGCGAGTTCCTTGGGTTTCTGTTGAGGCGAACAACTTGATCGATGTCATTCGTCACGGCGAAAAGACCATTTGTCCAGATAACCACCCCCATAACCCGCGATCGAATCAAGCACCAACGACGTCCACATCTGGTGGGACACATTTCTCTTGTCGTCTCTTTGCCGGGAGGTGAGCCTCTGAGAATACTCCCGAGCTTCATTTCAATGTATTGGATCAAGGACCCTTGGTTTGCCACTGGCGGAACAGAATGAGAATGGTCTTTGTGTTGCTCCAGAAGTTGTCCATCTTTCACGGTTTGCAAGTTCCCGTAAGTTCCATCCTGATGTCGAATGTCTGACATGAGTCGATCTTTGTCTACACGATGAAGACGTCGCAGAACATTTCAAATGGAATGTTATTGTCCTCTCAATGAGCTGCCCTCTCTAGGATAATCTTTCAGCCCACTGCTCATTCCTTTGTTTCCTCCTCCCTTGCATTTTTCTCTGACGGAACATGTCTTGCCGTCAGAGCACCATTTGGTAAAGTTGGTCATGTCAGACGAATTCAGATATTTCATTGGAAAGAAAGTTCATGGTCTCCAATTGGAAACAATATGCTGATCAGAACAACATTTTAGGATGCATTTGGTTCCTCCCTTGCGTTCTCCAGCGACGTACCCGTCTTGCTGCGGGAGCACGATGGAATACAAATGAGGGAACCGGCTTCGTCCCAGTCATCAAGGACCTACTAGAAAATACAAATTGTTTATAACTCTATAGAGGGAGATACTACCTTGCCTTTAGTTTAGAGAGCTATTCCCTGATTATGAGGATTTTGATTTCGAATTATACTTGTGATGGGATTCAGAAGGGTTGACGTAAACGCGCCTTTTCTGTCGTCAGAGTCACTCGACGACTGTCTTGCTAAATCGAAGGCACCAGTAGCCCTTACTGGCAGCTCCGCCTCGTCAATTTTGACTCTCTGGGTATACTGAGAGTAGTCTGCCGTCGAAGAACGGTTTTGGAAGTCGTCTTCATCCTCATCATCGGACATTTCGGAGGGTCCTCGAAAAGGCAAGAAAAAAAGTTGGAACGCGCGAATTTTGGAGGACAACAGTTGAGTCAAAAAAAGACATACGAAGACGTTACATGTATGAAAGTCGGATGATTTTTGACAAGGAATCTCATGAAAGTGTTATTTTTCAATTTAGAGGAATTATAAGGTACTTTATCGAGTGCTTGAAATTATCTGGACAAATTTTGACCAGATAAATTTATCTGGACAAAATTTGTCCAGATAATGGCGCCTGTGCTGATTGGCGTAAAATCGAGGATGAATTCTGACTGTAACTACCGCCAAGTGACTTGCGATGAAATGATATCCGATCCGCGATTACAATTGACGATCTTCAGTATCAAGGCCTCCAAGAGAAAAATTATGAATTTGTATGATAACAAGGACATTACTTCTTTTTTAAATCACGATAACGGTAGAACTGGAGTGAATACAAATGAGGAGAGGATCAAAACATGTCGTCATGCCATCATTAAACAATGTCATGCGGTGTTGGGACGAAACAGCACAGTACAAGGTATGGTAAAATTCCAAGACGAAAATCATCCAACCAGCACAGACGCATGGCATAACAAACCCGACGACAACACGAGAGATCAACGCCTCATCCTATCAGCACCCCTCCCCTTCCCTCCCCGAAGAATTCTTCATCGTTGGTGAGCGAGTGGGAGCTGGGTACGCTTAAGCCAAGGTTGCGTCAGCGGCGTTGAGATTGATCTTGGCCCGGCTGAGCTTGGTTCGCAAGTAGTACACGTATGCCGCCAATAGCACTGAAATGGACAAAAAGGCAGCAATGGAAATGGAAGCCGCCTTGGACTTGCGAGTGGCCGACGATCTGATGACTCCGTCTTGTCGGATGATCTTGATTCCCTCAATGTATCCGCAGGCGGCCTCGTTGGGGTTGTAGGTTTGCATCTTGGACTCGCACTTTCCAGCAATTTCGTAGATGGACTCGCAAAAGTCCGAGACTCCGTTCTGGTTGTAGTCGTTTCCGTACTTCGCGCAGGACGTGCAGCTGGTGGAGACCATGGAACGTCCAGTGAAGGTCATACCTTCAATGGCGCCTTGGTTCTGTGCAAAGGATGTGCACGTGTCATCAGTGAAGAGACCGAGACGGATTTCACCGCCCTGTTCTGCGCAGAACGGTCCAACGTAGGTCTGCACGTTTTCGTTTTCGTTTCCGTAGTAGTTTCCGTAGTTCTGGGCTTCGAACGCGGTACACGAAAGGTAGTTGTAGGCGTTGCCGTTATCCTGCGTGATGGACTGGTAGTAGGCACTAATGTAGGTCTCCATGTCCACGACGTAGTCTCCGTAGTGGGAAGTGCAGCCTCCAAGATCAACGGCACATTCCGAGGCCGGGCAAAGTCGGAATCGCACAAGGCGCTTCGTCATGATGCGGACATCTTCTTCGCCTTGGGCGTCAGCGTTCCATTGTTGCACGTGGTGGCAACCCTGGAACTTCACAGAGTATCCCTGAAGGAAGTTCATGTTGGAGGTGTCCACGTAGTTGCCACTGTAGTATTGACCGTTGTTCAACGAACGAGCGTTCTCCATCAAGTGTCTTCCAGCGTCAGACGCAACTGGAACATCGCCGTTGTCGGCGTTGATCACAGCAGCAGAGCTACCTCCTACGAATGCCATGGCGATGACTGCGAGTTTGCTGAACATGGTATGGTTTGGATGGGATGTGTTGGGGATTGGGTTGGTTGTGTGTCGACACAAGAGGCTCGCAAGTCGCTGGGCACGAAAATGAGTGAGGAAGTTGGCATACCGCCGTTCCGACGGCCCCGCACGCCTGTCGCTTACCCCCATGTGCTAGCATACGGGAACCGCAACAGCTAAGAATGGTAGGCCCGGTGTGTAGCTTCGCCAATACGAGTTTAGAGCCACAAGTTGGCGATTCAACGGTTGGATTCCTTAGGCACACCGTCCGAGGACAACCTACATTCTCAGAATCTTCTCTAAATGAGTCTGGGGAGGCGAGTTTTCGAACCAATATATACAAGGTATAAGATTTTTAGATTCGATATTAACACGCTCGGTAGATCCAACGGATATGGGTAAACGGTACAGTATTTCGTACATGATGTACCGGTGGCGTGCTGGCACCGGAACAGTTTCCAGTGCCGAATCATATCGTCTCACAATGGGCAATCGGCACGCTTGTCTCGTATGTATGTATGAACATATGGTGTACCGGTGTGGGAATCATAGAAACAAATATACAGTACCTATGACGACAGTGATGGTTCACAATTTACTGCAACTGTAACGCTAAGTTACTTCGCAAACTGTGACAGTGAGAGTGGTATGCATACGGGTATTGGTCACGAGCTTTACTGTAACAGTTGCATCGAGTGCCAACACCGACACTGACTGTGACTACGTACGGTGAATCAAAAGGCAGCAAATCGCTTCCTTGGACTATTGCTGCCGCTCGTGCCCACACTGATGCTGCTACTCTCTCGCAAAGCAATTGCATTCTTTGTGCGCTCCAACAGCTCTATCCACTCCGTAGCCTCCTCACCAGAAGATAAACTCAATGTACACGACTTCTTGGAAAACTGGGTTTCGGCAGCGGCACGCACGGCTCTCATGAAAGAACGACCGCCTCCAACTCCACCTCCTGCCCCACCGCTGCCATTTGTTGGACTCGCTCGATACTCTTCCACGATTTGTACCTGATTACCTTGACCTTTATTCGGTACAGAAAAGGTTGAGTAAGCCAGGGACAGGATCATGGTAGGACTCAAAATCTTTGAAACATCGGTCGTTGTAGTCCAATCCGACACATTCTCGAACCGATAAGAGGGACGCAGCGACTGAAACGCGGCCACCGGATTCGACCCAGTCTTCACGTTGTCAGGAAGACTCAGCAGGACCAAGTTGCCGTCCAAGGTCACTACAACCAAGACGGATTTCCAACTAGCATTCACAAGCCCTCGAACCTGGAACCCTACCACCTTCGACAACACCACCATGGGGCTCTTCATCGGATCTTCGAGGAACTGAGAATCAATCTTCTCAACTTCTGCATCATCGTTCTCAGTGTTCAGACGCGACCGATTCATAATGGATGATCTATGCGAAGCGGCGCGCTTCAAATGATCATATGATCGCTCCTTTATCATGTCGTTGATCAGCATCTGTAGCGTATCTTCGTCGATTCGCAACCCCGCCAGGTTGTCCAAAACGCCCTTGAATTGATCGGGAAGTGCACTGAACAGACGCCGTTGTCGGGGGACAAAGCTAAGCAACATTTGATGAAGACTCGAGAAACGACTCTCGTCCAGATCCTCTAATCTTCGAGCAACTTGCGATAACTCGTCTTCGGCCGCGACAAACACGTCAGCCTGGTAGCGTACAGCAGCGCGATAATACATTTCAACAAGCCAGCCATCTTCCACAGAACCTAATTGACGAAAAGTCGACTTGATCGCCGGCGCCAACATCGAAGAAATTATCGGCCCTTCACCAACACCATAACTATCAGAAGGCCTTGAAGGACTCCCGTATGCGTGTAAACTCCCACCGTGCTGGCTGCTGCCCGTCTGGATCCCGTGCTGACTGCCGTGCTGACTGCCATGCTGGCTACCATGAGCGGTATACTCCATTAGATCACCAGTTACCATCGCGTCAAAAACATCTGTAGCGCACAAATCCACAGAAAATGACATGAGAAACTTCAAAAAGGAAGCCTTGCGACGACGTTATCTTCAGTGATAAGCGACAACTGCACGACTCTTACCCCATATGTTCTTTAACTCGATTTCCGATCGCATCAATTCGGACATGATTCCGTCACCTAGCCGCTCACAATCCTTGAGGGACTTCAAGATAGTTGCACGAAGTTCCTGCAGTTCGGGCAATATTTCTTCGTCGATATGAGACGAAATGTCTCGAAAATTCTGGGCCATATCAGATTGCAAGGATAGAATAGAAGTCAGAAGAACGGACTGACCAAAACCTGATGAAAGGTCGGCATTCTCTATAGCTGACTTCTTCTGCAATCGAGCTGGAATAAATGAGCTGCCGAACGCGTTCCAGTCGTCACCCTCGACCCATGTGTCGTCACAGACAGCTTGAGTTGCATCGGAAAATAAAATTCCAGCCTTGGAAAAGCCGGAAACAAATCGTTCCGCCAAGTCAATTTCATCGATTCCACGAGCCGCCACAGACTTGACCTCAGTCCACCGTTGACCATACGTTTCTTGCCGTTTAGATATTTCCGATCGCCTTCTTGACTCCCATGCGATTAGGCTATTATGCACTTGAATTCGCATGGTTGGGTCAAATCCCGGCATCTTCTGTTGTAGCTTGACCCCCTCCAAAGGACCGCTATCCGTACTATCGTTCGATCTCGATCTACCAATTCGAGAAGGACTCCGCTGTAAGTTTGGCTCTGAGTCCTTCAAGACAAAAATAGAAGGGCTATTTCCTGGCGGGTCCTGTTCCTTTGGCTCAGGTGACGACTCCTGGACCACCTCCAAAGGCACATTCTCCTCCTCATATAGGGATTCCAGGGTTTGCGAGGAAGAAACAGAAACGAGGGAGGCGGGCTTTTGTGTGGCTACAAGCCGATCAATTACTCGAACCCTTTCTTGGACTATACTGGTGGTTGGCTCTGTATCGTCTTTCCGTCCTGTGGGCTTCCTGTAGGACACACGAGTAGGATCAATAAATTCTGCCGGTGTCAAGCTGATTCGTTTTTCGGGCTCTTCTGGGAATTCCAAAAAGTTGCGTCGATACCTGGTAGTCTGCCACGGATGACTGACGTCCCGAGACACACTCCTGACTACGGAAGGCACGAAAGCGGATTGTTCTGGGGCTGGGTCTGCCTCGTCCTCATCAACTTGGATATTTCCCACCGCTTCAGACACAGTTTCTTCGGATTCAACCAGCGGATAGTTTGATACAGCGTTCTCATTCCTTGCTCCGTTTCCTGCCCAGATATCGTCGAATTCTGAATTTCGAGCATCGGGAACGACTCCAACAGGGTCATTCTCTGTCTTTGATTCCATGACGACAACGTTCAGATTGGCCATCTGGTCTGCAGCGTCATTGACTACAGCCATTTGCGCCCCGTCTGTGTGTTTAGATTCCATTCCCTGGGCTTGATCAGCGTTTATTGCCTCGGTGGGTCTTGTCGGTATCTCCTCTTTGTTTGTGGCTGGTATCTCCTCTGTGTGTTTGGCCCGTATCTTTTCCGCGTATCTAACGTGGATCGGCTCGGCTTGCTTAGCTTGCCTTTCATTGGCGTGTCTAGACTGATTATCCTCGGCTTGTTTACTGGGAGCTAATCTAGCCTTAGCTAGCTTCGCTTGACTATCTGGGTTGCGAGTATTTTGTTCCATCTGTATATCGGTGGATATGGGAGTTTCGGCCGTAGTATTTTTCGATTCCAAATTCGTCGTGACTATATCTGCGGTCTCCGTCGTCCTTGATCGAATTTCGATATTGACAGGCAACGCCTCTGCTTCTTGATGGTTTCGTTCATTCTCGACTGCTTCCCTTAATCCCCGTTCTTTCTTTATCAACGCTTTTAAATCTTCATGAGCCTGTGCCTGGCTGTAGCCAGGGCAAAAATAGTATCCTCCAGTGGGCTTTCCAGTAAGGCTCAAGATGCGATCATCCTCGAACACCTCAAGTCCTAATTCGTTCAATTCGTGCTCTGTAATGCTGATGGGTACCTTGTGCTTCCTAGCCGCGCCTTTGGTTAGAGGGTTGGAATAAAAGGCTTGAACGATATGGGGATGGAAGTGATGGAGAGCGACGTAACGGCGATCCTGTGTTTGTGCGAGAATCTCTGGCAAGTCTGGAATCGAGGGATTTTGTAGGGCCAAGTGACGAATATAGGCCGCCCTGAGATTGTTGCGAAAGACGTACTTGTAGGCTGTTGGGTTATGTCGGTACCGGGGCAACTCAACGTAGCGACAGCGGGGATCTCCGAGAAGGCGAAACGCTTGAGTCATGCCAATGCATGACAAGCCTCTTTGACAGGCGCATTCTTGCACTGTCTGGGTAGACGAGGATTGATTCGATTTCGTCTTGGTGCTTGTACTCGTTTTGCTGCGTTCACCTTCTCGTACTCGATGGCGACGATGGCGAGTCGACGTTTTGGCTGGTTTGGAAGGTGGATTCGAATCCATTTTTGGCTAGAAAATCCAGACGAAAGACTGCGAGTGACGAAGACTGATACTCAAGGCCACCTCCTCGACAAAGCAACCTAATGAAGGGAAAGGTTAACTCTATAATAACCAATAAACAGTTGAAACGACTTGAAAAACCTTCAAATGTCAAGGGAAGAAGCTGGCCTGTAGAATGAAAGATTTGGTCTCAGATGGGACGTGTGCAGTGATAGCAGTTTTGCATAAAAGTAAAGTCTTCATGATTAATTCGGTTCCCTCCAAAACCATCGAGCCAAAATCTGGTCTCTCACACCGCCATCGTGAACTCTGGCGGCCAGCTCGGCTTGGGAACTGTAGCCTTCTATTGGGATCGCGCATGTCGATCCGAACGGACACACGACCAAGCGGATTTGTCACGAGGCTCTCGGCTATCGTATGACTGTGATAGACCCCAGGAATACATAATACATACGTACACGCTCAAAGGCCGTATGTCGGGGTTGGAGCGGGCGAGGGGGTATGATACCGTAGCAAGCCGCTGACAGCGAGTCTGAAATGGTAGAAGCGCGCAGCTGTAGTCGCTGTCAATAGCTTCGTTCGAATCGGAGCATAGAACAGCTGGATTGAGGCGATACCAGATTACTGTAGTCCCTGGCGGTACCCTAGACATGCTCTAGACCTAGTAGTCGCACTCCCCAAACAACATCTCGTCACTGATACTCATAGAGTATCCAGGTTCCGTCACACTGTAGTAGGCCTTAAACTACAGCTTTAGTGCTTTACTATTAACTTGAAATGGCCATAAGAAACAGAGTAAGGACGGACACAACCAGTCCAGTAGTAGTTGTTGTCCATGGAGCTGCCGTTGAAGTATCCTCAATAGCTTCTTTTGTTCCGTCGCTGTGGCATCGAGCAGACAAGTCGCTGTCGACCATGTCGAAAGTACAGCCAGTTACAATACTACCGGCGCCTGAAATAATTGTGCCGCTATCACACTTGTCAAATTTGTCGTCAACGAAGGCGATGCACTGATTCTTGCAGCGGCAGGGAATAGCCTCTGCGTTAGCCACCAGCAGTTCGTCACATCTAGACGTTTGTATGCGAATGGCACACTTATTCGATCCAAACTCAGGTATGGGGGGTGGCCATGAATCGTCTTCATCTGGTTGTTCCTGTGGTGGTTGTGGGTCGTTTGTGTCGGGCGAAGAAACTGTGGGCTGTGTCGGTTCTTCAGCGGTGTCTGGACTGGAGGTTTCAACAGGTTCTCTAGGCGGTTCAGTAGCTTCTGCACTAGGTTGAGTTCCGATATCCGCGCAACACGTTGCTCTAGCGCGTTGACGAACATCTACACATTCAGTTTGATTAGGACCACCCCACATTCCCTTTAGTCCAAGATAGTTGACGTATTCACACGTAAAGTCCGAGAGTCCGACAAGCGCTTGATGGTTAGAGACCGTATTGTTTGGGGTGTCAGGGCACAAGGGGCAGGACGCACAATCTGCGTAGCAGGAGGTTAGGACGGGAGGATAAAAATCTTGCATACAAAGCTCGCCTTGTAGTCCGGCTGCGGAACAGGAAAAGCTTGAGCAGGTCGAATTAGCGACCTGGCACGATTCGCAACTGACGTCATCAAAAGAGCCAAAACATGAAGAAGTTCCACTGCTCACTGTTTGACCATGGCAGAAGGTTTGAGTATATGGTTCGCTAAAGACATAGCATGTTTCGTAGGTGAAGCCATCGCTGTCGCTGGCCGCTGAGTATGCCATGGTGACATCTGCACAGGTTTCTGCACAGCATTCCGAGAGGCCTCCAAAGCAGTATGCGTAGGAACAAGAAAAGGAACCCTTCATGGTCTCGGTGTCGAATTGAGAACAATCGCAATCCAAGAATCCAAAGTACGGCGAGGAAGGGTCACAGTATAAGTAGCCCCGTTTCTTGGCTGGACGGCCCACATCGGAGTCAACATCGGAGTCCACCTCCCCATCAGCGTCCGCGTCCACCTGTGGTTCGTCGACTGCCACGATCGCCCCGTCGAAGAAGGTGAGGGGAACGCAGAGTCCACCCAGGCTCTTGCTGACCGACGCCGTCCTGACGCATATGCTGTCATCTTGGCATGAAAGAATCCCGACATCCGGATCCTGAGAGGAAGGATTGCACTTTTGGAAATCGAATTCTCCTGGATTCTCATTTCCGTCGTCTGTGTTGCCAGTGTTGCCAGTGTTGCCCGTAGGCAGATCAACGCTAAGGCGAGCACAGAGTCCGCCCAGAGAGCTTGAAAACCGATCGACAGGAACGCAATACGACTCGGAAGGGCAGGAAGTTGTTTCCAAAGAAGTGGGGTCGCATTCGCTCGTCACTGTCACTGTCTCGTCGAAAGCTTCCAAAGCCTTTCGTCGGGCGAATTCTTGTCGGGCATGACTGACCCTTGTTCTCTTCATCAACGGGCCTCCCTTCGTGAGAAGATCGGGCTGCCTGTGAACCAGCGTAGCTGCCGCGAGAGAGAATTTCATGGTCAATGGTACCGGTAGTGGCCACTTCTTGTCACTGTCAATGTCGGTACGGTACCGGTAGGTTGTGTGACTTCCGCTTGCCTCTGTAGAAGGTGATTCGGCTGCAGGACTTTAGCGTACCGGTACCGGTACTGTACCGCTATGATCTCGTCACCGTCGAGACGATTCTTATACGGTAGTCTTCACATACAGTACAGTGCCGTGCCGTGCCGTGCCGTATCGACACCGGTACTGTACTGTATTCCACAGCCATGCCTTGGAAGGTTGGTCCGATCAAGCAACAGAGCCGTTGCTTTGGATGGATTCCCCATTTTTGAATTCACAACGCCCACAGCATCTTAACGGTTGTCGTTTGGATACGCGCACAGCGCTGCGTCTTCCGCGCCTTTCCGGGAAATTTGGCTAAATTTTTTGGCGAAGGCCCCGAAATTAGAGAACGACGTTCCCCTGTCTTTGTTGAAATGACTCGTACTCCTTCCTGCCTTGGTTGACTCGTAGGTATGTGTCGTAGGTCTTGAGTCGTCTTACTC
>Ga0194115_10006998_pt1 | contig 11300 bp, 17 predicted proteins | sample TA2MahsurfametaG_3_FD_148656 | JGI IMG/M metagenome (GOLD analysis project Ga0194115, IMG submission 148656) | Freshwater microbial communities from Lake Tanganyika, Tanzania - TA2015002 Mahale S4 surface | ecosystem: Environmental > Aquatic > Freshwater > Lake | place: Tanzania: Lake... | reverse complement strand
ACGCTTGTTTCCATTTATTATTATCCTTGATAGTCTCCATATCATCCGAAGTTAAATTAAAACCTGAGTATGATGATTTTATTTTAGACATATCCACATCACTATATGTTGTAGAATAATTATTTACACTATTCTTATCATAATTATCAAATGATGGCCAAATAAGAGAATTACCAGTGTTAGTCCATGGATAAGTAGGCCGGGGTAATGTTGAAGGAGTTAAAGGATTTGTATTATTACTATTAATGTTTAGTACTTTACCACATGTTTGATACAAAGCATGAACTTCTTCCTCTGTTAAATTAAACGTGGTATCCTTAATAATCAATTTATAATTCTTTTCAATGGTCATATTAATAATATATTACCTCATAATATTTTTCTAGTCAAGAACTTTAACAAATATAATAAAAACCCCATCGATTAAAGCGGGTATGATTTAACTATTTCTATACATTGCCATCAAAATACCACTGGTAGTTCCTACATTCAACGAACGTACACTACCAAACGTTGGTATCGTAATAATAAACTGACTATTATCTAGCATATAGTCACTTAAACCACTTTTTTCTTCACCAAATACAAACATAGGCTTATTCACACCTCTAAATACTGAGTGATTATAAACGGAAATAGTTTTATCACTATACTTTGGTATGTTGTTCTCTACTGAGATAAGTGTATATCCACTATTCTTACAATAAGTAATAAAGTCTTGTTCGTTCTTAATATGTTTCAAATCAGTATAGTGGTGTGTACCAACTGTACCGCGACGATCCCATTTCTTGCTGTTTCCTATATAAAACGCTTCTTTAAATCCAAAGAAATTAGCATTACGTACAAGTGTACTAAGATTAAAATCACCACTAACATGCATCATTGCAACGCCAGCCTCAATACAGGTATCCTTACAATAACGCTTGATATCTTCCACAGAATACTGCTTCAGATGATCCAATACGTTCATAATTTTATCCATTCAACTGATTCTTACCGCTGTCATCTCTGCTCAACTTGAGAATCTCATCCAATGTCTCCTTCACACGAATACCAGCACCATTATGCGCTGTAATAATTGCTGTGTGTTTACCACTTACACTAGGTTCCATACTAATAGCCCTGTCCAAATTGAATAGAATAGGAATATAAGTGCGGGTATTATCATGATTTAGATCCAACTGATTCAACTTAATCAGATGTGCCATATGCTTTATTTATTTCTACTTGTTTGTTTTTTGTTTGTAAAATGGTGGATCAAACCGGATTCGAACCGATAACCGAAAAATTATGAGTTTTTTGCTCTAACCGTTGAGCTATTGATCCGTAAATATTTTTTATTTTAAATTGGTGGCTCCGTGGGGAATTGAACCCTATCAGAACTCAAATCTAGGGATTATACAGATTATAAGTCTGCCCACGCACCATACATCATAGAGCCAAAATTGGAGCGGTGCCTCGGACTTTCACCGGCCTTCTCACAGGAATGTGAACGTGCTCCTCATAACACTAACACCGCATTAAACTACTTTGAAATTGGTGGGCGAGGTGGGATTTGAACCCACAGCGTTTCTAATGTAAGGGATTTTAAGTCCCTCGTGTTTCTCCAGTTTCACCACTCGCCCATGTTTTAAAGAACCGTTACTTACTACTCTTTCATCTTAACATACATATTCACATTGTCAACTGATTTCTAATTTATTTTTTGGTAGCTAGGGTCAGATTTGAACTGACACTGGATCGATTTTGAGTCGATTGTCTCCTGCCGTTGGACTACCTAGCCGTTGTTTTTATTAAATAAAATGGTGGTCCTATGCAGAATCGAACTGCCCAGAACGCCAATCGAGCGATTATAGAGATTATAAGTCTCCCCATGCACCTTACATCTTAGGACCGATTAAATTTTTAAAAGAACATCAAACCTTATATATTAACTATATCACGAACTTTTCAAAAGTCAATCAAAACTTCAAGTATTTTTTGGTTTCTGGTTACAGAATTAAAATTTTACTTTTGACTTTAATTCATATATTTATTATATATGACATTTTTATTTACTGATAAAGAATTTGAAACAGCTAAATATTGTGATAAATTAAATCTATTATGTGAACGATGTAATATTTCTTTTACATCTCCCAAAAAATTAATTAAGTTTGAACTTAAACATAATCGTGGTAGATTAAAATATTGTTCTAAACATTGTTATGATGTCAATCAAACTACTAAAATTAGTGTTAATTGTAAACAATGTAATAAAGAATTTTTTAAAACTAAAAATCAAGTAATAAAATTTCCAAATTCTTTTTGTTCTTCTTCATGTTCTGCAACTTATAACAACACCCACAAAAAATTTGGCATAAAAAGATCTAAATTGGAAAAATGGTTGGAAGAAAAATTAATTCAATCATATCCAAATTTAGAATTTCATTTTAATAGAAAAGATGCCATCAATGCCGAATTAGACATTTATATACCACATTTAAAATTAGCAATTGAGTTAAATGGAATTTTTCATTATGAACCAATATATGGTGAAGAAAAATTAAAATCAACCCAAAATAATGATAAACGAAAATTTCAGGCTTGTTTAGAAAAACAAATTGAACTTTGTATCATTGATGTTTCTAACGAAAAATATTTCAAGGAACATATATCAAAAAAGTATTTAGATATCATTAACAATATAATTAAATCTAAATTGTTGAACTCTTAGTTACAGATATTATTCTATATGCAATAGTCACTACGTGCAAGTGTTTCAACTTTGACTATCTAGCGGGTGTGGGAGTCGAACCCACTATCTCTCTGGTTATGAGCCAGGAATGATTTTCCGTTTCACTCACCCGCAAATTTTAAAGAACCGTAAAATTGTGTTGGGTGTATTTATTGAATACTTTGTCCACCCAACAAACAAAGTATACCATGACTCATCCCCGCAACCAAGAAGTTTTTTTAAGAGAACTTCCTACTCTAGAAGCATAGTTTCCTATGTCCTCCACCAGTCAGTTTTTGTTTTTGAGTTATTACTGACAACTCAAAAGTTGTAGCGTCAAGGGGAATCGAACCCCTCTTACCGGAGTGAAAGTCCAGTGTCCTAACCGATAGACGATGACGCCATTTAAAGTAAACTGGTAACCCGATTCGGTATCTCTTGAACCGGTTTCCGACTATTCGGCAAATGATTTTTGCTTCTCTAAAGCAACCATATAGCAACACGATAGCGTATGGTTTTTTGTCATTTCTTTTCGTTGATATTACCAGTTTAAATTGGTGGTCCCGGTGGGACTCGAACCCACGACCAATTGCTTAAAAGGCAACTGCTCTAACCAACTGAGCTACAAGACCATTAAAATTTTAAAGAACTTACTTACTACTTTTTTATCCTATCATAAATTTTTTAAAAGTCAACAGTGATGTTCTTTTTGGTGACCCCCTTCGGTTAAAGGCCGAGGCAGTTCCGCCATACATAGATGTTCTAGAGGAGTGCTTCTCCCACCATGCTCAAAAGAAACATTACCGACAACAAGTTGATCATACCACTAAATTTTCAAAGAACAAGTGTTTTGATTATTTTTATAAATGGTCGAGATAAATTATATATATTAAACAAAACATGAATTTTTAACAATTTTTCGTTCAATCAACGAATTGAACCACTTCCTACCATCGTCTGTAAATTTATAATCCCATGATAGTCCACCATACTTTCGTTTCAGTTCTTCGACTATAGCTGTAGCAACCCCACGCCTTCGGAATCGATTGGATACTTGTATATAAATGATAGTAGCTTCTGGATATGGTTCTGTAAGAGAATAAACACATGAACCAATCTTATTATCATCGAGTAATGCGTCTAGATTATACTGAGTTGTTAGTGTGGTATTATCAAATGACATCAGATAGTGATTAAATATCAAATGTACAGCCTTTTTGTTCATATCAACACGGTAGATTTTTCATGACCAACAATTACATTAGGATCTATCCAGATTTTGTGTCCAGTTTGTCTAACATCGTGACACCATGATACATCTTCCATAGCAAACTCTGTAATGTCTCCGATTTGATATGTGTTAGGTTTAAAGAATGGATATGTTAAACTTTCAAATACACCCTTCTTTATGAGAATGAAACCAAAACCAACGTAATTTACATCAATCAATTGATTTTTACGATATTCAATATCTGATGGTTTTAAAAATTCAAAATGACCATACTTCTTATAATAATCTTCATCCCAATTTTCTACACAAGCATAGCAAGTATTGTCTTCCATTTTGTATAAACCACTTACAATATCTTTATCATGTGACAATAGTCTATCAAATTGTTCTGGTGTAAACAATACATCACTATCTAACCACATCATATAATCATAATCAATCACACCACCAAATGGTTTTTGATTTGCACCTCTACGTACATCGGCACCCAAACACATATTACGTACATAGTAGATATTGCAACTATATCGTTGTACCAGATTAAACTGAATATTATTATTGAAACAATGACCTATAAGGTTTGTCCAACAACTTAGAAACTTACCACTATAGTTTCTGCCCGGTAAACAAAATAGTATTTTCATATAAGTTTATATATGTTTTTATAAATCACAATTGCACCACATTTCCAATATTATTGCTATACCATACCTCACCCACATTAAACTGCTCGATAACATTCTGACAACCACAACATGGCTTGCTATTGTTCAACTTACCAGTGCGATCCACTCTAAGTACAATCATCTTACAATCACGTAAATCTTCTTTGCCACTCTTCATACAAACACTCAACTCGGCATGAATACCAACCTTTTGATGATCCTTATAATCATACTTAAGTGTCTCTGGATGACTCTTACAGCTATTGGTACCAATATGTACAATTTTACCACGTCGAATAAGAAAAGCCATATGACTACAACGATGCTCAAGATTCAACGGACACATAGCCTTAGCAATATCGATAGTACGATTAATCAACTTGGTGTTCACTATAAAACAATACTACCACACAATTAAAAAAAGTCAAGCGGTCATGTTTATGCTTACTTATTGTTAATGAAACCTGCGATTTTTATTGATGCTTACTTGAATACACCAGAACATGAAGCTGTATTTCAACGTAATGTACAAAACTTTATAGATGCTGGTTATGACTTGTTTATTATTTCAAACAAAATACATACATTCGATAAGTTTGATAAGGTTAAGTATTTTGAATATGATAGTAGAAATAGACTATTAAAAGATCGTAGTGGTTATTTAGCATCTAGTGATAGTGATTACTTTCATTTTAGTAAAGACTATATTTTTAGTCATAATAATCAAAAACACACAATGCATACCTGTAGTCCTATATTTAATACTACAAATCTATCTGTATTATATAATACACGACGTATATGTGAAATAGCAAAAGAGTTTGGTTATACTAATATACTCAGAGTTGATTATGACTGTATATTTTCTAGTTATGATTTGGAAAATACACTATTGAATGGTTATAAAACAGAAGATTGGAACAATTATGGATTAGCTGCTTGGGGATGTTTTGGTCTATATATAAACTTCATATATTTAAACATAGATTATTTCTTAAGCAAAATACCATTAATTAAAAGTGACTATCAATACAAAGAGTTTATATCAGATAGTTTTGGTGAATTGAAATATCTTACATTTGAAAAAATAATTGCTTGGAAACTCAATAAATTAAGAATATTGAGCAAAGATGATACTAATCTGTATGTAGTCAATACTACCAACATCTTTACTTCTGTAGAAAATACCAATAGATACAACTTTTACTCGGGTAATTTGTTAGTGGTTACAATGAATGAACATACGTGTTTATTACTTGATAATGAATATAGTGAACCAGTATCAGTTACAATTGAGTATAATGATGTTGTTGATATCATTACACTACAACCACGATATTTTTATTTTAAAGACATTGAGCCTGGTAAAAAATTGTGCATCAAACACAACAATCTTGTTAAATCAATTGATACAACCACATCTTGTGTTAGTACTTTTACCAAGTGTTAACAACAATGCCCTTTTTTGTCAACAGCTGTAAAACTATTTAAATACTGATTGTTAGCACCTATATCTCGCAGACCATATAATTCATGGTACATTTCATATATAATAGTATCCAATTGTTTTACAATTATAGGAATACTTTTGGTTTGGTCTACTTTTTGCATTCTCAAACAATGATTTTTGATAATAGAATCAATCTGTTCTTTCATTAGTTCTTAGTAATCTTGGTAATTTTACCATCCATACTATAATAAGCCTTATAATAATTTGTATACACTTCATTCGTTGATTGTTCTACCATGCTAAAAGCAATATAGTCATTATTGATAGCATGTATCTTACTACATTGTGGTAAATTCTGTAATGCTTTATTGTAATTGTATCTCAGATACATACCGGATGTACATCCAGTAAACAATAGTAATAGAGTTAGATATTTTTTCATTGGGGTTTTACAAAAAAGATTTTGTGCATACCAGTCATATAAAAGGTATTCAAATCCATATTCAAAGCTTTACATTCTAGTTCACCGGGCCAAAACCCGGTCCATCGAGCAAATTGCTTATCGTGATTCCCACACTCACAACCATACTTTTGTCCACCACACTCACTACATCGTTCAATATCACACTTCTTTTTATGTGGTTTACCAGCAAATACTCCACAACTAAAACAATTATCTAATTGTACTTTCTGACAAACTGGAATTTGATTCTTTTTCATTCTGAAATAGATATCTCTTTATATGTATAGTTGTGACTCTCTTTGTAAGTATCATAATACTTCTGAGCATTTTCAAAAAGGTTCATAATTACTCAGTTTTTTCTGACATTTTTCTAGTTTATTTTTATAACGTTGAATAGTATTATGGTCTTCATCCATAAAATTATTTGCTTTTACAACTTCACGACCATATCGTTCTACTTCATCACATAGATAGCGAATATCTTCACACAGCTTTGCATCTAACACGTTATTACAATTATTGTTTGTAAATTCACGTAGGCTATTTATTACTTCATTATTAGTCTTCATTTGTTCTATAAAGTACTTTATCAATTGTAATACCCTTTTTTGATGATTTGGGTCCAAACATAGCACCATACTGATTACGGCTAATTATGTAAGCCATTAAATCTTTTTTTATCATTTCCGCATCCACATCATCAAAATTTGGTGGTAAATTAATTTGTAAATAATAACTTGGGCTTTTAGTAATCATAAATTTTTACCAGTGGTGAATAATGTTTGCGATAATGAAACCGCATGTAATAAAGTTTACCACGACAATTATGAATCTCAAGGAAAAACTCGCAAGAGCATAATTTACAGGCAATACTGGTAATTCAGGCTTACATTCATCAGTATGACCTACACGATGATCTATCGTCCTTGCTAATGTTAAAAAAAATTTATTAGTTGTCATCCTCGGTGGTAAGAATAAAGAAAAAAATTACTAGAGTTACTATAGTAAAAAGTGATAGAGCTATAATCTGTGTTTTTTCCATAATAAATTATTTTTAATTTCCCATCCAAGTTTCAGATTTTTCTGGTTTAGTTACATTATATAACCCAACATACTTTACTTTGTCAAGTGACATCGGAGCTTTAATTCGTTTCCAATCCCACAATGAAGGTATATCAAATGATGTATCTGTACTAGTCCATTCAATCTCTAGTATAATTTTAGCTGTCTTTTTATTATCATTCATAACTTTCACGATTGATGTTTGTTACATAGGGAAATCTGGGCAGTTCGTCACCAGGTGTAAGATTAAAATACTTCACCGTAGCACTTTTTCCAATGTATTCATCCTTATTCTTCAATAGTTCCTTCAAATATTCACGATCACCTTTAATATTACTATGAAACTCAATATCTTTATGATTACGGAATACCATATGTCCAGCCATACCACTCTTGTTACCTACACCTTCAACAATATCAAGAATCTTGAATTCAGTATCTTGGAACTCCTTACGCTTAAGAAGGTGCTTGCTACGCTTGTTTTCATAAGGTCCGTCTATACGAACCATTTGACCTTCATATCCATCATTAATATATTTTTCATACAATTCATTTAAATGTGTAATTGTATCCACAAAATGAGTTGAAACACGACGAATTACATTATTGTTTATAACGTAAGTAGTAATGTCATCGTTACGTTCACTAAAATTCTTGGGTAGTATCCAATCATAAATCCAATATTGAATATTTTTCTCACTTTCTGCCAAATCAATTAGTGTAGGTTTAGTTTTCTTAACTAAACTGCAAATGGCATTAAAATCATTAGCAAACTTATCAGCGTATAATTCGCCATCAAGAATTGCATCAGGAAACCTTTCAAAGAAACTCTTTAGTGCAATCAATACGTGAGGCGCTGAAACAATTGATTTACCATTACGACTCCACATACCATCTTTCTTGACAATACAACGAATACCATCAAGCTTAGGTTGACTATAAATAGGATACTTTAAATCATCCTTATAATCATCATAATTCTTAGCCAACATCGGCTCGGTAAAGGTAGAATTATCAATATCTTCTACAGATTCAAAATAACCACTTTCTTTCTTCTTCTTCCAAGTTGCCTTTGCTTCCTTCAAGGCTTGTTCGCTAGCACTAGTTTCGTTTTTCTTGCCATCGTTCTTACCATCACAAAGAGTCCATTCAGTAATTTGAATCACACCATTAACTTGTCCATAGTGAGTACGATATTTGTTGTTTTCGATTTCAATCGTCCAACTCTGGACTGCGCCAGTGTTGCTCCGAGCATAAAGCCAAGGTAGTTTCATATGTTTTATATACGTTATCATTGATTTTTCAAAAGTCAACTCAATTCTTTACAATTTCACCAGCTGAATTGCTGCACCAAACCTCACCTACATTAAATTGCTTGATTACACTCTGACAACCACAACACGGCTTACTGTTATTCAACTTGCCAGTTCTATCGACTCTCAATACAACCATTTTAAAATCACGGAGGTTCTCCTTACCACTCTTCATACAAGCACTCAACTCGGCATGAATACCAACCTTTTGATGATCCTTGTAATTATAACGAAGAGTCTCGGGATGACTCTTACAGCTATTTGTCCCGATATGAACAATCTTACCTCGACGAATCAAAAAAGCCATATGACTACACCTATGTTCTAGGTTCAACGGACACATGGCCTTAGCAATATCAATCGTTCGCTTCAGAATCTTGTTATTCATTACAAGATTCATACTAACATCAACTTTATAAAAAGTCAACAAACTTTTTTTTAAATTGATTTTTTTATTCTTTTATTCCCAATAAATAAGTATTGTTAATTGCTTTGAAACTAAAATCCCTTTCAAGACCACGAACCACGACTCCTTCACGGTCAACAGCCGTGTTCAACACACTCTTACCCTCAGCATACTGTAACATACTGTCAATTAAGTTTTCGGTGGGTAATGTGTATCCATACTTTTCAATGACCGGAACCATCTTCAAATCAAGACAGAACAACAACCACTCCAGTTCATCAAAGAACATACGATGACCCTTATCAATGTCATAACCGGTAAAGAAATACAAAGCGTGGTCCTTCATTTCATACAAGTTACCATTGATGCCATTACCTACCAATTCCCCCTGCAAAGCAATATTCTTGCCATGATTAGTCAACTTCTCCTTCATCTGTAGCATATTAGCCATACGCCATAGACTATTATCAGTAGTTTCAGTCAACTCCCAATTACGTCCACATACACCAAATACACCATCCTTGAAGTAACAAGTAAAACTGGTTCCATCCAACTTTTCAGTAACATACACCCTCTCACCAACAGGCGAAAAGCCAATATCAGCCTCAAAGTTCTGAATACGAATTTCATCAGTCTTTGGAATAAAACTAGGAAATGTACCCTTGATCTTACCAGCCAACTGAGCGGGAATTGGAGGTTCATACTTGACGATATCAAGCGCTTCAGTCAAATCATCACCTTCCTTTGGATCGACTATACCCTCTGGAATTGGAGTCAGCAAACCCTGCGATACAGTATTTCTTAGTCGGATTGTCTTCAAATGAAAGCCATCAGTAGATCCCATACGCTTGAAACTACTCTTGCGTAGAAACTCAAATTGAGGTCGGATAGGCAAGAAGCTGTCAATCTCGTAATAAACAGCCAAGTCACCTACCTTGTATTTTAAAACAGAATCTACTACCCACCAACCGCCTACACGATAGGCAGAAATTTTATCAGCGCCGTCAATTGGTTTAATTTCTTCAATTTTTCTGATTGATGCTAGTTTTCTCATAAAATTTTTTTAAACTATTTTTTGTTTTTTCTCTTGTTTCTAACGATACACTATGTCCCTCAAAGTACAAGAGGTTTTTTCTTTTTCTGGATTCAGGTTTGCATTTCTGATGTTTTCAAGTGACTCTTTAGAAAAAGATTGTTTTTTTACCCGAAGGTTGTCAAGCCTCCGGATTTATGAACTTAATGATGTTTATCTTGTTTTACGTGGTTCTTGTTAGCTATAATCTTCTGAATCTCTAGAAAAGAAAGTGGCTTACCATGACCATCCCAGCCAACATCCAGAATTTTATTGTCAGTATTATCTAGCTGAGTGGTTGGATTAGTATAGTGGCTATGGCCTGAAAGTTGCCAAGCTGACTTTTGCATTTGGTTCCAGATTTGATGTGGATAATGATGTATTACAATCATATGTCCATTAACAATGATTTCCTTGTAATAACCCAGATAAGTAATCTTACTTACCTTATAAGGATATACTTCAATATCTTTACCATATTCAGCTACAACAGCTTCTTCGTAGTATCTACGAATGCAACTATTGTGGTTACCAAATATATAAAGAATATTCTGACAATAGATACGTGCTAAAATTTCATTAAACTCTGGAGGAGTAATATTTAGACAAAAATCACCCAGATGAATTAGTGTATCTTGTGGACGTACAACTTCATTGATCTTTGCAATTAAAGCATCGTCATGTTCATAACGATCCTTATATCCACGGGATTCATAAATGAATTTTTGATCGTGTCGGAAATGCGTATCACTGGTAAAATATACTTTATGATTTTCACAATCTGTGAGTTTCAACGGTCTTTCAAACATAAATAATTGTATCAAATCCCTCATTAAAGTCTGGGTTTTGATATTTGTTAAGCATTTTGTCAATTACCCAATCAGGCACAACTCTACCACCTTGTTCACCACGTTTCTTGTTT
>Ga0194115_10006996_pt1 | contig 11305 bp, 14 predicted proteins | sample TA2MahsurfametaG_3_FD_148656 | JGI IMG/M metagenome (GOLD analysis project Ga0194115, IMG submission 148656) | Freshwater microbial communities from Lake Tanganyika, Tanzania - TA2015002 Mahale S4 surface | ecosystem: Environmental > Aquatic > Freshwater > Lake | place: Tanzania: Lake... | reverse complement strand
TGTTTATGATTTCAAAATCATAAAAGTGCTTTCCCGATGGTACATTCTTCATGGTAGTGTTATCTACCTTTAGGAATATTCCTCCGGTATATCCAGTCGCGCCAGCAACCGATGTGTTGAAACTAATGCCCCCAACACCGGCTACACCCCCAGTTGCTCCGAAATATCCGGTAGTGCCACCTCCGGTTACTCCATAATCGCTGAGGAACAATAACATGTTTGAGTCCTTGTCGGACTTTCGGACTTGCATGTTTCCATGAAATCCTGATAAATCAATACCAGTACCACCGGCATACTTGTAGTCTAGATGTAACTTAAATGTGCTACCCTGCTCCGCGTATATGTCGTATCTTGATGCTGGCATATTAGTCTCCTAGACTTATTTATATCTATTTTTAACTTTAATGCCTTCAGGTGCAGTTTCTGGAGAGAGAACACCCTTCTTCAATAGATCTTCCAACACATTTACATAAGATTCATAATTCTTTTGAATTCTATCTAAATGTTCCTTTGGAACCTTTCCACTCTGCAATAGTTTTCTGGTTACTTCATACCCCACCAAAGGGTAACCAGCAAAGAAGGCAGTACTACTAACTTCATCTGCAACTCCCCAATCATAGATTGCATTAGGAACGAAAAGTATATCATCCTTTGGGAAGGGAATGTCCAATGCTGCTCTGGCAAACATATAAGCAAGAACTGGCATATTATACTTCATTCTATAAATTTGTGCGAGATGATAAAGAGGTTCTGCTCTTGTTGGTCTATAATTATATGCATCTAAAAACGCTTGCTGTATTTCTGGCCAAGGTTTTTCTTGCATCGCTTTGCACTGTGCAACCCGGAGAAGAGAATAATAAACTTCTTCTGGCCACCCCCCGGATTGAGCTCGTCGGGCATATGCTTCTTCTGATTTTGCCCACTGCTGAGAATCGAAATATGACTGTCCAAGATAAAACATGTAGCGAGAATTATTTGGTTCATCAATCAATGCTTTTTCTAAAAGTTCTGCATCTCTGGAGTACTTTTCAATAACAGTAATATCTTTGTTTCTAGCACCTAGAGTTCTGGCAACAACTCTATAATTACCCTCTAGTTTAGCAATTTGTGGTGTTTCTTTCTTTCTTGGTTTTGCATACTCATGCAATACTCCAACATATTCCCAATCAAGATCTAAACGGAAAATCTGTGTTCTCCACCAAGAGAACTCTTCTCTTCCCATTCTAAGAGTATATGCGTCATGATCAGTTATTTTACCGACAGGAAGAGATCCGTGAAGATAATCATCTGCGTCAATCACAAACGCATATTCCGCCTTACCTTTAGCAGTATCAAATGCAAGAGTTCTGTTGTGTCCAAACCCCTTCCATTCGTGTTGATGTAGTTCTCCGGGAATGTTTTTCTCTTCAAAGAATTTCTTAATTATGTCTTGGGTTCCGTCTGTGGATCCGGTATCACAAATAACCCAATAGTTAATGTGTTTGTAAATCGAATTAAGACATTCTAAAATGATATGAGATTCATTCTTAACAATCATGCACAGTGTAATTTTTGGTAGCATCATTAACTCACTTTAATTTCCAATATGTGTCCCATTCATGATGATTTGAAAGTTCTTCTAAATCATCTTTATCTATTAACTTTCCTTTCAAAGATCGATAACATATTACTTCGTAATTTTCTTGAAGCAATTGCTTGAATTTTGAAAATGAATTATCAAGACCTATGTATATTTCAAAATCATCCCTATGTGTTTCGCAACACATTCCTTTTATTCTCTTTTCATCGAAAAATGGTTTCAGTGTTCTCAAAATTGCCAAATCACTTCCTTGACAATCTGTTTGAAGGTATTCCATATCTGTTATATTATTTGTTTGACAAAAATTATATAAATTTATAGTCTGAACATCTATTACTTTAAACGCCATTTCTCCGCCAGAATGACCTCCGAAAATAGAATTCTGATTGCACATGTTAACATCACCCAATGAACTAGAAACTCTATTTGGTGTTATGTAAAATTTACCAACACCGTCTGTAGATGTGCAAGCAGCATTTATTAGGTGAATGTTATTTCTAAATCCATCAAACCTCTGACAAAGTTTTTGATACATTTCTGGATCTGGTTCAAATGCATAAACTCTATCCAAAGGTTCTCCTTGCCATTCTCTCAAAAGAATTTCAAGTCCATTGCCATCATTTGCGCCAACATATATTAAAGTTCTCACACTTTCTCCTTGGTACTATATTTAGCATTCACAATTCTATTGAATTCGTCTTGATTTCTAATGTAATCAGACTCATCGTATTCGGTTGAACAAAAAACAATTAAAGAAGAACCATCAACAATAAATTTTTGTGTTCCCCAAACCAAAGCATCCAACACAACAGAATCACCGGGAAGAAGATCAACAGTAATTGTATCATAACCATCATACAAATCAACTAGAACATTCCCAGAAGAACACAATATAACTTGTTTGGTTGTATGGTGTGCGTGTTTACCTCTGACTGATCCCATTGGTACACCGCCCACATAAAAAACTCGTTTAACAACAAAAGGAAGCGAACTAAAGTCTACCGGAAGTAAACACCCTCCTCTAGTCCAATCTATATTAACATTGAACTTTTTAGTCCACATCATATCGTTTAACTGCTTCAACTATAATCCGAATACTGGTTGTTGATAACTTTTCATGAAATGGAATGGAAACGGTTACCTTCTCTTCTCTTTCCGAAAGGGGTAAAGAGATATCTGAATTCCTATAAACAGAATTCAAGTGTGCAGCCTTGTAATGAATTCCGGTTTGTATTCCAGACTCTTTCATGTTTTGTATGAATGTATCTCTATTTTTTACCCGTATTCTATAAAGATGATTACTTGTGTTGGTATAACCAAGTTTATCATTATAGTACTCTTTAACATGACTCAATTTGTTTAGCTTATCTTCATATGAATCAAAGTTTCTGAGTGCTATATCTGCTTGAATAGAATTCATGTACATCTTATAACCTATGAATTTTAGTTTTCTATCCCAATTATCTTTAGAATAAGTCATTCCATTGAGTGCTAACATTCTATAATGATTTATCTTTTCCTCATCATCCGAAACAATAATACCACCATCACAAGTTCCAACGGGTTTAGTTGGGTAAAAACTAAAAACCATCAAATCCTTTGGATTGCATTCTTTTTTGAATTGATCTTTCTCCAACTTTTGTGCAGAGTCTATTATTTTATAATCACCAAAATTATGCATAATATATGAATTACCCACCCAATCAATATCATCTACAAATTCATAAGAATTACCAGAAGTTGATATTGCATTTGGAACTACAGGAGGAATTATACTAGGTATTTTAACTGTTACATTTTTATTTAACAATGCTAAAAATATAGCACTAGTTGCACTATTAAAAGAAACAGCATATTTTGCTCCAACATAATCTGCTATAGACTTTTCAAATCTATTTACAATTTCATCGTGCAATAGACTAGAATAATTTGATGTGTTTATCGTATAGTGATCAATATTAAAAAGTTCAATCATAATGTATTCAATATAAATGAAGCATTCCAAGAATTTGATTTAGTATAATTCATGGTTTTCTCCTGAACATAGCCATAGTATCAACTATATTTATCATATCTAAAAAATCTTCGACTACATGATATTGTTTTCTATTGTAATCGTGAATAAAAATTATACTTTCTTCGTGAATAAGTTTTAATATATTTTTGGCACAATGTACTCTAGCTCTCCCATCAATAAAAACAACATCAAAAATTATTCCTAATTCATTTGGAGATTCGATATATTTTTTAAATTCCTCATATGTTCCACAATTTTCTATATTTTCAATATAAGAAAGACAGGGAGGAACATATAAAAGAGTGCAGTTTTCTGGTTTGTTTTGTAAACATTTTTCTACCCATTGTTGATTATGCTCTACACTAACAATACAATTAACTAGTTTAGATATCTCTAACGTAGATTCTCCAGAACCATATTCTAAAACTTTAAAATTTGGTTTTAAAGAATCAGTTAAAAATTTAAATTCCATTGCATTGTTGGAAAACATTTTATTTCCTCTGAATGAGCAAAGACATTCCATGACATTCAACTTGTTTAATTACTTTATGATCTTTTAAAATACTGTTAAACTCATCAACTCCAATAAACGATCTAGGAGTTACAAGATTACCATAAGTATAATACTCTTGAAAGTTAGTATTATTTGAAAATTGTTGTCGATGTAAAATTAAATAGTTTGAAGTATTATTTAGTATATTTTGCAACACACTAAATGGATCTTTCAATTCCGAAACAAAACTATTACATATTATCATATCATGTTTTTTAATAGAAGAATAATCAAAATTATAAGCATCAAAATCTACATAATTTAAAGATGGATTTACAACCCTTGAAACTTTTTCTATTATGTGAGGCAAATCATAACCAGTATAATGATACTTTGAATATACTCTTCCAATTTCTCCAGCACCGCACCCAAGATCTCCAATATTAGTAAAAGAAGAAGTATTAATTAGATCATCTAATACAGAAAAGTGATCAGACTTTTCTAAACGTGGCCAACCATTTAAACCAAGAGCGCCACGAACCATTTGTTCAGGTAAAATTGTATTATCATACCAAGCAGTGTTTTTATTTGTCATTGATACTTTTCCATCTGTTCGCTAAATATAGTTTTAAGGGTATCAATGTTTTTTATAATTGCTTCTGGGTGTTGGCCTTCGAATTTTGCAGTATAACATTCTCCGCGATTTCTTGGTTTGTATTCATGAACTCCCATATAGACACTCTCCACCATTTGTCTTTCTAATGGTTTATTGACCCAAGGAAGATAAATGTTTGTAAAATAATCGTCAATACAAACATCTCTACTTACTGCATCTTTATAATAAGCAATTTTCTTAAAAACTTGATCAGGAAAAACATAGGAATAGTGATACATCTGCACTCCTGTTTTATTGTATAAGGTATCACTGTCAATATGTTTTCTTTCCACATGAAATGGATACTGTATGGTGGGTGGACGATGAGTAGCCCAAGTGGATCCAGGCATATATCTAAAGATTCTTAAAAAGTTATCTCTATTCAATTCAAATCCTGTTAGATAATCATCAAATCCACCATAAAAAGTGCAACTTCTTACACCAACACTTGTTGGTTTCTCTTCTTCTAATAGAGAAATTATTTTCTTCAGATCTTCAGTTTTATAAACTTCATCGGAATCTAAATTCCAAATATAATCAATATCATCATTAATGTGCTTCATATATGCACGACATTGATCGTCTTTCTCTGCATATTGCCCATGCACTATTTTAATTTTATTGTCTGGATCTGGAAAATTATCTATTATTTCGTTTGTTTTATCAAGAGAAGTGAGTCTTCCCTTTCTTTGCCAATAAGTAACAGGGCCTTCTGCAATCAAAATTTGTGAAGCGAAAGGATATACTTGCTCTAAACATTCACGCAAAACATAATCACCCTCAAAAACAATCATTCCAAATGCAATTTTCATGTATTATCCTTTATGCTTTTTAAATATTCAAAACATTTTTCTTGTAACCAAGGTATTCTTGTATCCATGACACCGTGTCTTGGACCTAGTTGATATGTCATACTAGTCAGATTAGGTATAAAGTTAGAGAAATGAAAGTAAACTAATTCTTGAACCACATCTTTCCATACTAATTTACCATCTGGAGTAAACATATGGTATCTTAGATTCCAAGGAGCAAGATGTCCAGTGGTATCTCCAATTATTGCAAAATGATCTTTAAACTTAAGCTCTACCAATTCAAGATACTTTTGATCACTACAAACCCCATACACTTCTTCATACTCATTTTTAGGAGTGGATACACAATACTTCCATAAAGTTAATATGTCAAGAGTATGGGAATCGTTCTTCATGTAGATAATTCCAACATTATAAACACCACAACCAGTCCACTCTATTCTATGCTCTACAACCCCAAAAGACTTATCCCCGACATCATTATAAATGGAATCCAGTGGTTGATAAAAATAAATATCAGCATCGCTGTATATTACATGATCTACTTTTCTATTTCTAAGTATGAAGTCAGGAAAATGAGATGACATTCTATAATGAAATTCATTAGATACTGCTGATTCTCCTGTGTCCTTTTCTACTTGTAAAGACACAGAAGAAGGTATTACATTAGAAAAAGCATCTGGATATGCTTGTAATATTTCACTTACAGGTATTGGTTCTACATTTGGTATATTTTTTTGTGTAAGAGCATCATACGTTTTTTGATCCATACAAAGATAGAACACATAAACATCTTTATTGTGCTTATTCAGGGAATCAATTAAAGCCAATCCTCTGGGGAGATATTTAAAATCACTAAGAGTACAGATATATTTCATTGCATTTCACTTACTAAATTTTTAAGACTGGAACTATAGCTCGGAGTCCATCCAAGTTCATTTCTAATCTTTTCAGACGATATGGAATATCTAAAATCTTGTCCCATTCTATTTTCCACATAACGAATATGATCGCTTATATTCATTATATCATACCACGAACCAACAGAAGATGCAACTTCATTATTGCTCTTATAGTTGTAAGCACACACATTCCAAATCTCATTTATTTTATTGCTAAAACAAACTTTGTATATAGCATCCACATTATCCTTTACATACAACCAATCTCTGACATATGTACCATCTCCATGAAGTGGTATTTTTGTTCCGTCATTTAGACATTTCATTATCTTAGGTATTAATTTTTCTGGATATTGACGAATGCCATAGTTATTTGTACTTCTAACAATTTGATAATCAACACCATACGTTCTTGAATATGAGAAAACTGCCATTTCGGCCCCGGCCTTAGACGCAGCGTATGGATTACTAGGATTTAAAATGCTCTCTTCAGTTTTTTGACCAGTTATAACATCACCGTAAACTTCATCTGTGCTTATATGCACAAACTTAGGTCTTTCATATATTTTTCCACGAAGAAGATTTAGTATATTTAATGTACCTAAGACATTTGTTTGAAAAAATACATTAGGCGAAGAAATAGAATTATCAACATGACTCTCTGCTGCAAAGTTTACAACAATGTCGCAAACTGGAAGATGATCTAAATTTACTATATTTTTGTTTATATGTGTATAATTTTGATTACCATCCCAAGGTAGTTCTACAGAGGAACAATATGTCATACAATCAATATCAATTACCTTATGACCTTCCTTCAAACATCTTTCTACAAAGTGACTACCTATAAATCCACGGCCGCCTGTGATTAAAAATATCATAATTTGTCTCTTTTAGTTCTGTATAATTTGAAACAATAATTCTAATCCTTTAAATTTACGATCTTCAATTAAAGAATTAACACTTTCACCCAACCAAGAAAAATCTTCTTTATCAGTAGCAGAAACTCTCAAACAGCACATTGGGGTATCTTCTATTTTTGTCGGTTTTGTAAAAATATATGGAGTAGGATGTGCCATCTGTATATTTTGTGAATGACCACCTTTCAAATTTGTTTTATGCTTGTGGTGTGTCTTTATTGATAAAGAGGGATTACTAACTTTATAACCACTCTTTAATGCTTCATATGAAATCCTATTATCACATCCGGGCACACCTAAATAAATTTCTATTGTAGTCTTAATTTTATTCTTACCTCTCCAAATCCAAACATCTTGTGAATCACTTCCACATTTAGGGACATAATCTAATTCTATATTCCAATATAAAACATTATCGTTGTATCTAGTCAAACAATATAATTCACCAGATTTGATTGTATCTGCTAATTTAATACTTTCATCATATTGAATATCAGAATTTGCCAATACATTTATATCATCTTTAGATGAGTATAAAGTATTACATACTCCAAATATTTCATTATATGTAACATTTTTTGAGGATTGTAATATTTTAACGGAAGTTTTACTTATTGGTAATTCTTTAACAAATGAAAGCAAATCATTACTTTGTTCTTTCTGAACAAAAAATAAACATCTATCAAATAAATTTGATTCAAGGTTTGCTGCTATACAATCATGAACTTCTTTTACTCTTTCTTCGTATGGGGATTTCCAATAATTTAATATAAGGTTTCTCATAATTAATATCTGACTAAGTTATAATTGATTGCATTTTCATCAAAACCAAGTTCTCTAAGAGATTCCTCTTTCGATTTGTTATCTGCAATACCCATAGTTATATATGGAGTAAGACCCTCTGGAAGTTTGTCGGTTGGCCATATGGCATAGTTACCCGGTAAAACTCCAAGTTTAAGTCTATCTTTAAATTTTGGAATAACATCGAATAAAAGTATTTCATGATCAAATACTTTTGGACCTGTATTGCTTGCATTAAATTCACACCTATCAACCCAAAAATCTAAAAACTCAAAAACTATTGGTTTAGGAGTTAAATATATTGGAGATGCTTTTGGTAAATTAACATCTATAAATTTAGGCAAAATTCCTTGATATGCAAATATAATATCACAATGATCTTGTTTATCGTCAAATACAGAAAGTTCATTATGAATTATAGAATCTATATCTAACCAAACTATTGGTTTATTTTTAGTCTTCAACATATTCAAAATGAATCTTGGTTTCCTCAAACAATTCATTCTATAACTTCCACTTGTTTCTAATTTTCTAAAATCGTGTGGTATGTTGTATTTGATGCACTCTTGACTTAATCTTTTAGCATGATCGCTATAGTAGGTGTGTCCCTCTATATCAGAGAAAAATGATATTATTTCAGTGTTCATTTAATATAGTTCCATTTTTTACTAAAAAGTTTATTGATATAATCATAATTTGGATATTCATTATCACCGTTCAATTTTTTTCTAGGATAACAAAAAATCCTATCAGTAGTATTTAGACTCTCTACAAGATAACATATGGAAGTTTCAACCGTATGAATTTCTTGTGCATTTTCAAGAATCCAACAGAAGTCAAATATGTGACATAAAGAAGAATCATTATAAACAATCTTATAGTCAGTCTCTGGTTTTATATCATAAGTACGATGACCATTGGTATAGTACATGGTATTTACAAAAACAAACTTTTCTCCCTTTTCTATACCATATCTCTTGCGTAGTTCATCTTCTCTTTCTGGGTTTCTAACAAACTTAAAGTAATTCTTCCAGTCGCTAAAATTTGTGTTTATAATTTTATACTTAGAATACATTACTTGATCACTATTAACATTAAGCATCGACATAGAAGTTCTGAATGGAATGTAATGAATTACATTTTTTCCAAGTATAACACTTTTGAAGTTATTATACTTAAAATTATCATAAAGAACTTTATGCCATATTTTAACGGATTCACTAAAGTCTGACTCCTTAATAGGAAAACTAAAATAAGATACTTTAGGTGTTTTTAGATACTGATGTAGGTAGTTGTACTTTGGATGTATAGGCCAGATTATATTATCAACTCTTTCGCTGATAAGAGTTGCTGCTTTTTGTAAGAAGAAAATGTCACCCAGACCTCTAGCCTGATCTATCAATGCTAAATGTTTCATAATTAATAAGACGGAAGTATCTTTTCTTCTCTCACATCACTTTTAGTAATCTCATCTATGTTTCTCTTGATAACATATCTTTTGTCGTTTAAAGTATAAACCGATCTTGCAAGAGTGATAAACTCCTCATCAAACTTTTTCTCTTTCTCCATCAATCTTAGTTTATCTTCAACATCCCATAACTCTTTATTTACATTCATCAATTCTTCTATAGTTTCTTCTTTTAAAGAGAGACTATTAACCATGTCCTTTATGTTGGATAGAGTTTCGTGAATATTAAAAAACTTCATCGAAAAGGGATTTGTTTTTTTCCTTTTAATTAGCAGGATCGTATAACGATCCACCAGTTCACCATTAGATACTTCTATTTTCATATTTCATTATATTAGTGTAAAGTATATCATCAGAAGATTCAAGATTCCTCACTCTTTCAAGATTATCTTTTACTGCTTCTATCTTGCTCTCGTACAATTCTGGAGTTAGTTTACTAAAATCAAAGTCAGAAGTCAATCTAATTATTCCATCCATGTTGAAATGCTCATGGATGTCTGGTGCGCCCCAATAAACTGGTATGGTTGCAGAAGCAAAACAATCAGTTACCTTTTCTGTGTAGTAAGTAGAATATGCATCGTTTTCTATTACTATTGAAAATCTATAAGGAACAGTTGCATTAGATTTATCTGGCCAAAGACTTTCTCCATAACCAAATCTTTGCGTTCCAGCAGCACCACCAAACACATCAATATGTTCTTTGAACTTCTCTGCCACAATGTGTCGTATGGCATGACCAAATGTTATTTTCTTGGGAGAAGCAATCAATGACGTATTCTTCGTTTTCATTGGAAGATCACGATATATGCTTAACCAAGGTAGATTACTACCGGCAGGACTATAGATTATATTTGGATATGCAGAATTTAGTAGTCCTTTTTCTGATACAAAAACATAATCAAAAGACTCACTTAGTCTTTGTAGTTCTTTTTCAAAAACTGGTCTAGGGAAAGATAAATGAAATATTGCACGAGATTCACAAATCCATGCAATCTTTGTTTGACCCTCTTTCTTGGGTTCGTTCATACCAACGGATATGCCACGATCAATATAAACCTTTATTGGTCTATCCTGATCTGTCCATCGAAATAACTTTGGTAGTTTATTTGAGCACGAAGAAAATTCAACCGGAAACGGAGCACCTATAGCTTGTAATTCATCCATATAAAAATCACCTTCCTATATGGTATTTAGGTACGAGTTCCCAGTCTCCCTTCTCCTTGTGTGAAAGAATTTTTAAACGAGCAAGACTTAATTGTTTTTCGTATTCCGTAGGATCTACTGCATCTAATAGACCCCAGTCTACTAGCAGTTTAACAATAGTGTTCCTTCTCATTTCATCTTCTTCACTGATATCGCTCTCCAGTCCATCCATCAAAAACATTTCCTTAAAATGCATAATGGCATATCTACCGCGTTTATGCAGAATGTGACAAGACTGGTATAGTTTCTTTTCGTGCTTAGAAGAGACACCCAAACGGGTTAGAGTTTCCTTTACCTTAAGGAAGTCCTCTTTATTCTTTAGTGTCACTTCAACGCCTAATCCTTGAAAAATATCATCATCAATTTCCATAATATCTCCGATTTTATCAATATTTATAAAAACGGGGATTTTAAATAAAAAACCCCGCTTTCGCGGGGTTCTTCTAGAAAAAAGT
>Ga0194115_10006993_pt1 | contig 11308 bp, 8 predicted proteins | sample TA2MahsurfametaG_3_FD_148656 | JGI IMG/M metagenome (GOLD analysis project Ga0194115, IMG submission 148656) | Freshwater microbial communities from Lake Tanganyika, Tanzania - TA2015002 Mahale S4 surface | ecosystem: Environmental > Aquatic > Freshwater > Lake | place: Tanzania: Lake Tanganyika... | reverse complement strand
CCAAAGGGAAAATCCCTCGCTGTGGCGGTCGGACATATTGTTTCGACGTACTAAAATTCATGGACGACATATTTGTTTCGTTGTCTGTGGTTTGTGATATAGGAATCGGGTTTACGATCTGTCGAATGATCCATTCAATGCGATCGTCCTATAAAGAGTTGGGATGGTGTGAAGAGAAGAAGTGTTTGGGTGTGCGATGACGAGGAAACAGCGAAATCGCTGACCCCTCCGACTGATAGGTACGTACGTCGTCCACTATTGTCTGCTCCTTCATTTTGGGATTTCCGATATTCCTTTCTCAAACGACCAACAGGGGATGATTTGTCTCTGATTCTCGTACGTACGGAATCTCAAAATTTCTGCCCTCAAAGCCACGTTCCTCGGCGAAGAATAATGATTGATGATATATCGGGTGACACTTGTACTCATTCCATCCCGACGATCCAAGAGAAAATCCATGGAGTAGTGTACCCAGGACGAATACCATTACATTTGCAAACCCTCGGGTCACCACAGATCATGTTTTCTCGAACTCCCAGGCTTGTCTTCATCGTTGCCGTGACGATGTGCATTTCCAGTTTCCACCCAGCTCTTGGTTTTGGAGGATTATTCTCCAACAGAAAGGCAAGAAGAGCTCAAAAGGTGGCTATACAGTTTCAAGAAATTCTATTAAATCGTCGTACGATTGATCAATTTGAGATGACCTTACCATCCCATTGGGAAGAATCCTTAGAACGTGCCATTCACGCGGCGACCTTTGCTCCTAATCATAAACGGACGGAACCTTGGAGGTTTCATCTTTTGGGAAAAGAATCGATACGAAAAGTATGTGAACTTAATGCACAAATTGTGACAGAGAAAAAGGGTGAAATTGCAGGTGAAAAAAAGTTGAAACGCTGGCTAGCCATGCCTGGATGGTTAGTCGTCACCTGTCAGAAGAAGAATGGTGACAGTACTACTGACTGTGACATGAATGATCCGATGGGATTAAATCGTGAGGATTATGCTGCCTGTTGTTGTGCTATCCAAAACTTATGTCTTTCCTTACATGCGAGTGGATTGGGAACGAAATGGACGACAGGTCCAGTGAATTTTGATTCACGATTTGCAACGGCTGTTGGACTCAATGATTCAGAGGAATTCGTCGTCGGAACGATCTGGTTTGGAACACCCACCACACAACCAAGTCCACCAAAGAAAAAGTTGAGTCTCAATGATGTCTTGATTCGACATTCATGACCGGGAGCCATCTTTATATCATAGTGATGGATGTATCCTTCTGTTTTTACCTGCCGTCATTCGTTTCGATTTTCCTAAGAAATTATTAGATAAAGATAGACTTCATCGATTCATCGGATAGAGGATTAGAATTCTCACTAGAGGCACCGTCGGGCCGGTATCGTACATACGGAAGGAGAACATCATGAGATCATCCAACATGGTAGAAACATGTTTGTCCTAGGAATTCGGTTGATGCAACTTACAGATGCGATTCCAAGGAGCTACTGGACAGTGCGCACCAAATGAGCAAAGGCTATATATTGCCGTACCGTAAAATTGTAAGCGTTGGGAAAACTAAGTGTTTACCCCTAGACTACTTTGAGTGAAAAATTTAACTAGAATGAATGCCATACGTCAGGGGTGAGATAGCGCACCTACCGACCTATCGTGGAAGCCAGCCGGCCATGCACCCAACCGATAAGTCCTCCCATCATGGTTTGTCCTTGCAGACATGGACTCTCTTCCACCACTTATCATGGCACGATGATGAAGTCTGCTGGTAGATCAAGGACAGTGGCTCCTTGGCAAAAGCCTAAAGTCCATGAGGGTCCTGACCCTGTTCGAGACCAAGGTGAAGCCTATTTGCTTCCGAAAGATGAACGACGGGATCAGGAACCTCTCCGAGACTATGAGGATGGGATCATCTTTGACCATCACCATGACGATAACGCGGAAAGGATTGTGGAACTCGAATCGCAATGTATCGCTCTTCAGACAAGAATTTTTCATCTGCAAAGGGACCATCGCCAAAAGATGACTCAACGTGACTCTCGCGATAAGACCAGATTGAATATGATTCGGGATATGGACGATACAATCAAGCGACTAGAAGGTGAAAGCAAAACTCTACGCTCGGAACTCAACGAAAAGGATGAAAAATTGAAGGCTCAAAAGAAGAAGAGTGACACACTCACCTCTCCTGTAGTATCCAACATAGCCGAAGTCTCCAAACAGGGAAAGAAAGCTGGACCCAGTTGGAATGTTGTTTCCAAAATGGCGAGCAAACTTTCTTCAACTGAAAAGGAGAATACAGCATTGAAGGAGGCCCTCATCGCAAAGCGTGAAGCGATGCAAAAGTTAATCGTATCGAGTACGACTCTACAGGGTGAACTTGAAACTTCGAATCGTGAAAACCAAAGATTGACTGCCAAGTGTGAATCACTTCTTCTGGCATGTTCGTCGATCGCTACAGCACCTACTACTGAGAACAACGAACCATTCTTCCGGAATGCTAGACTTGAAGAATTGGAAGAAACGAATGAACTGATGCGTAATGAATTAAGTGAATTGAAAACCATTCTTCGTGCCAAAATGGGAGGACCGACGACGCGTCACGAAGACATGAACACCCCAACGGACAACAAATCCATGAAGAATGAAGAACCCACCAGCGAAACAGAGAAAACCATGAACGGCTTCCCGCGTTGGCGTGAAACACTTCGTCTTCTGAAGCATGATGGTTTTGTTGGTCGTGAAGGAATCTGGGGGTAAGCTATCCATGAAGGGGAAATTTCCTAAAAGGGGTTTTCACCCCAAAAGAAACTCATCAGTAAATTAATAAAGAGCCAGCTTGGACGTTCTTCTCGTTTCTCTCATAGCTGGTGAAGGCATAAAATCGATCGCGCAAATGGCATTCGACACGACGCTATCCTTGTAGATCCGAAAATTCGACGGTGATAAGTCCCTGTGACTAATCTGACCATGGAATCAGATACGCTCAAGTAATCGAGGATCTGCAATAAGAATAAATGCGGTTAGCTTCATAGTTTTGGATCAGATCTTGAAGAATACCAAAGGATCCAGTCTCGTAGTATGGGATGACGGTGTAAAGATAGTCTTGGTCCTTGAATGCTTCTATGTACAACCAAGAACATCAATTAATGTCCCCGAGGCTCTACATGCGGTTGATTTCTAAATCGAAGTCTTCTAATTTGCTCTCACGGAACGTTTGTCAACTTTTAGTTGAGATAATTGATTGCAAAACCCGTTTTGGTACTTTCTTCGTCGTCGTCTTGCTGAATTCGAATCCCTACCATTTCTGAGTCTGCTAGGGAGTCGGATGGGGGCAAATCCGACGCATCGCAAATCAAGACGAATGTCTGGGGATGGTGTGATCAATAATGTAGACCCTGCTCAGGACTCGTCTCGCCTATATGTATACCGAGATCAACATCTCCACAAGAAGGATTTGAAGTTGACCCCCATTTGATGAAAAAATGGCGCTCGCTGATGACATTGACACTCACGTATCTGAAGTCATTCTGGTTCGGGTAGTGGTAAGACGGGGCGCTGGAATGGCTGTTTATTCGTTCATATGCGTATGTAACCGGTCAGGCAACCGACACTGAATCGTTGTGACGAGGACTCTTGATGGATTTCTATAGAAGGAGTGATGAGCTTCAAAGCATCGGATGGTGTCGGGAACTTTGACGGTTCTCATTTTCGAGTGTCACCCCGGAGGGTGACAGGTGACAGTGAAGCTGACTGTTTGACAGTGATGACAGATGGCAGACGTACGTGCTTGAAGTCTCTGACTACACGGATCCAACTTCAGGCGGCCAGTTGTCATGATTTTGAGAGACAGGAAAGATCCATGATGCGTCTACGGTTACTACCGTAATGGCGTTGTTGTTGTTTTTTCGTATTCGGCCTGTCACACACACACACATGACCAAATGAAAAGTCTGTCCATCTACATCTTATTTATCATAGTATGCGGTAGTGCCATCACAATTAATGCCTTATCCTTAAGATTGCCGGTGGTGGTCGTACGTTCATCATCAATTCGGCTTTCGGGGACACAACATGTGAAACACCACAATACTGCCATGAAGCATAACGAAGTCGGTCCATCATGGATCCTTTCGGCGAAGAAGGAAGAAATGACTGACACCGAATCGTCCAAAGAGGCTGATAGGAAGATTGAGGGGAGAAAGAAGAGAGTACTATTGGGATACTATTTGACCTCTGTCACCTATCTCATCCTTGCGATACAATACGCTTATGGTAGTATCGGTGTTTCCAGCCAGACATTTCCATTACAATTCGTAGCGAGTGGATATACACTCATTGCGGGATACGCGTACATTTTAGCTTCTGCCGTCAAGGGTGGTCGGTTATCAAGTGATACATACAAACGTATGAATCTATCCCTTATAGTTTATGGTCTTTTGAACTGTGTGAGTTGGAAATTCACTTGGGTCGTTGATACTGTCCAACGTTTTCCTCTTTTGCTATTATGGGCTCCATTCTTGACTACTGTGAATGCCATCAAGGGATATACCTATGGAGTTTTGGGCATCAATAAGGCTGGGAAGGCTTCCATACTGGGTGATCTCAAAGACGGTATCACCAGTACGATGAAAGGATACCTTGCTCTACCAAAGAATCTACAGGCGGCTGGTTACTTGGGTGCTACCTATATGTTCACCATGATGACTGTGGCGAAACTTGTGGAGATCCTTCGTCTGCTGAATCATGGCGCTAGTGGTTTGACTGTTTGTTCCCGCGTGACACGTCTTGCACGTTATACCAGTATGACGACAGTCCTTTACACGTTGAAGGATGCCGCCGACCGAGGACGACTCAACGGAACGACGTTCATTGAGCTCAATATGTTGTCATCCTTTACCCTGGCCATCCTGGCTTCCTTTTGGGGCGTCGCTACTCCAAGTGGCGGGGCCGCTGCGGTATTTTCAGTATTTTCTGCGATCAATGGTATAACCTCCATTATCCAGAAACGACAATCATAACCCACTTTAACCCCCCCCCCCTTATCGCTATAGTTCGTTCTGATCTAGGCTAATGCTAATGAATTCCCACAAGATTACATTTCTTTTCTTGGTTTTTTCGTCTCCCTGATTCCATACGGAGTCATCATCATGTTTCCAACACATCGAGAACCTGCCTCTACTAAGTGTAAGAAGGGAGTTTCCTTCATCACATAATCTTCTTCTGCATCGTCGTTGCTAGTAGGAAGATATGGGTCGACGTGAGGGGACCACGGAACTGGGAGATGAATAATCCTTTGCTTTACGTTCAGGGATTGACAAGAACATTGTTGTGGATGAAACGTGTATAGAATCTTGACCGACTTTTCGATACGACTGATGAAGAGGATTCCAAGTTCAAAGTTCGCGAAACGGATCGTGTTCTTTTGATTTGTGGATTCTGAAAAGCGATCTCGTTGCCCTTGTGCTCCATGCGATAGGCAGGCACTTGTCATAAGGAACCAAGAAAAGTACGTTTTCGCATGTCCGTTGAATCCATGTTTCGAACGAATCAATCCTGATTTCCGAATCACTCGACAGACAGATTTAAAATGAGGGACCATGAAGGATGGTCGTTGGGGTGGATCACTCCACTGGAAACGTGACATCCTCGAAAGACATGCCATCTCACAGCTATTGAAACATCGTGAGGACATGAACAACGAGGAACCAGAAGTATTTTCGTCGGTATCCTCTTCACCCGCAATGGGAGTTTCTTCTACCTGGTCCATAGATAGCTTATCATCGGCGTCTCGGCTAAGATTTTCCATAAAGATTCGAGACGGCCATACAATGTTCATCCGTCGAAGTATAGCTTCATCGTCCCAATATCCATCCGATTTCTTGTCTAGACTCAAATAGGAACGGACCATATCTGCCATTTCCCTTTGTTTCCAATTCCCACCAAAACTCGTCGGTTGGAGGATGAGGAGATCTTTCTTATGTTCCACGACGGTATGTTGCTCTCGAGTCTTTCGAAGGATCGCATCGACACGTAGTCGTCCATAGGCTTCCGACTTGATAGAGAAATCTCCAGGAACGACAGGTATCAGGTGAACACGAGCATGATGGAATAAAAATGAGTCAGCAAAGTCATCTAGTCCGAAGGATAAGTATTGGAGGAAAAATTCTCCAATCTTAGTATCTCCCAGTGTAGCTGATTCATCCAGTTTGCATAAGAAATCTTGTAGAACGGTACCAAAATCATTTCCTCTTGTCATCACGGGAGATCCACGGGGACTCGATAACTTGCGCCGACTAGGGAAGAATCGTTGTACCCATGATCCTTCTACAGTCCTGGTTTGGACTAAATTGGCTGTCGATACTACCACAACGACACTCCCCGAAGTCTCAAAAAGAATCATAAACTTCGGATGAAATACACCTCTTTTCGTTTCAAGTCTCGAAGTTGTCTTTTCTACAGACACTCCTTGATTTTCGACATCACCTGTCTTTTTCCAGCAGGAATGAACGTAGGTAAAGTGTGTCTTGTTCCCCCCGCTTGCACGAATGTTCGAGGATAGATTCCCCGTACCGAAAGCCGAAGCCGCGATACGGACATCGACTGCCGAAATCTCAGCGTGCGGTTGTTGTTCTTGTTGTTGTGTGTCGAATGAATTCCCACCATTCACCGAACTTGAACACGTGCCCTCACAATTCTTTTCGAAGGTATCACGCTGCAAACGATTGACAGGGAATTCGACCAACGGTATACCCATGTGTCGATCATATTGCCCCGACGATGATTTCACCTCTGGTTGACTGTTTTCAAGTTCGGATATCGATTCATCGTCAGAACACGTTCCTCCTTGAGGTTCAGTTTCCGTAATCGTTTTCTTTCGTTTCAACTTCTTATCCCCATGCAACACCAAGGTCGGAATCCGACCGAAGATATCGGGGAACTCTTGATGTAACCAACGATCATCCACCGAAAAACTCCCCATAATTGCAGCCTTCAAGGAAAGTGACTTTACAAGTCGTTCTCTTGAAAAAAGTGGTGGTGCCTGTTCTGCCCCACAGGTACATGACGAGGTGAAGGAGGGTGTTGTCGGTGGCAAGTCTACCCCCTTGACATGGTTCAGGTAAAATCGATCACTGCAAAATTGAATTCCATCCACTGTCACGCCAGGTCCTTGTAGGTCTTCCTTCAGCTTATCCAGATATACCGAGGAACTACCTTGGTGGTCAACATACTTTCGCTTATTATCCGACATTCTTCGATAATGGAGGGATCAGCTTTCGTGTAGGACGTGCTATCATGAAGAAGAATGACATGCACTCGCAGCTGACAAGGACGACTCATCCGACCAATCGGATTGATCGAATTTGTCATCAGAAAGTAACTTTAGCTGAAACAGAGCCCCTAGAGCACATCGGAGAGGATGTCCCGTCTGATGTCCTGGATATAGAAAAATAACTAATAATCGCTCATCTAAAGAATCTGTAGAAGCGTTTTAAGGATAAAGGAGAAGTACCATTCTGCCCTCACTGACAAGGAGGTTCCTTGGAGCTTGCATCGAAGAATCCAAATCGACGACGCTCGACCCCTTCAGGAGGCCTCTCATCAGGAGGAATGTTTCCCTTGTTTTGAATCTTTTGTCAGGACGCATACCTTCACTCACCAAGAATCCCACGATGAAAAGTCTTCCATACTCCAAATCCCCCTTCTTTCAGCGGGACGATCACGTCGTCGTCGCACTGTCAAGGCGGCAGTAAATTGTTATACCGATATCTTGTATAGCGATGGAGGAAGCATGTTCGACAATAATCTCATTGACAAGAGCCCGATTTTCGACCAATTCGTTGTATACTGCTTCTGCATCCAAAAGATTCAACAACGCCTGGAAGGAACTCAACGCTAATCCACTATTGGACTTGGAACATCGTAGACTCGCCAAGAGAATCCGAGAGGCCGGTAGGAGAAAGGCGTCTGCATTCCCAAACGAGTGCGATGCCCCAATGGCGGCCAAAAATCCACAAATGTTCTCCATCATCTTTTCATCATCGAAATGCGAGGCACACTGCATAATTTGATTCAATGTATCCGCTGTGAACAATTCACCCACTTCTTGTGAAGAAACGCTGTGGACGATAGTCTGGAGGAGTGCGATCGATCGTTGACTGACGCAAAGGGACCATTCGTATTCGTGCATAAAGTTCAAAATACTTTGAACTACCTGGGGAGTGATCCTCTGATCGTTATGATTTGCAAGACCCATTAGTGTACCGCATGCCTCCTCTTCGATCGATTCATCCAAAATCTGCGAAAGCTGCATCCGTTCCAGCACATTAGCGGCATCACCCACTAGACCCTGTTCTGCGTCAAGCTGAGCGGCAAAGGTAATCAATTGCTCAGCACCCTTACATGAACGAAGAGTCCGACAATTCGTCTCCTGGAGAGTGAAGTTCATGAGGGCGAGACAGGCTTCCTTCCGAACCGAATCCTTCAGCCGATGATTTGCCATGGCTTGGACGACAGCGTCCACCTCTGGCTTTTCTACAATCATTACCAACTTGTTTTCAAGTCTCAAGGCAAGATTGGATAGAGTGGCGCAGCCGTCAAGCTGTATGCGAACTGACTTGCGATGAAGAACCATACCCTGCGATATAACTCTAGAGGCGTCCGTTTTCTGAAAGACATCCCTTCCTTCCTTTTGGTGGCTAAGGGTCCTCACTGCACTTAGCACACACCCCACCACGTTTTCGTTCGAAATATGGCGTTGCAATACGGATATCATCTGAATACACGCCCCGTCGCGGACAAAGGCGATTATGGCAGACGATTCCGTACACATGGCCCACAATGCGAGGGATGCCTTCTCTTGTACCTCAATATTTGTCATGTGATTCCTGCTGGAACGAACGATATCCTCTGTGGCTTTGCCGTTCACCATCGCACGCCGATGAGAGTCACTTTCTTGGCAAACGTCACCGATGAGTCCAAGGCAATGTACAAGAACAGCAGAACTATTGGCGTGCTCCCTTAGGGCACCAAGCAAAATAACTGCCATCATTTCGGAGCTCTCCGACGCCCTCACGTCGACAAGCAATTCATTAATTCCTTCGATGACAGATTCAAGATCGGCTTGAGACTTGGGTGCTGATCCTGTACGATTGGGAAGTGACGGCTGCACCAAGTCGTCTGTTTCTGAAGACACTGCCCTTTCATAGGGGAAATAACTGAATTCCAATTCGTCTGTGGTCATCGTTGATTGCACAACAGACTGCACCCTCCTTCCGCGAGTGCCCCCACGGAGCGGCCTACTTTGATCATCTGACGTCTCATACCCACGGAGCGGCCTACTTTGATCATCTGACGTCTCATACCCACGGAGCGGCCTACTTTGATCATCTGACGTCTCATACGATGACAGAGTGAAATCAGATGGCATGTGGTGTCCCACGTCCGAATTCCAGGTTTCCGCGGAACCTTCCCTAGAAGAAGTGCCTTGCCTCGTCTGAGAGGAACCCACCATGCTCATCCCTCCCGATGCTCGAGCAAACGTCGTATTTGCTGAATCCATTTCGTCCACGCTATCTTTCCCCATCGATGATGGGGCTAGGGACATACTTGAAAAACCCAAGTCACCGACTCTTTCGTTCATCATCGACGATGGCGTATGCGCGACCTTCCTATCCTCCATCCCGTCTGAGTATCCATCCATTCTTATCGCCGGATACAATCCATTCGTCATCGACGATGAAGTATTCGTCCCTGTCATTTCATCCATCTCACTAGAGTATTCGTCCATCGTGGGATGTCCATATGCTTCATTCATCATCATGGCTGTCGGTGCCTGGGGTATATTCATGCTATCCATTGCAGTCATCCTGCCGATTGCACTGGCATATCCATTTATCGCTGTGCCGTATCCACCTATGCCTGGACGGTCATACAACCCTTTCGTCGCCGATGATGGCAACTTCATATCGCCAATCTCATTAGAGTATCGATTCGTTCTTATGGGGGGATGGGCTCCCTTCATCATCGAGGATGGAGCGCGGTGTGAAACTGGCATGTCATCTGTCTCGGTGGGGTATTCGTCCATCGCCGGACTCGCATATCCTCTATTCTTCGTCATCGGTGAAGGAGACCGTGCCACATCCATTCCATCCCTCACATAAGGGTATACTTCCATCGCTGAAGGAATATATACTCGATTCATCATGGTTGATGGACCACGGACCAGGTTCACGTCATCCATCGCAATAGGGTATCCTTCCATCGCCGGAATTTCATGCACCCCATTCATCATCGATGATGGAGTATGCATCACGTTCCCATCCTCCATCCCATTTGAGTATCCATCAATTGTTGTCGCTAGATACCCTCCTTTCACCATCGCTGATGTTGAAGCACGCCGCAGACTTTCCTGAGAATATCCATCGATTGCCGCAGTCCTTTGGGCTCTCATGGCGGTTGTGGAAGCACGATGTAGTTTGTCGTTATTAGGGTATCCGCCCATTGCTGCAGCCTCATATTCTTCTCTCATCATCGATGATGTTGAAGCGCGTCGTGGGTTGGAATTACCAATGTCACTAGTAGGGTGTCCTCCGACCATGGGAGGGACGGTTACTCCCAACCACGCTTTATTTCGATGACTCCCACTCGTCACGTCATGATCTCTAATCTCTCCCGATGGAGGTTCGGTATGCATATCTTGCTGTGTTGTTGTATTCCATGACGGTTTGATTTCTCTTCCATTCGTTTGTCGCATGGTCGGTGATAACATCGTCGTCGTTACTGCCCGTTGTGTCAATGGGAGTTGTGACAAATTCGGTTCACTCGTCATCCCTGGCCGATATGAAGAGGATGATAGACCAGCAGCAGAATCACGCCGTCTTGGTGGTGTCCGTGGTTCTCGATAATTATTCCTTTTCGATATCGGACTTCCCGTCGATTCTCCCGTCCGACGACCAAGGGAGGAACCGTGAGACCTTGACGTTCGGAGTATCTGTTCCTGTTCTGGATGACATACGAAGCAAATCCCACCTCCACATTCTCCTGCGATGAAGCGGGGATCTCTTGTAACCCACAACGGATTAATCTTTGATTTGATGATGTTGTACAATAGGATCGGTGCGCCCGGACACTCCTTGCAATAACCAAGCTTGAAACGAAGATCTGACTTTTCCGCTGTCGTCACGACTTTCCCATCCGAGGCTACACTTAATTCATTGTAGGCTAAGCTCCGTCGCAGCAACTCTACTTGACTGTCGTATTGTGGTCTCACATTCATCCTGGACTATGAGTTGGC
>Ga0194115_10006990_pt1 | contig 11309 bp, 15 predicted proteins | sample TA2MahsurfametaG_3_FD_148656 | JGI IMG/M metagenome (GOLD analysis project Ga0194115, IMG submission 148656) | Freshwater microbial communities from Lake Tanganyika, Tanzania - TA2015002 Mahale S4 surface | ecosystem: Environmental > Aquatic > Freshwater > Lake | place: Tanzania: Lake... | reverse complement strand
AATAAAAAATGATCTTTGATTATGAACCAGGAGACTATGTTATCAATCCTAAAAATAAAGAATGGGGAACTGGCCAAATCCAATCTATTATTAAAAACGTTGTCACAGTAAACTTTGAAAATGCTGGAAAAAAAACAATTATTGCAGACAAAGTTTTGTTAGAAAAAATAAATGTTAAGAATTAATTTAAAAAAAATAACAGAAGATCTAATTCCAAGTTTTTATTTAGCTGGAAAAGAAAGTATTAAACTTTCAGGAAAAAATCTAAAAATTACAATAAAAAAAGACAATACACCTGTTACAAATGGTGACTTAGCAGTAGATAAAATATTACAAGATAACATATCTAAACTAACCCCTAATATTCAAATAGTTTCTGAGGAAAATGTTAATGAAATTAAAAAATTTGATAATAACAATTTCTGGCTGATCGACCCTATTGATGGAACTCGTGAATATATTAAAAATAAAAATGAATACACTTTAAATGCTGCATTAATTTTAAATAAAAAACCTGTAATTGGAATAATTTATGCTCCAAAACTTAAAAGATTATTTTATTCATATGGAAAAAATTATGCTTTTGAAATTAATAAAGATTTAAAAAAAAAATTAAATTGTAAAAAATTATCTAAAAAAAATGAAATTTTAGCCTTATCTAACAGTCTAACGCCCTCTGATATTATTTTAAATATTCACCAAAAATATAATGTTACAAAATTTGTAAAATGCTCAAGTTCATTAAAGTTTTGTCTTATAGCTGCTGGCGAGTTTGATATTTACGCAGCTAGAGCTAGGGCAAAAGAATGGGATATAGCTGCAGGACATGCAATTGCCGAACATGCTGGAGCTATACTGACTACCTTTTCTGGAAAAAAAATTATTTATGGAAAAAAAGATTTTGCAAATCCAGCATTACTATTGAAAAGATCAAATAATCTGCTGAAATAATTATTCCCTTTTTAAGTGAATTTACGTAAAATAATATTTAGGCATGAAAAAATTATTTCTACTACTTTCGCTGTTAATGTTGAATTCATGTGGGAGTTTAATTTCTGCAAGCTTAACTGAAACATTATTTAATCCAACTTCAATTGCATCTAGTCTTATTGACTATGGAATAAAAAAACATACTGGAAAGAAAATGTCAGAACATGCGCTTTCAAAAATAACTGACAAAGATTGTGAATTAAGCATTGAAAATCTGAGTAATCCTCAATCATTCTGCAAAGATAAAGAGTTTGTAGAAAATAATAATATTTTAGTAAAATCTAAAGTTGCCTCACAAAGACAAAGCAATAAATCTTCCTTAGTTTCAATTACACCAAAATTAAAAACTATACCTGCTGAAAAACCTTCAACTTCAAATGAAGTCTACTTACTCACTTTAAATCAAGTATTAAATAAAGACTTTAATTCTTTAGGACTTAGAAGAATTAATTAATTACATTTTAAATGAAAACTGATGTAGCGCTAATAATTATTAGTTTTACATCTTTATTTGGAGTTATTATCTTTTTTCTTGTTTCAAATATTCTTAAAAAAAAGATTAATGAATTAGTTTTTAGTGAAAAATTGAAAAAAAAATCTAAATCTTCTTCTCGAAAATCTTAAGTTCCTTTTTATCTAAACCCAAGACATTCTTAGAAGTGGCATAACTAAATCCAGCTCTAGCAAGGACACCTGTATCTTTAGTATAAAAAATCTCTCTATTTGCATCTGGACGATAGGGTCCTATTCTTCGTCTTCGACAAACTCTTATTGCTGCATAAAAATCAGGATCAATATTATCTTTTTGAATATCATTCATTGTTTTCTTCAATAAATCTCCATCAATTCCCTTTTGGGCTAAATTCATTCTAATTTTGTTTAATGAATATCCTTTTTTCAAATAATTTTTTGATTTAATCTCGGAATAAATTGTATCATTTATGACGCCCATACTTTCAAGATTGGCGATGACCATATCAATTTCCTGTAGAATACTTTCTTTGTCTTTATTTAAATAATCTGTATCTAGGACTTTTCTATACAAATAAAACCTAAGATCTTTTTTTGAAGGCTGGTATTTATCAAGATATTTTAAGGACAACTCTTTAATATCTTCTTTACTATTTATTGATTGTTTTGCAGATTTATTAAATCTCATATAATAATCGTTACTAACACATGCTTAACACTTTAAAAGATTTTTTTACCCTTGAAATGATTTACCATTTCACAAATATCGGTGTCATTCCAATGTGGATTCTTTTAGCATTTTTACCAGGCTGGAATGGAACTAAAGTTTTAATAAATAGTATATTAGTTCCATTAATACTGGGACTTACCTATTTTTATGTTTTGTATATTTATATAAATACATCGGAGGGAATTTTTTCTAACATTCTTGATAAAGGAAAAATATTTGAGCTTTATATGGGAATTGATCAGCTTAAAAAAATCTTTAGTGATAAAAACGTCTTGTTATTATTCTGGATCCATTTCTTAACTGCAAATCTTATACTGGGCGCTTGGATTGCAACGGATGCAGCTAAGAATAATGCCCTACAATTCATTGTCTTAGTCCCGTTAGTCCTTACTTATTTTGCAGGACCCCTTGGCCTTGGAGTTTATTTAATTTTAAGACTTCTCGTTGCGCAAAAATTTAAATTATTTGATTAAGTCTTTATAGCTTATAATTTATTTCAGAGTTATAAATACTCATGAAAAAAATAGATTTCTATTTTGATTTTGGAAGTCCTTATTCATATCTGGCTCACACACAAATAAAAAAATTTGAAAAGGAAACTGGCGAAAAGGTAAATTACATGCCCGTTTTGGTTGGAGGTCTTCATAAATTAGCTGGAATTACAGCTCCAGCATTTATTCCACTAAAAGCAAAATACTTAATCAAAGACTGCAAACTTTGGGCTGATAAATATAAAATCAAATATCAATTCAACCGATATTTTCCAATAAAAACAGTGAACTTAATGCGATCTGCTTTAGTTGCTGAAAAGGATAATTTTTTAAGATCTTTTGTTGATAAAGCTTTTAACGCCATTTGGGTTGATTCTTTAAATATGAATGACGATGAAGTTTTTTTAAAATTTATTAAAGGGCAAAATATAAATTCTGATTTATTTTCACTTAAATATAATGATCCTGTTATTAAAAATGAACTTATCAAAAGAACGGATGAATCATTTGCAAAAGGAGTTTTTGGCGTTCCAACATTTATCGTTAATGGAAAACTATTCTGGGGGCAGGATAGAATAGAATTTGTAATTCAAGAAGCAAAAAAATAGTTATTTTTTTTTAACCTCTTCAATCTGAAAACCATAATCTTTCAAAGCAGCAAAGCCCCCTTTAACATGAGTAACATTTGTAAAACCCATATCTTGTAATGACTTTACGGCCAAAGCTGATCTCATACCCTGTGCGCAAAATAGAATTTTTTTATAAGAAATGCTAAATTCATCTTTAAAATAAGGACTTGTTGGATCGAGCCAGAATTCAAGAAAACATCTTGGGATATGTTTTGAATTTTTTATAGTTCCGTCTCTCCACAATTCTCTTATATCTCTAATATCAATTAAAATAGTATCTACGTCACTATAATCTCGAATTTCATCAGGTCTGATTGTTTTTATTTGTTTGCTAGCTTCATCAATAAGTTGTTGATATGTTTTTATTTTCATAATTTAAAATAACTTAATAGTTGCGACAAATATATTATATGAAAAAATTTTATATACAAAAAAAAACTAATATATTTAAAAAAATTTTATTTTTAATATTACGTAAATTTCAGTTAGAAGTATTTGAACAAAAAACTCTTTCAATTCCGACATTACGCAAAAATTTTGATCAAAATTTAAGTAATTTTAATAAAAATTATTTTATATTGCCTTTTCAAAAAACAAAAATTTTAAGAGAAATAAAGTCTTTAACAATTCTATTTAGATCATGTGAAAATGTTATGATTTATGACTCAAGTAAGAAAAGAGTTTTTGAAGAACCAAAAAAAGAATATTCAATTAGATCATTTAATTCTATAATAAAATCCTGCAACTCTGCAAAAAAAAAAATTAAAGATTTAAAAATAAAAGTTATTATAATTGATGATAATTCCCCAAAGTCTTTAACCTACAAATATAAAGAAATCTGTAAAAAAAATAAAATAAATTCATTAATATTTAATCTAAATATTAATGAATTCGATAATTTAATATCTAAAAATGTCAGTAAACAAACTTTTGCTAACTTGGCATCATTATACAAATCTTTTCTTTTAGCAAAAGAAGAAGCCGAGGATTTAATTTACTTTGTAGAAGATGATTATATTCACTCTAGGAACGCGGTTGAAGAAATGCTCTACAGTTATCAAAAGTTAGTAACCGAAACTAGAAAAGAAATATTTTTATGTCCAACGGACTACCCGTTTTTATATAATAACATTGAGGCAACTAAAGTAGTGTTAGGTTCTAAAAGACATTGGCGTTTAACAAATCAAACACTTTGTACTTTTTTAACAAGCAAAAAATTATTACTTAAATATTGGAAAAACTTCATTAAATTAGCAAATAAAAGAAATGATCCATTTGAAAAACCTCTTGATGAAATTTATAAAAAAGAGATGTGCTTTACTCCTTTGCCATCTTTAGCCATTCACTGCACGAATATTAAATCAACTTACGGTTTATCACCTTATATAAATTGGAGATTGCTATGGAATGAGAATAAAATAAATGATTAAGAATAATCATAAAGCACCAAATTTCAAGTTGTTATCAAGTAATGAAAAATTTTTTGAATTAAACAAAAATAAGAACGTTTATTTGCTACTATACTTTTACCCTAGAGACAATACTACTGGCTGTACCAATCAGGCTAAGGATTTTACAAAATTATATAAAAAATTTAAAAAATTAAACTGTGAGATTGTAGGGATCTCAAAAGACGATATTGAAAGTCATAAAAAATTCATTAATAAATTTAAAATCCCATTTCAGCTATTGTCCGATGAAAAAATCGTAGTTCTTAAGAAATATAAAGCTTGGGGGGAAAAGAGTATGTATGGAAAAAAGTTTATGGGAATTAAAAGAACAACGGTTTTAATTAATCCTAAGGGCAAAATAATAAAAATCTGGAATAACGTTAAGGTCAAAAATCATGCCAGAGAAGTATTAAATTTTTTAAAAGAAGTTATTTAGAAAATTCTTTTTCAGTAAAACCCAAATAAAATAAAATTGTTTTTAGATCAGTAAATTGGATATTGTTATGAAGTGCTTTTTTTAAAATTGAATGCGGATAATAACCTATGCCAAGGCCAGAATTTTGTAACATACCAAGATCATTGGCTCCATCACCCACACAAATAGCATCTTTATATTTATTCAATTTTTTTTTCTTACAAATCTCATTTAAATAAACTAATTTTGAGTTTTGTTTTCCAGTAATTGGAATATATTCCCCTGTAAATTTATTATTTTTTATTACAAATCTATTACTAATCACTTTTTTAAATCCTAAAAATTTTCCAACATAAGTGGAGATTGGCTGAAACCCACCAGTGACTAAATTAGTATGATAACCATTTTTATTAAGAGTTTTTAATAAAACCTTTGATCCTTCATTAAATCTAATTTTGCTAATTACTTGCTTGATAAGTTTTGCACTTTTACCTTTTAAATAACTAACTCTAAATTTTAATGTATCTCTAAGACTAATTTTCCCATCCATTGCAAGTTTACTTAATTTATCAATATCCACTTTTATTCCAGCAAATTTTACAAGATTATCTAAAGTTTCATCTTTGATCATGGTGGCATCCATGTCCGCTAGAAATATTTTTTTCTTTCTCCATTTTGCTAATTGAATACAAATATCAATTTTATTTTTAAAACAAAAATTTCTAAGTCTATCTCTTTTTTTTTTACTTATATCATCACAATAAAGATCAAGAGCTCTATTGGAGAGTATCTTGTAATCATTAGTATTTTGAATTTTTGAGAAAAAATTTATTATTTTTTTATGATTTAATTTGTTTTTGGCTACAAAAGTACAGACTAGCTCAAGAGAACTATTCATTCTCTTTGTCTTTAAATTGAATGTACTTTGCCTGTATTACTAATGGAATTTTTTTTATACTTTCAACAACTGAATTCTCAATTTTATTATCTGTTGAAATAATAGCAATCGCCTCCCCGCCACTGCTTAATCTTCCTAAATGAAAAGTGGCTATATTAATTTTTTTATCAGCTAAGATTTTTGATAAGTCTTTAATAAAACCAGGTTTATCTTGGTTTGACACATATAAGTTATGCTCTGATAGATCTGCCTCTATTTTAATTCCTTTAACTTCAACAATTCTTGCTTTGCCACCAAAAATAGTTCCAGACACAGAACGAGTTTGTTTATCTGTTGTAACAGTTAATTTAATCAACGATTGATAATCATTTTCTTTTTGATGTTTAACTTCTGAAATTGAAATTGATTTACTTTTTGCAACTAAAACAGAGTTAATTACATTAACACTTTCTGTTGTTGGTTTTAATAAACTGTAAATAATAGTTTGTGTAAGCGGTGTGCTATTTACATTTGTTGCTGCTCCTTCAAATTCTATTTGAACAGATCTAATAGCGTTTTCAGTTAATTGACCAGCAAAGCCTCCTAACAAACTTGATAACTTTAAAAATGGTTTAACAGATTGATATTCTTTTGCTGTTAAAGAAAAAGTATTAACTGCATTGGTGATTGCGCCTGTTTTTAAATAATCTGATATTTGCTCTGCAATTTGTACAGCAACTTTTTCTTGAGCCTCCGTTGTAGATGCTCCTAAATGTGGCGTTAAAATTAAGTTTTTAGTTCCTAATAAAGGACTTCCTTTTGGTGGTTCTTCCACAAATACATCTAGGGCTGCACTTGCAACATGTCCGCTTTCTAAATTTTCTTTTAAAGCTGCCTCATCAATAAGTCCTCCGCGTGCACAATTAACAATACGAACTCCCTTTTTCATTTTTTTAAATGAATCTTTGCTAACAATATTTTTGGTTTTTTCATTAAGAGGTGTATGAAGTGTGATAAAATCTGATCTTTTAAATAAATCATCTAATGTAACTTTTTCTACTCCAAGCTCTAAAGCTCTTTTATCTTGAAGGAATGGATCAGATACAATTACTTTAAACTGCAAACCTAGGGCACGTTGAGCAACAATTGTTCCAATATTACCGCAGCCAATAATTCCTAAAATTTTACTAGTAACCTCTACCCCTTTAATAGTAGATTTTTCCCATTTACCTTCATGGGTGGTTTTATCTGCATAAGGAATTTGTCTTGCAGTAGATAAAAGTAATGTAATCGCATGTTCAGCCGTTGTAATTGAATTTCCAAATGGAGTATTCATTACAACTTTGCCATTACTTGTTGCAGCATCAAGATCTACATTATCAACTCCAATTCCTGCTCTACCGATGACTTTAAGTTTCTTGCATGACTCTATTACTTCTTTAGTTGCTTTTGTTGCAGATCTTACTACTAAAGCATCACAATCTTGTAATTCTTTTATTAATGATTTTGCATCAAGATCAGTTTTGGTAATAGCTTCAATTCCATTTTCTTTAAAAATGGCTAATGCCTCATTACTAAGTTTGTCTGCTATTAAAACTTTATACATTTAAATTTGTCAAATAAGCCCACTTGATCCAAGGAAGTAATTTTTCAATGTCAGTAGACTCAACCGTTGCACCACCCCAGATTCTAAAGCCTGCAGGTGCAGTTCTATAAGAATTTATATCATAAGCAATATTTTCTTTCTCTAATATTTGATTAATATTCTTTAATTTAGCAGCCTGTTCATCTTTGCTTAATTTTTTAAATTTTGGATCAGTAATTTTTAAACAAATACTGGTTGATGAAATTGTATTTTCTTTCTCTGCTAAAAAATCAATCCAATCTTTATTTTCTTTAACAAAAAACTTAACTTCTTCTAAATTTTTCTTTGATCTTTTTATTGCTCCTTCAGATCCACCGATAGACTCAATCCATAACAATGCATCTATACAGTCTTCAACGCAAAGCATTGATGGAGTATTAATCGTCTCCCCTTCAAAAACTCCCTCTAATATTTTTTTATCTTCAGCAAGTCTGAATATTTTAGGAATTGGCCAACTAGGTTGATGGGTTTTTAATCTCTCTAAGGCTTTAGGGGATAATGCAATCATTCCATGGGCAGCCTCGCCTCCTAACACCTTCTGCCATGACCAGGTAATTACATCTAATTTTGTCCAATTCATTGGCATTGCAAAAACAGATGATGTTGCATCACATATTGTAAGGCCTTTTCGGTCACCTTTTATCCAATTTGCATCAGGCAGACATACTCCAGAACTTGTTCCATTCCATGTAAATATAACATCATTATTAAAATCGACTTTTGTTAAATCAGGTAGTTTTCCATAATCTGCTTTATGCACATTTAAATTTTTTATTTTTAGTTGGCTGACTGCATCCTTAACCCAATCATTTCCAAAATTTTCCCATCCTAAAACATCAACTCCTTTTGCTCCAAGCAAACTCCACATTGCCATTTCAATCGCACCCGTATCTGAACCAGCAACTATTCCAACTTTATAATCGCTTGGAAGTTTTAATAATGATTTTGATAAAGTAATTAATTCTTTTAATTTCTCTTTTGCAATTTTTGATCGATGCGATCTACCTAATGTAAATATTGGAATATTAGAAATTGACCAACCAGGTCTTTTTGCGCATGGACCTGATGAAAAAAAAGCTCTATCAGGTTTTGAATTGGGTCTTTCGACTGTCATAATTAATATTTTAAACTAAATACAAAAATATCCTGTGGCTTAATTTGCCACAGGATATTTAAAAAAACTTAATTAGGCCGCTGCTTGAACGTTTAGATTATGTTTTTGAGCTACGCCTGAAAGAAAATTCCAGAGATATTTTGCGGTTGAAAGAGCTGCTTTCTCAGCTTTTGCTTGATCTTCTATAGAAAGATTATCAAGTAACACTTCGCACTCTTGTCTATGATAAACATCAGCTTTTTTGTGAGTTTCAAAAAATGCAAGTCCAGATTCTGAATTTACACCGTAAAATTTTTTAAGACCTTCAATCTTAACATCAGCGATTTCAGGAATTTGCCTCTCATAAGTATATAAAGAAGCAAGTCCTTCAGCATATGTTGATCTTCCTTGTTTAAAGAAATTATCAATCATCTCTGATGTAAATTTTTCCAATTTTACTTTTTCGATTTCATTTTCGTCAGCTCCTAAAGCTACCGCAAATTGCTTCCATAGTTTAGGATGATCGTTATTTTTATCTTCCTCATCATTTAAATTTTCTAATAGAATTTTTCTATCAGCAATATTTTCACAAATTGAGTGAGTTGCACTAATGTAGCGAGGAAATGCTTTTACGTGATGATAATATTGCTCAGCGTAATCTTTAATAATTTCTCTTGATAATTTACCTTCATTCCATGCTTGATAGAATGGATGTTTTAGAAGATGATATTCATCTAATTTTGCATTTAGTTCTTTAGAAAACATATTTTTCTCCAAATTGTTTATTTAAGTTATAAATTAATTAAATTTATATACAAACAAGTTAAGGTTGAAAAAAAATTTAAAAAATCACTTAATAAATTGAAAATATAGGAAGAATTTAATTTAATAACTCAGCCGATGAAGGCTGAGTTATTAAAAACAGAATTACTTATTGAACATCTCCTTTAAAGCTTTTGCTGGCAAAAACTTAACTTTTTGAGAAGCTGCGATTTGGATACTTTCACCAGTTCTTGGATTTCTTCCAGTTCTAGCTTTTCTTTTTGCAACTTTATACGTACCAAAACCTGCGATTTTTACAGTTTCATCATTCTTCAGTGAATCAAGAATGATATCTTGTATTTTATCAAAGGTTTTTTCGGCATCACTTTTGCCCATATTGCAAGCAGTAGCTATTTTAGCCACTAATTGTTTTTTGTTCATTTTTAACCCTTTTGATTCGTTAATATTTAAATAATGTTTAAAAAACATAGGAAATCAACATAAATGTAGTATTTGCTTATTTTTTGAACACTACATGTTGATATGATTTTTAAGTCTTTTTAGTTAAAATACTGTTTTATATGACTTTTTTAAAAAAGACCCAGACCTTTAAGATCATTGTAAGTAGAAAAAAACATTAAAGTTAAAAGAACAAATAAACCGAATTTGAAGAAGTAAGTTTGCATTTTTTCACTTAAGGGTTTGCCTCGAACAAACTCATAAAAGTAAAATAATAAATGACCTCCATCTAATAATGGAATTGGAAATAGATTAATTAACCCTAAGCTGATGGAAATGTAAGCCATGATGGATAAGAAAGGAATAATTCCAAGTTCAGCAACTTGTCCGGAGATTTGTGCAATTTTAATTGGTCCACCAAGTTGGTCAGCCTTTTCAGTACCAACAATCATTTTACCGATATAGCTCATGGTTGTTGAGACAGTAAACCAAATTTCTTTCAAAGAGTGATAAATAGCCTTTGAAGGTCCTAATCTTTGTCTATTGATTTCATTATTTAATGGAACAATTTGAATACCAATCATTTTACGATTAATATTATTTCCTAAATTATCTTTTCCTTCTTGAACAATTGCTTGAACTTGAAAATCGAATTCTTTTTTATCTCGCAAAACTGTAATTTTAATTAAATTAGTATCAGATAAAGAAATTGATTGGGAAACTTCTGTAATACTATTAATGGTCTTATCGTTAATAGAGGTAATTTGGTCGCCCTTTTTTAAACCAGCTTTATAAGCAGGACTATCTACTTTTACATCTTGAATTACTGGAACAGAAAAATCTTTACCAAAAAACATATATACACATGCAAAAATTACTAATGCTAGAATGAAATTGGCAATTGGTCCTGCAGATACAATGATTGCTCGTTGATATAATTTTTTAGTTGAAAGTAAGTAAGTTTTTTCTTCATCGGAAAACTTAGATAATTGGTCAGGCTGGCTGGCAGGATTAACGTCTCCAAAAAATTTTACATAACCACCTAGAGGAATTAAACATAATTTCCACCGTGTTCCATATTTATCTGTCCAACCAAATAATTCTTTTCCAAAACCGATTGAAAAATCTGTTACTTTAACACCATATTTTCTAGCATAATAATAATGGCCATACTCATGGACGAATACCACGATAGAAATTAAAATGATAAAAGGGATAATAATATTTAAAAAACCCATAAATTAGTTATTACCAAGGGTTGATAAAATTACAAGTATACCAAAACCTAAGATTACA
>Ga0194115_10006989_pt1 | contig 11310 bp, 7 predicted proteins | sample TA2MahsurfametaG_3_FD_148656 | JGI IMG/M metagenome (GOLD analysis project Ga0194115, IMG submission 148656) | Freshwater microbial communities from Lake Tanganyika, Tanzania - TA2015002 Mahale S4 surface | ecosystem: Environmental > Aquatic > Freshwater > Lake | place: Tanzania: Lake Tanganyika... | reverse complement strand
GCAAATGAGCCTTTTGAAAAACCTATTGCTTTTGCAGCCCGACTTAAGATTGCATCAGAGGCTAACTTGTCATACTCAGTATAGGTAATCTTTGTGTCGCTGGTCTGAGGAGCATTCTTTAATTGAACCTCCAAGATATCCCAAGGGGTCTGCTTCTTGCCCTCTTTGTAAGCGTTCTCTGCAGCATCTATGATGGTATTGAATACAGTCCTACGGGCTGCGTCAGTTGGTTGACGATTTTGAACAGCAATGACATACTCAGCAAGTATTCGTTGAGCAGATTTGGATAGAGTAGAAAAAGATTTTCTGATAAATGCTGCATTTTTTTTGACCAAGTTGCCATCTTTATCTGGCATCCAGATGTAGTTAATAGTCTTTTTGCTGCCCTTTGCGGTAATAGTCGGAATAACAGGGGCTTCGAGTTGTCTATACCTAGTCATTACCTACCTCCGTAAGTTGGTCATTTAAGAAATATCTATCAAATAGGTTTGCTAATTTTGGGTCCATCTTATCAATGACGGATTCAACGTATTGAGTCCAAGCATTTTTTACATATGTTTTACTTCCGTCTGGAGCATCTTTAAGAAGTTTTACATAGTCATCACGATACTTCATCATTGCCGCGGCTTCTGTCCAAAATGGGGTGTTGCCGTGCTTTTTCATAAAGGCTTCGTTGTTAACAATCTTAGTTAAACCCCAAGCATATTTAAAAGCAACGTTCTCGCTTTTCCTTAGGTTGTATTCATATTTCCAGTCTGGGCTAAATTCACCAAGTTGAGTAGCGTAGTTACTAAGAGCATCTCTTAATGTCTCTACTGAGGCATAACTTGCATATCCTTTTTCTTTAGCAAGCTTATTAAGGTCAGCCTTATAAGCAGTGTAGGCTTTCCATACCCTACTCACTTCAATGTCTACTTCAACATCGGCTATTGACTTAAGTGGTAAATTTAAAGTTGTTCCGTCAGGAAGTGTGACGCCAGGTTTGTTAAGAATCCTAGATATATTAGGGTCTGCTTTTTCACCAGCAAGGTCAGCAGTAATAAGACCAACAAGGTTTTTGTCTTTTACTGCTAAATCTCTAGCAAGTCCTGAGAACTCTTCCCATACTCGCTTATATCCCTCAGCCGTTGGAATTACATAAGCAGCCTTTGGACGGCGCTTTGCGCCATAATACAAACGTTCCATTGGGAATGAATTCTTTGCTCCGAAAGCCAACACTTGAGTGTTAAGTTCAACCTCAGCGGCTGCCTTAGCATCTTTATCGCTCATACCTTGAGCCTTATATTTATCAACAGCATTTCTAAAGTATGTTGAGAATATACTATCAGGGCGGGCATCAATTACAGCAGGGCTACCAATTGGAGAACCAAACTGCCAAGCGGCTTTTTCAAAAAACTTCTTTTTGGCTTCGCCGGTTACTGACTTATTTGTTGGTTTTTTACCAAGTCCCATATCATATAAAGCCATTTGATAGTTCCACTCAGAAGTATAGGAGTCAACCCATTCTTTCTTTGAGTCATTTCCATTTAGATATAGTAAAAAGTTTCTAAGATAAGCAGGGGTAAATACTTGAGTGGCAGCCTTACCTAAATCAGTTTCAAGCCCATATGGAAATAGTTCTTCATAAGAATATCCAGGTACTTTACCTAATGTTTCATTAATTGATTTTTTAAGGATTTCATCGTTGCCAGGTTTAAGAGCCAATACCTGACCAAGAGCAGCAGGAACAACATATGAAGGACCAGCAAAATTAGCAAGAAAGTTTATAGCTCTAGTTCCGACCATAATACCTTGACCTTGATTTAATCCAAGTTCTTTGGTTCCTGGGATTATTAAGTATTCTGCATCTAAAACATCTTCAACTGGATTTCCGTATTTATCTACACCAAAGGAATTATATATTCCATAATAAGAGTTAAGGAATCCAGACATACGTTGAGGCGCCTTAGCGGCAAAACGAGTATAACGATAAATACCACTGGCGGAAGCATTTGGAAACGAAAGGACTGTGCGGGCTGCAAACAGCGCTCTATTCTGACGACGAATCGAATAGAATGTCTTTTCTGCTTCTTTAACCATTTCAATTGCTGCTGCTTGTCGAACAGAGTTAACGGTTCCCGTTGTAATATCGTAGCCTTGAGATGATAGTAATTCTAGTTTTTGCGCTACGCGTTGCTTCAACTCTACGCTACCCCAAGCCCAACGAATTACGTTTTCAGGGGCGGCAAGAAGGGACCAGGCTTTACCTGTTAGTCTGTCAAAGCCTTGCAAAAAACTTCCAGCTTGCATAAGAGGCGTTGCGTATTTATTCTCAAGCGGATTAATTGGGGTTAATCTATCTAGTTTATCGCCCAACAATTGCGCTAATTGATTACCGCGAACCTCGCCTTGAAGCGCAGCAGCCTTTGCTTCTAGGGTCGGTAGATAACGATTAACGTATGAAATCTGGTCATCGATAATATCTATAATATCTGAAGCATCTCTACCGAACTCATCTGCATAAGCACGCCCTGGGCGTTTTAATCCCCAAGTTTGAATAATCTCATCACGAGAACGACCAGCAAGAATCTGGTCAATTAGTTGGTCTCCACGCATATAATTATTAACTGTATATGCTAGTTCATCAAAATACAATGGATTAGTAACGTCTGTTATACCGTTAGCAGTACGTCGACCAAGCATTTGAGTACGAGTAGCAAACTGTTTATCGCCAAGTATTTCTATTTCACGTGTGTGACGGTTAGATATTTCAGCTTTATAGGCACTACCTAGATGATTCTGGCTTTCAAGACGAGGAAGCATAACGCTCTGTCCATTACTTAAGACATAAGTTTCTTCCTCTTGGCGCCCGCGCCTGCGAATTCTGGCATTATCTACAACAGAAAATTCATCAGCAAGTTCCTTGCGGGTTGGGCCCATAGAAACCAGCAATGCATCGATATCATCATAAGCACTCTTAACTGCAGCATTTACTGTATTAAGGTCAGGGGCTAAAGTGTTGATATCTCCTGCAGCCCTGGTAATAGCCAACTCTGCAGCACGGATTTCACCAGCAATCTTAGGGTCTTTTAATGTCTTAAGATATTGAACTCGGCGAATCAAACCATAAAGGGTTGGGACTTCTTCTCTTTGTAGCCCAAACTCTCGCGCTCTATCGCGCATTCTTCCTTCTAGGTTATTAATCAATCGTTCTGCTGCACGAAGGTCATCTGCTACTTGAGCAACATTCTCTGCCCTAGTTGCTGGAGAGCGGGCGCCAGTATTAACAAAAAACTCAACCCATTCGGCTACAGCGTTATCGACTATATCTACAGCCTTGTCATACTGCTGTGTCAACAAAGCATATTCTTCTTTGATAGCCTTGCGACGAGCAACGCTTTTAATGTTAGCCTTATTTACTAACTGATTAAATCTTTGTTTATTATTAAATAAAGTATTTTTAACAAAAGTTTCCGTGCTGTCAGTAATAAACTTAGAACCTTGCGACATAAGCGCTGCGTTAAATGGTTCAAAAATTGAGTTTTTAGGAATATATGCTGGACGAACCAGTTGAGCAAATGAGAATATTCTGTTTCCGCCTTCAAAGAGAAAACGTCCAGCAGAAGTAAAGTTCATTTTTGTTGGACTAAGAGCGCCGTTAACCGAACTAGCCTCACGAACAATCTTGCCTACTGGAATCAATGGGGTAGAACTGGCAAGTTGGCGTTGAGTCTGTGGGTCAATAACGGTGCGAACACCACTTGGGTCCATAGCAAAAGAATCACGACGAAGGTCAGAGTGATATCTAGTAAGGTTTTCTGAAAACTCATTAATGAATTGTTGAGCCTGATTACGGCCAAGACCCATTGTTGCTAAAGTATCAATTGCTACTTCTTTGTTTACCTGTTGAAAAAGTAGTTCTCTTTCTGCATCAGTTCTTGCTACTAAGACTTTATCAATAAGATTTCTGCGATACTCAGCAGCAGTAATAGTTGAACCGTTCTTAAGTTGCACTGCATTAGTACCACGAGCAAAAAGCGGGATGTCATCTAGCCAAGCATTCAACTCTTCTATTGCATCTCCAGGTCTTAGACCTGAATGAGTTACAAATCCACGTGGAAGTTTACCGCCAACAAACTGAACTAGAGCAGTCGCAGCGCCTCCGCGCTTACCGCTTCCAATAAGAATCTGAGATATACCGCCGACGTTGCTGTAGTCACGGACTTGTGTTGCTGCAGCGAGTTCTTGTTTTCTTGTACGAACTTTGGCTACTGCTTCGCGGACGATTGGAATTACTGGCTCAACTGGTTTGTATCCTTGACCAAGCACACGAGGCTGAGGTAGGAATGCGCCAGTTTGAACATCAAATTCATCGCGCAAGAAAGCATTAAAAATACGCTCAGACTCTGGATTCTTAGCAATTGCATCATCAAATGCTTGGCTCCAACGTTCACGAGCTTGATTATTATATGAACGATATGCGTTATTCTTCATAAATTCTGCAGATATTTCTGCTGCAGCATCTGATAAATACCACAAATCGTCAGCCTTCTTAGCCTGCATTAAGCGTTCTATTGCTGGGGCGTAGCCTTTATCAGCAAGCAGAAGGTCACGAACAAAGTTAGGGTCTTCGGTTTCTTTAATTAAAGTTGCTAAACGAGGGTTGTTAGTGTGAGGTTTTAGAATCTTATTAATAAGAACAATGTCTTTTGTATTAGCAAGGTTAACTATATCAGTACCAAATACAGTTGTTGTTCTGCCAGAAATCTGGTCATCTGCTAGTTTCTCTAATTTAGAAAGAGCATTTACATCGTAAACATTAAGTTTATTACTTAGGCCAGCGGCTCTTGCTGCAGCCTTGGCTGCTGAAAGGCTTATGCTTACTGAACCGATAATTGCTGCGTTTCCAATTAAAGCATCAGTAAAACCAGTAAGCCAGCGACCCGTAGTGTTATCAGTAAAATTAGCCTCAATATCTGCATCATTCCAAAGATTAACGCGGTCAATATCTATTCCGCCATCTTCTAAGATAGCATCAGATATACCTGTAATATGAAATGGGTTTAAATAAGACTTTGTAAGTGCTACACCAAGAGAAACATCTTTGCTTCGATTATATGCAGTCTGGATATCACTAAACTGAATTCCTTTGCCGTAGGCATCATCTTCAAATAAAGGACTTTTTGGGTCAGTTAATAACGCTGCCGTTGATATTGGACGTTTCACTAAAGGACTAAATACTTTTTCTTCTGCCTTTATTGCAACTTGTAGCAATGGGTCGTAAGGGATAGCGGCTTCAGCAGCAGTTTGCGCTGCGTAATCAGCCATACCATCTTTAAGAAAAGCATTTAAATCAGTACCAGACTCACGTGATATTTGTGATGCAAGGCGAGTGGTTCCTATTTTTGCCCCAGCGGCTAGCGATGCAGCACCAGGACCTGCGCCAATTTGTGTGCTAAGGGTCTGAAAAGGAGCAGTAATTCCTTTACCAAGTTGGCCAGCAGCCTGACTTAATCCTTTTTTAACTGGCTCAGGAATAACACTAGCAACAGCCTTTGCTCCAGTTAAAACATCCCTAGTGTTTTGCTGTAGAGCCCTCTTAGCAATATTCCAAGGAGAAAGTCTGTCGACAATTTTTTCCATAGCGTCTTTGTCGCCAGTAAAAGATTTTCTAAAGTCACTCCAAAAAGACATTTAGAACTCCAAATATTCTGGGTTAAAAGTGGAAGGTTCTCCACCCTTAACATCTTCGTTGGTAATTTCTCTAATAAAATCATCTCTATCGGTAGAGCTCTGCCAAGGAATCATTGACAACATAAAAGCAATACCAAAGTTTTCGTAACCTAATGAGTTACCAAATTTGTCAAGATGGTCGAAGAATGTATTCTCCATCCATCTCATTACAATATCTCCCGTAGTAACGCGTTAACCATTCTTTTATAAGAATCAGGCGCTCCAGGCAAACGTGCTGCGTTAACCAAATCATTTCTATATTTTTTAATTAATTCAACGTTTTCAATTTGACGCGTGTCAGAACTTAAACTTTTTGGAAGAACTTCACTCCCTCGCCCGTCGCCAAAGTCTACACCATCTGAGATGGGTCTAAATTCTGTTGGTTCTGAATCAAGAGTATCGAGCGAGCCTAAAAGTTCAGCAAGAGATACTCCACTAGGAACTTTTGATGCTGGATTAGCAGCATTTGCAGTTGTTGATACGTTGCCACCTTGAGCAATCTGCTGTTCCATAGCAATATTTTCTCCTTGGGGAAGTCCGGACATACGAAGTTGTGAAGCTTTTGCTACTTTTTCAGCCACAAACTTTCCTGATTGACCATTGCCACCATTACCAGAAACGCTCATAACATTGTTTTGTTTTGCAGTAGGGCGTAATCCTCCGCTTACCATTACTTCTCCTCTGGTGTATATGAATATTCTTCAGCGCTTAATAACATACCTTTGGCTAACCAAGGATTCATATTGTCACTGACGTCTGTCATAAGATAACGTGTGCCTTCATAATCACTCCACTCACTTACTAACACCCAACCAGTGCATATCTGGCTACTTGAATCCTCTAACTCTTCAGCAAGGATTCTCATTGCGTCATCTATAGCACTATTAAATTTTTTCATTTGTATTGAATTTCTTCATAGAATGGAGGCGCTGAATAAGCACTTACCTTAGATGCTATCTCCATTGCCCGCGTTGGTTCTGCTCCTGCATATAGAGCACCTAAGGCAAAAGAACCTCCGCTGCCTATGGCATACATATTGTCTTCGTTCTTCATTACCGATAGGTCTTCGTCTATATCGAAAAGTTCTCCACCGACTGCTATCAAGAACTGAAACCTTGTCCCATCCTTTTTATCTTCATCAAAATTATAACCATTGTCAATTAAGCATTTACGTAAAGATGGCATCACTTTAGTAATCATAAAGCGATAAATATCTTTTTTGTCTTTTGTTGTAAACTGAGGTGGTATCCAAACGTTCTGGGCTATGTCGCAAGGGGCTACTTCGCCCGCTCCTGCTATTAGTAACGCACCGCGTGATGATATTTTTTTCATTACCCTATGGGCATATATACGACCAGCATCGTCGGTAACACGACTATCAGAAACAATTATGCTGTGGTCGTCATATTCAATTCCGATAATTGTTGTCACGTGTCCCCTCCTAAATTATCTTCGCCGAATACTTCTTACGCTTGCGTTTGCCTCTCCAGCCCCTGATAAACTTGAAAGAAGACTTAAAATATTTGGACTAGCCTGGGCAGGTGGTAATTCTATTGGTGCTTCACCAGGAAGAGCGCCTTCTGCTGGAGCGCCTAAGGGAGCAGGGGACGGTTGCTCAACCATTTGTTCGGTGGCCCCAGCAGAAGGAACTTGTTCTGCAGGTACGAATGTATCTTCAATCGCATCCTCAAGTGCTACGCCCTTTTGGCGAGCCTTAATAACTGCAGCAATCTTACGCACAACTTCAGACGCATCTCCCCCTTGTGTTGCCATTGCAGGTATTGCCTGAGTGTATGCTTGTAGAGAACTAAGCAAAGCTTGGCGCATATTTTCAACTTCAATTTTTTCTAACTCTTGCGTAACGTTTACGGTGAATGGAAGTTCACGCATAGCAAGGTCTTTAGAGATAAGTCCTCCGCCTAGAGCCTGTAGCATAAATATGAGACCTTGGGCTGGGTTAAGACCTGCAAGCATTCCGTAACGCACATCGGCTGAATAATCACCTTTTATGTCTTTAGAAGGGCTATAAGTAATTTCATATGGCGAACCAGAATCAACGCCACGAATTGTCTTAACATCTGAAAAGATTTTTTCATCTACTTCAAAACAAATTTGAATTACATCGCGCAAAGCGCTAGCAAAGATTGCTTGCGCTGATTTTACTTGAGTGTCAAATGCACCCATAAGAGCTTGTACGCCCTGGCCAGTTACTATAGAGGCATCAATGTTACCCGTGCGTCCTTCAGGATAACGTGCACCTACGCGTAATTCTTGATTGAGTAGTGTCTGTTCGGTAAACGCCCCTTGTGGCAGAGAGAGCTCTACACGACGAACTCCTGCTGGACTATTTGTGCGAATAACCGCATCGCCACCAAGTTGTAGCTCTTGTACATCTTGCGGAAGTACGATAGGGGCCTGCACTGATTTTTCTGCTGCCTCCATAGCAAGAAGCGCAAAACGATTACGAAGCAATTGAATACCGATAATGTCATCAAATTGCCCACGCATCTCTCCGTCAATGGAAGGCTTACGTGCACAAACAATCATTATTTTGCCTAGAGGATTCTTGGCTTGAGATAGAACTAAATTACCTTTTGTGGGTAGGTACACCACTGATTGTTCTTCATCATAATAACGAATCATATCAACCTGTTGAGTTAAACTTTGTTCGTAACGAAGCTTACCTAATAGTTGATATTCAAATTCAGGGAACGAAGAAACAAGTTCGCCTAATGTCATAATATAGCGTTTAGCAAAAGCAACGCAACGTCCATAGCGGTCAAACTCAGGGTAAGCACCTATTGGGTTCTCTAGGCGAATGCGTGGCAGTTTTGCTTCTTCATCCAGTTCAATTATGAACGGGAGGAATCCATATGTTAAGTACCAATCCGCTCCTTGATACATTTGTACAGATAAATCTGAATGAGCAAAATAATTAGAGGCAATGCGAGTGCGAGTATCAGCAAATCTACGAGCACGGTCAGAAATTGAGTTTGCTGCATTACAGTTAACCGCTGGTAGTGGCGCCATAACTTCAGAAAGGTCTCGCGCAACAATGTCCACAAAATTTGCAACGACATTTGCATCTACCCCTTCTGGAAAAAATTCAGGATATACGCTAGAAATCTGACCTTTACGAACAGCAAGAACGTTGAGATTGCGAGCGTCCCTGTCTGTAGCGCGATAGCGCAAAGATTCAACTCTTGCTGCTACTTGTTCAATTGTAAGTGCCATAGTTCCTATCCGTATGTCTGTTGCCATTGTTCTGCAATGGCTTCGTCTAAGTTAATTGAATATCTTCTATTCGTCTGGGCCCTGGTTGCCCATCGATTTTGAACCCAACGTTGTTGCGAAATATTTTTTTGCATCAGCTCGCGTATCCGAATGACAGCAAACCAAAGAGCCATAACGCAGTCGGTTGGATTTTTTGTTTCGGGCTTCCAAGTAATTAATTGTTGAACTAATGACTTAAGACCCTCGCTACCCTCGTTGCTAGGTAGTTGTATCAAATTGTTATCTTGGAATCTTCCATCTCTAAGAGTACCGAAAAGACTCGACATAGAAGCCACACCAAAGTTAGTATCCCACTTATTACGACCAGTGAAATGAGAATTGAGTTGACAACCGTATGTCGCAAGCCAGTTTCGTAAGTCGTCATCTAGGGCATATGCTTTCTGATGTGCATTGATTTCGATTCGTAATTCTTGTGGTTTGTAACGTTGCACCCAATCTTCAATTAACGTGCGTATCTTTATAGGTGTCGGGTCAACCATATTGATGCAATCAAGGACGTAAATCATCGAATCAATCTTGTTGTACGTCGCTACTACCGCTGCTGTGTTTCCGGTCATTGCAGGGTCAAGACCTATAACGGTATACCCCTCGACTTGTTGTGGATGACCTGCAGCGCCTGGTTTAAGCGGTCCGCGCTTTCGCATACCATTGACACATCCTGCAATTGCTGTTGGCGCGAATATGGCATCTTCGGTAACGTCTTCTTGTTGGTAGACCATAGCCCAGACGCTCGGAGCGACTTCACTGCGCCTAGTAAAAAGCGCGGGTCCATCCCATTTTGGATAAAATCCATCGGCATCTACTTCGTCATTCTCGCCTTCAGGGCGGTCAGTCTTAGCCCACAATGTTTTCCAATTAACGGGCTTTTCATCAAACTCGAGGACTGCTGGCATTGCTACGTATGTAAATGGCGATTTTCCACCAGTCCAGTTAGAGCCGTCCCTTATCTGCTTGTATAGGTCAACGGGTGCAACACGGGTTCCTACAATAAGTAATTTTCCGTGTCGACCCAAACGCGTGATAACTTCTTTTTGAAGCCATTCAATTTGCTTCTCCCATTCGTGGGAATTGGAGTTCATCACGACATCATCAAGGATAATCAAGTCGGCACGAGCACCGTAAATTTGACTACCAAAACCAAGGGCTTGCACCGTAGGGTCTTTCTCGCCAGAGTCTCTACCAGTGCCTAGATAAATCATATCAGCGGACCACGTAGGCGAGTCCGCTTTATATCCGCCATTAGGGCCAAAGGCTGTTTGAAGCTTAATCCAAGACGGATGACTTAACCTAGTCTTGATGGCTGAAAGAAACTTACGGGCCATACCTTGAGTCTTAGAAACTAAAATAATTCTGATGTTAGGGTCGGTAGCGATTCGATAGGTAACATAGTTTATGGTCAGCACCGTGCTCTTGGCGTGCTCGGGTGGGACGTTTACCAATATCCGATTTGCTGCACCTGGCTCATAAGTCATTGCAGGGTGTAGCCACCTAGGCTCTTTACCGTCAATCAAATCAATCCAGTCAAGTTGATGCGGGAAAAGCTGGGTTTCTAAAAATTCAATTGAAAAATCCTCAAAGGAGATTTCCTTGAGGTTCTTTAAATCGGACCTGACCCCTTTACCCTCTAGCCTTGACTTGTCCGACCTAGCCTTGAAATCAGGATTATTCATCACCCATTGGCGGAAAGTCACTTCGTTGCGGTTGACCGACTCCATAGCTGCTTTGATGGTGCTACCTTGGCTCAGTTGAAGCAACACTCGCTCTTGAGCCTCGGCCTTTGTTATGTCAATCTTGCCAGCTTTTCTACCCATTAAGTATCCTCGTTAAAACTTACTTAAAACGCCCCTTTATAAACGGTCAGAATACGGGCACCTGAAATATATAATATTTTTTTTTATATAATATAACGTCGCGTAGCCCGCAAGAGGCGGAGCGACGCTCCGTATAAATATATAAATATTTATACATATATAGATAACCTGTTCAAATCATAAAACCGAACAGATTTTTGTCATATATTTTAAAAAATCGCCCTTTGGGCGTCATTATGTCTGATTTATACATATATGGGGGCCATATAACAGAAAATTTTAGCTTGACTATATAGTATATATATACGCAAGTTTAATAGGCCTGGGGTCAAACCTCCTTAAGTGGTCTGCTTGGTTTGGCTGTAGGTCTTCCCTAGGGGGTCTTGGCTTTTCTTAAGACATAAAGCAAATGTCGACATATATATAAATCGAGATTTCTAGGCTAATAATGAAAATAAAGGGGCGAGGAATGAAAGTTTAAGGGCTGCTTGAC
>Ga0194115_10006981_pt1 | contig 11318 bp, 8 predicted proteins | sample TA2MahsurfametaG_3_FD_148656 | JGI IMG/M metagenome (GOLD analysis project Ga0194115, IMG submission 148656) | Freshwater microbial communities from Lake Tanganyika, Tanzania - TA2015002 Mahale S4 surface | ecosystem: Environmental > Aquatic > Freshwater > Lake | place: Tanzania: Lake Tanganyika... | reverse complement strand
AAGGGATGCTGCTTCGTCGATTGCAGAGAGATCTTCGGCTGTGACTTCTTCGGTTTCGTTGTCAGTTGGTGCTGCTTGGGTTTCCTCAGTTGCTGAAGGTGAAGGAGTTGCTGTGGCTGAGTTGTTGGAGTTGTCTGAGTCGTTGTTGCCGAGCGCTGAGGTTGCCGGGTTTGCTGGGCCTTCTGCGACAACACGTGGCTCGGAGCCAGTATTTCCTTCATTTCCGGTGAGGGAGTTGAAGCCGAGGAATGCTGCGAGAACGAGGACGAGCGAGAGGGCAACGCGCGAAGACTTCTTCGCAAGTTCGCCAGCGCGCTTGTATGTTGTCGAGAGAAGGTCGAGGGCAGTTAAGCCGCGATCCTCGTCGATAATGATTTCGGTAAGGACGCGACGAAGTGATGCACGAGCGCGAGAGAGGGTGTGGCGCACAGCGCTCTCTTTGATGTTGAGCTCTGCTGCGATCTCTTCTGTGGTGCGGCCATCCATTTCCCACATCACAAGCGCGGTGCGCTCGGCGGGAGAGAGCATTGCTAGTGCTTGGCGAATGATCGCGGCATCGTCTGCTTGTGCGATTACTTCGCTGTGGTCACCAGCATCTACCCAGGTTGATTCGACCTCTGCTTGTGCATCATCGAGAAGTACGAGGTTTGGACGACGACCTTCGAGGCGGAAGATGTCGACGCAGAGGTTCTCGATAGTGCGGTGGAGATAACCGAGGGCGTGATCGGCTGAATCCAACTCAGGGGCGGCGAGCATGAACTTGATGAGCGCATCTTGGACAACCTCTTCGGCGCGTTGAGTGTCCTTCAAGATACGTGCTGCATGTGCGCGAAGTTCCGACGAGTGCTCGGTGTAGAAAGCACCAAAATCCGCAACGCTCCATGTGGTGGGAGCGGCGGATGCCGTTTGTTTCTTATTACGCGCCATTACTTTTCTTGCCCCTAGGTTTCTTGCTTAGCTCCATTGCTGGAGGTACTGCTCAGGTCGACGTCTCGGCCCTACATTGGCTTCTACGGATCTCGTCGCTATTTGTCGCGTTGACTGGACAAATCGGACATTTGGTACTGGTGGCCCACCTTGAGGGTGATCTAGCTCGTTCTCGCTAGTTGCGGCCTTATATGTGGCCTGTAATCGGCATAACGCCTGGGTTTCAGGCGTTCGGGGATAGGGCTATAACCTATCGAATAAGCGCCCAGCGGGGAAATTGGCGCCTATATATAAGGAGAAGTTTAGGTTGTCAGGGGGAGATTAGGCGGGATTTCCCTAAAACTCTCAAGGGTGTGTTGAGAGTTTGGTGTGAAATCAACCGCTGGGGGGTCTGGGGTAGGCCTGGTGTAGCGGTGGGTAACCCTTTGTTTGCAATGGCCGAACAACGTATGGAATTGCACATCACCCTGGGTTATTCTTCCGACACATTTCGCACAAGTCACATCTGAACCTGAACTAAAAGTCTAGGTCATGTGACCTTTTCGCCAGGAGTACTGGAGAAGACAGCGATAGACAGGAGAATGATGGTTCAAAAAAAGAGGGGCCAAAAGTTAATCTCGCTTTCGGTGGCCCTGACGCTTTTCATGGGAATCTTTACTGCAGCGGGACCGGCACGGGCAGCAAAATCTGAGCTCGTCTTGGGATCCACTCAAGGTATTCCGCAACTTAACCCACTAATTCAGACTTTTGCCGCTGAAGTAACGCTTTGGCCGCTACTTTGGTCCGGATTAACCAGGAGAACTGAAAACGGTTCGGTAAAGCCAGACTTAGCAAAAACGTGGAAATCAAACAAGGCTGGAACAAAATGGACCTTCGAATTAACTCCAGGAGCAACATTCTCGGATGGAAGTCCATTGAATGCAGCTGCTGTGAAAAAGGTCTTCTTCTATGCGCTTGAAGAAAAGACTGTTTTCCAACGTAAGAGCCAAATTAATATGATCGACACTATAGATGCATCGAAGAGTAAGATTGTGTTCAACTTGAAGACGCCAAACGCACTCTTCTTCGAAGGTGTATCTGATATTCGACTTATTAAAGTTAGTGAAGTGAAGGATTTTAATAAGAATCCTTCCACTTCAGGTCCATTCAAGGTCAAGGAATTTAGTCCGAACGTCAAATTGGTATTGACCCAAAATACAAAATATTTTGGTACCAAGCCAAAAATCAGTGGAATTCGATTTGTCAAGACGGCAGATCCAACAGCTGCCGTGACATCGCTTCGCTCCGGAGATATTGACTTCATGTACGAGTTACCGCTCGCAGATGCTGGACCTTTGAAGAAAGATAAGAAATTAAAAATTATCAAAGCTCCAGTATCGAGTATCCCAGTAGCCTGGGAAATGGATATGACATCTCCACCATTCAACAACATCAAAGCACGTCAAGCCATTGCATATGCAGTTAACCGTCAAGCAATTCTTGATGGTGCATATTATGGATTTGGCTCTGTTTCCAGCTATGGAACGCTTGTAGCCGACAACAGCAAGTGGCAGTGCGGCGAGAAATACGGTCTAACCAAGTACACCTACAACCCGGAGAAGGCAAAGGCGCTTTTTGCTGAAGCTGGAATCACATCATTCACATGGTGGGGTGTATCCGGAGCTCTTCCGGAGTTCGACGCAATGGGCCAAATTCTGCAAGCCGATTTGAAGAAAATCGGTATCGATATGAAGATTGAGAATAATGAGGTCGGAACTTGGGCAGCTAAGTTCTACCCAGCTGGAAAGTCCTATCCAGGCTTATTAGTACCAAACTATTTCTCACTTCAGTACGAACCTGCCTATTCGATGTTCTTTGCCAAAAGTGGTGGCTTTGAAGCCAACTGGAATAACAAAGAATACGATGCGGCATATGACAAGGCGCTTGGCACTGTTGATGTTAAGGAGCGAGCAAAATTGTGGTGTGTTGGTATGAAGTTAGAGAATGAACAACTTCCTATCATTTCACCAATTAACTTTGACAAGCTTCATGCATCCAAGGCAAATATCTCCGGAATTTGGGTTGAAAGCACCGGAGATGTACACCTAGAGGGCGCCGTCATCAAGTAATTAGTAACCACAACAACATCAAGAAAAGAGACTCTGGAGTATGGCAAGATTTTTATTGAGACGTCTGATTAGCAGCCTTATTGTGCTGATAATCGGAATGATTTTAGTATTCCTTGCTCTCCGCGTTTTACCGGGAGATCCCGTTCTGGCAAAATACGGTGCGTCAGCTGGCGCTACTCCAGAGAATCTTGATGCTTTAAGAGAGGAGGCTGGGCTAAATCGACCTTTAATAGTCCAATTGTTCTCTTGGCTTGGCGGTATTGCGGTAGGTAATTTTGGCAATTCTTATTTTTCACAACTTCCAGTATCACAGCTCATCTGGGAGAGACTTCCTGTGACAATCGAGCTGACTTTTCTCATCGTTTTGCTCTCCTGTTTTATTGCACTTTTTTCAACTTTTCTATCTGTTCGTAAACCAGGGAAAAAAATCGATAGATTTCTCGAGAACCTAACTTCATTAGGACTTGCTATACCGAACTTCATCGTCGGTATCATCCTTGTCATTACCTTTTCCCTCATCTGGGGCATATTGCCCTCTCGAGGTTACGTGCCAATTTCGGAGAATTTATTTGAAAATCTAAAGTTGATGATTTTGCCAACTTTCACCGGAGCGATAGTTGCTACTCCTTACCTGAATAAATATCTGAGAACTTCTATGCTCGAATTACAAGCTGCGCCTTTCGTTCGAACTGCAGAAGGTAAAGGGTTATCACATTCGAACATTTTGTATAGACACATTTTCCCAAATGCACTCGTTCCAACACTCACAATGTTGGGTTTGATAGTCGGTTATACGCTCGGCGGAGTCCTAGTAATCGAATATATGTTTGGATTACCTGGCATTGGCTCTCTCGCCATTGAGAGCGCAGCAACAAGAGATTATGCAATTCTCCAAGGTGTTTCGATCTTAATCATGACGCTTTTTCTTTTAACGACACTTCTTTTCGACCTCGCATGTGGGTTAGTTGACCCAAGAATCAAGTCAAACAAATGAGAATTGGTGAAGTTCAATGACTACATCCACAAAGAAAAAGGGAAATGTGCGAGTTCTAACTAGAATCTCTTCCATCGCATTGTTTTTTATACTTTTTGCATTCATATTTGCCAAATTTGTCTCGCCTTACGACCCAACAGAATTAGCAGTCGCACCTCCATTTAGCTCCCCCAGCTGGGCACATTTCTTTGGTACAGATGAATTGGGGCGAGATTCGTTCTCTAGAAGTCTCTATGGAGGAAGAATCACTGTTCTAATTTCAATCTTGGCTGCAACTGTCGCCTTATTTCTAGGGACTATCTGGGGTTTTGCCGCAGGGATTTTCAAAGGTTGGCTTGATGAAGTGTTAATGCGCACTGCAGATGCAATGATGGCGATTCCCGCCTTGCTTTTTGCCCTTGTTTGTATATCTGGGTTAGGCGCTTCCTTCGTTTCGTTAACACTGGTCGCTGGCATACTACTCTCTCCTTCCACAGCGAGAATGGCTCGGAGTGCATTACTAGTTGAAATTTCCACCGACTACTTCACTGCGGGTATTGCTTCAGGTTTGAGTAGATGGAAGTTGATTTGGAATGAGGTAATGCCAAATGTTGCCTCTCAACTATTAGTACAGTTCAGTATCAATGCAGCTTCGGCAGTTATGCTGGAGGCGGCTCTGAGCTTTATTGGACTTGGTGTGCAACCACCAAGCGCCTCATTAGGAACGCTGATCTTGCAAGGTTATGCCAAAATTTATAATTCTTACTGGTATGTTCTCTTTCCCAGCCTATTAGTCGTATTGATTATCCTTCTCTTCAATGCCATAGCGGAAAATATGCGAATTTCAATGGAATCGGATAAATCCTCTTCATGAATACAGGACTACAAGTACGAAATCTCAGTGTGAGTGTTCCAACCACCTCCGGTCAACGTTTGGCGGTCGACAATATCTCTTTCGATTTACCGAAAGGTAAGAGCATTGCCCTCGTTGGAGAGTCAGGAAGTGGTAAATCCCTCACTGCATACGCCTTAATGCGTCTGTTGCGCGCTCCGGTGCAAATTGAGGGAGGCGAAGTCGTACTAAATGGAGAACTAATTTCCAATCTCACCCCACAGGAATTCCGTAAAATCAGAGGTGGAAAAATAGGCATGGTTTACCAAGACCCAATGTCTGCATTAAACCCGCTTATGAAAATTGGCAAACAAATCGTTGAGAGTATCCTTGCCCATTCGGATATTGAGAAAAATGCCGCAAAAAAACGAGCTATCCAACTACTTCAAGAAGTTGGTATTCCAGCAGCAGAGGATAGTTTCAATGCTTATCCCTTTGAATTTTCTGGTGGAATGTTGCAGCGGGTAGTTATAGCAATGGCGCTAAGCGGCAACCCAGAAATTCTTATCGCTGACGAAGCGACTACTGCCCTTGATGTAACAACGCAGTCGAGGGTTCTGAATTTGATTAGTCAATTGGCTTATGATCGCGGGCTATCGGTTCTACTCATCACTCATGACTTAGGAGTTGCCGCACAATTTGCAGATGAGCTGGTGGTCATGTACGCCGGAAAAATTGTCGAATATGGTGAAATCAGGGGGATCTTTTCGAAACCGCTTCATCCTTACACGCAGGCGTTGCTCGAATCGAGGTGTGATTACACAATTGATTTTACAAAGCCGATTAACACGATTCTTGGACAACCACCCAAACCAGAAAATCGAACATCTGGATGCGCTTTCGCTCCACGTTGCAAGTTCAAAGAAGATATTTGTGAGAGTAATGATCCTCGCCTAGAAAGCGTTTTACATCGTTCAGTTGCTTGCCTCAGAGTAAATGAGATAAATGCGTTATCAGGAAGGGAGTGATTAACTATGAGCGCACAAACTGCCATTCAGACTACTGATCTTACAAAAACTTACTCCGGAGCTCGTGGCGAAGTAATAGCGCTTAACAAAGCTTCATTTACTGTAGAGCAAGGTAAAACTTTGGCTCTTGTTGGCGAATCCGGTAGTGGAAAAACGACTGTGGCGAGGTTGGTTCTTGGCTTAGTCCCACCTACAGATGGCGAAGTATCTATCCTCGGCCAAGAAATCTCTAAATTGAAGGAACGAGAGATGCGTAGCCTTCGCCGTGACATTCAGGTAGTTCAACAAAATCCATACAGCCAATTGAATAGACGGCATACCGTCAAGCGAATAGTTGAAACACCACTTAAGGCCTTCAAAGAAGGTAAACCTGCCGAACGGAACGATCGCATCGTCGAAATGTTGGAGGCAGTTGGTCTCGACGCTGCCTATTTGCGACGCAGACCACACGAACTTTCTGGCGGACAATGTCAACGAGTGGCGATTGCCCGGGCTCTCGTGCTAAATCCAAAAATCTTGATTCTTGATGAAGCTGTATCTGCACTAGATGTTTCAGTGCGAGCTCAAGTTTTAAATCTCTTGAAAAGTTTACAACGGGAGAGAAATCTAACTTATCTTTTTATTACACATGACCTTGGTGTAGCGCGGTACATAGCTGACGATATCGCTGTTATGTTTCGTGGAAAAATAGTTGAAAAAGGAAGTAGGGAAGAAGTATTTGAAATTCCTAAACACCACTACACAAAGAATCTGATTTCTTCAGTTCCACTCGCGGAGCCACAAGAGAAATCTACTAAACCTAAAACGATTGCTAATCTACCGAACCCAAATCCTTCGGATGCATGTGCGTATCGAAGTCGTTGCGAACGTGGGCAAGTTGAGACTGAGTGTGTATCTAAGGTTTTGGTGCCAAATTCTAATAAATCTCACCAGTGGTTATGTCATTTCCCGCTGAACGAGAGGATTTGAACTGTGAGTGGAGCGGTAGTCGTAACAGGTGCTGCATCGGGCATTGGTAAGGCGATAGCCAAGAAAATCGCATCGCGAGCCGCGGTGGTACTCGTGGATCTCAATGAAATTAAACTGGCAGAGGTAGAAGAGGAATTATTGAATGGCGGTCATCAGGTCGCGCGTGTAGCCGGCGATGTATCCAAGCGCGCTACCCACATCGAAGCGGAAATTGTTGCTAGAAAATTAGGAATTCTCTCAGGCTGGGTAAATTGTGCTGGAATCGGTGGCATATTCCCATTGCATAACCTACCAGAGAATGAAGAGCATTTGATGAAAGTATGGGATGTCAATCAAGCTGGAAGTCTATGGGGATGCGCAATTGCGGTCGAGAATTTCATTAGAGAGAAGCGGAAAGGTGCAATCGTCAACATCTCTTCCGTTCATGGAAGACAGGCTTATTTAGATCACGCACTCTACGAAATGTCTAAAGCTGCTGTCGATGCACTGACCCGAAATGTTGCTGTTGTATATGGACCTTATGGAATTCGAGCTAACTCGGTGGCGCCTGGTGCTGTGATGAGTGAAGCCATGATTCAAAGTTTTACGGATGCTCCTGATCCAGATGGTCGGCGTCGTTGGTTGGAAAGCTCTACTCCGCTCAAGCGAATTGCAAGTCCAAGTGAAATCGCAGACGTTGTTGATTTTCTGCTTTCAGATAATTCGTCTTATGTAACGGGACAGAGTATCTATGTCGATGGAGGATGGACATCTTCGCTGGGCTCACGTGAGGTAGACAAGGAATTGGCACAGCGCTACAACCTCGAAGTAGATAGCGGCTTACCCAATCGGTAGGGGTTAACTGATAGTTTGTGGGCCCTGTCGGGATCGAACCGACGACCCACGGATTAAAAGTCCGTTGCTCTACCGACTGAGCTAAAGGCCCCTAGCGCAAGAATCTTGCGACAGCGATGCAGTCTAAACCAAAACCAAAGAAGGTGATGCCAATGGACAACCAGCCTAAAGTGAACGTTTTCTCACTACTTCTTCTTAAACCCAGCAGGGCATTTAGGGGCTACTCCGGCAACTTTCCGAGTGAGTTTCCCCTTCACGCAAGTAATCGAAACTCGTTTTGCTGGCGCCTTCACTGCAGGGGCAGGGGTGACTGCAGCGCTTTGAGTGGAAGTAGCTTGTGAAGGAGCAGGCGAAGGGGCAGCGACTACCGGTTTTTCTTGATTCAGTTTGATCTTGAGCGTCGGGCTAGAGAAGGTAAATCCGCGCGCAGAAAGTTTGAGCCATTTATCTGCGCCCACGCCTAACTCCTGGAGTGAGGAGGTTTCAATCCGCTCCTCTTTACCCGCATCTACAACAGTCACTGTCGCCGTTATTGGCGCATCGGTAAATCCATATAAACATTGCGCGGTCGCCTTGCGCATCACCAGGTCATAGCTCCCCTGGAATACTGAACCATCAGGGTTAAGGTGCATGCCACCAACTTTGTAGTTGAGCGTGCCATTGGCAAACGCGGGTGCGGTACCTTCGTAGACCATTGCATTTGTTGTAACTACTCCAAGAAGTTTTGATTTATCGGCGAGACACTGTGAACCAAAACCATTGATAATTGTCGTTGCAGACCAGGTGGTCACTAAACCTGCAGCAGTATCTTTCGCAACATCTTTCCAATTCTCAATCGTGATAAACGCACCTTGTTCATTTGCCCGACTGTTCGTGACGCCAGTGAAGTCAGTATTTCTAGGCAAGCCCTGCAACATTGCCGGAGTTGCTTTTGATCGATCAGTAGTGGCATAAAACTTGGGGACTTTAACCGGCTCGGCGTCGATAACAATCTTGTTCTGTTCAGCATCAAAAGGTTCGACCGTGATAACAGGATCTGCCATTCGCCCCATTAACCAACCAGTAAGTTGATTACTCACACGTAAGGTGAGCGATGCACGAACCCCATCTGGAAAATCTTCCATCAAACCGCAGCGACCCGTTTCAGTCCAAGCGCAGCCAGTTGCCGATCCTCGAGTGCCTATCCGAATTGAGCCGTTGGGTAAAACCATTTCCTCAGAGAAAGGTCTCTCATATTGAAAACCAGATTTATCAGAGTAGGGAAGAACCATCGCCGTGAATTCATCAAAGACAAGTCCACCACCTGGATACTTCGTAGCTTTGAGAACAACATAGACCGCATATGTCTCTGCATTCCCACTGTTTTTCATTCCCGGGGCGTTCCAAAGACTGATACTGGATCCTCCTGGTAAGCCATCTCCTTGAGTATCTGCAACGAGCGCGCTATCTACTTGGCGAATGAGAGTCGCAGTTTTGGTGAGTGGTTCATCTTTCTTGCGAATCGAGACCGCTTCGATACACCATTGCTCAGTTGCTGTCTTGCAGGCCGGCAACAAGAGATTAGCGACATATGTTTGTTCTGGCTTGTTGCATGGATCTACACCGATTGTCTTACAGAGGCGCGCATTGGGTGTACCATCAGGATTAATTCGCGGAACACCCTGTGCCGTCAGCGTTGACACATTCTCACCTGAGTTAAAAAACGAGTCGACGATGTTCACGCCAATCAGATTGGAACCTTGTGGAGTGATATCTGGCGCCCAAATCGCCCCTTGGGTTGGCACCATCGAAAGAGTTAGCGAGGCGGATATAAATGAGACTAGAGAGATTAGGCGGAACCCCTGCTGCATGGCAGAGAATTTACTACTTTTTCTTAAAACCGGAAGGGCACTTCGGCGCAGTGCCAGTTACCTTCTTTGTGGTCTTTCCTTTCACGCAGGTAATAGTAATTCGCTTCGCGGCAGCTGGTTTAGCAGTAGGTGAAGGCGCCGGTGCCGCCTCGGCCTTTGGTAGTTCGGGTTTCGCTGAAATTTTCACGGCAAGAATTTCGCTATAGGCAGGAAGTGTTTGATCTGCAATCCAATTCTTCACGCGAATGTAGAAACCTTTATCGTCAGCTTGGATTGTGTAATTCTTACTCGTCGCACCAGCGATATCGGTGCAGGAAGCCCCCTTCTCGTCGGAGCAACGTTGCCACTGATAAGAATAGGTAGGCGAGAGCGCGCCGCTCCAGATTCCAGGAGTTGCTAACCACTCTTCTCCAACTTGTAAGAATCCAAATGTCGATGGTGCGCGATCGAGTTTGGTTGCCGCAGTAACTGGTCCAAGAATATTTGAATTCGCAGAAACCACCCCGATGCGATTTGTCGCACTGACCTTGCCGCGGAAATATTTACCTAAATCAGCAAAGGTAAGTTTCAAAGTTGAGGCTGTGGCGCCCATGATGTCGGTGCAGTTAGCGCCTGCAGCATCAGTGCAGACTTGCCACTGCGCTGCGGTTGTTGGCGTTGGCACGCCACTCCAGGTTCCAGATGCGAGCGTCAATGTCTGGCGATCAACCGGTGAACCAGAGATAGTTGGAGCAACTGTGTTTGCCGGCAGAGCAGTCTTGATGGCAATCGTGGTCAACGCGCTCGGTGAACCTTTAACGCCGAGATTATTTGAAGCGGTCACCATAATACGAAAATACTTTCCGACATCACCTTCTTTTACGGTGTGAGTAAGAGCAGTTGCGCCATCGATGGGAGCGCATGTTGTGATATCCGTTGATGTACACGCTTGCCATTGCTGGGTGTAGGTCGGCACGGGAAAAGCTGCAAAGGTGCCACGAGTGGCGGTCAACACTTCATCAACTGCGACAAGTCCACTGATGGTGGGGAGCGAGACTGTTATTGGTTCAGAGGAGATCTGACTTGTTAATCCCGAAAAGGTGGAGCCAGCGAGATTAAATGAATTCGCAGCAATTGCGACCTGACCACGAAGATAGAAACCTACCTCTGCTGAGGTAACGGTAAATCCCGTTGATGTCGCGCCCGCGATATTGGTGCAGGTGGATACATCCGATGTTGAGCACTTCTGCCATTGATAGGTAAATACTGGTGAGGTAGCACCGCTCCACGTTCCACTACTCAAAGTTAAGGTCGTGCCCACGAGGACCGAACCTGTTATTGCCGGAGCAACTGTTGGAGTTGGTTGGGTGAGCACACGTGCAGTGATCGCGCTATTTGCTGTTGTGCCACCACCTGCGGCGAGTGCAGTGACTTGAACATAGAAGAAATTTCCACCATCGCTATTTGTTAATGTATAAGAGGCATTCGTCGCGCCGCCAATTAACGAACATGCGCTCAGAACCTGACTGGTGCAACTCCACCATTGATAGGTGTAACTCGCTGGGGCAGGTGTCCAACTTCCTGGTGAGGCAAATAACGTTTGACCCACCGCCAGCGTTCCCGAAATCGTTGGTGCGCTATTGGAAACCGGCCCAGTAGCGTGCGCTGGTGAGATAGGCAGAAGCGCTACGAGTAGGGCAAAGAGAGACGTTGCTCTAATAAATATGCCGCTGCGCATGGCCTAATTATTATCGAGAAACCTTAGAAAAGGCGGTGCGAACCGCCCTAGGAGCTTGCGCGTTTTAATCGGTCGCGAAT
>Ga0194115_10006976_pt1 | contig 11323 bp, 9 predicted proteins | sample TA2MahsurfametaG_3_FD_148656 | JGI IMG/M metagenome (GOLD analysis project Ga0194115, IMG submission 148656) | Freshwater microbial communities from Lake Tanganyika, Tanzania - TA2015002 Mahale S4 surface | ecosystem: Environmental > Aquatic > Freshwater > Lake | place: Tanzania: Lake Tanganyika... | reverse complement strand
GACAAGATTTCGTCCCAAGGCGGTGGAGGAAGTTGTAGTGGTTGCTGCTGACGGACCACCGGTACCACTCGACGACATCCTGCTAGAACTTATCGGTTGAGATGATTGATTTTGTGGAAAAAAAAATATGAAATGGGACTTGCTCCCACCGATAACAAAGACGGAATAAACTGTAAACCAGTCTATAGCAGCTGTATGGCAAGAAGAGGACAGCATTGTCACACGTGGGGAGGCTCCTTTTTCCAGGGACGACCGAGTCCATCTCGGGTTCCCCCACAAAAAATAGGGACAACCCCGACTACTGATTGGACTAATATAGGGAAAAAAGGGGAAACCCCTTTCCCTAACATTTAGCAAATTCTTCATTATCGTTCTCAATTGCGGATACCGTAGTCCGACTATCGGGAAATAGCGAGAATGCCCCCACAGTTGGGGGAGACATGTATGTGAGGAAATGGACAACCCCGTCCAGTTCTTCGTTTTTAAAAAAAAATTTACAAGGCGGTACCACGTTCTAGATTCTGTCGGATCTCAGCCGTATGTTTGTCATAATTCCGTGCAATCTTTTGATTAAATCGTTTGTTCCGTTGGTTGATATAACTGACATCTTCTTGTTCGAATTCAACCTCACGTTGACGTTTCGTCTTCTTCTTTTCAATAATACGTTTCATTTCGTTTGCCAAATGACGAGCACCCTCTCGTTCACGGATTTCGTCGGTCGGTTGGTGAAGCATCGGATTGAAAGTACTCGTCGCGGCATCTTCTCCTGAAGAAACAGCAGCATTTAATGGTGCAGCGACGTACGGTAAACTCTTAATATTTCTTTGATAATTCCGATGTTGTCCTTCAGGATTATGATAATCTTTCATATCAAATTGATTCGCCTTGAGATTTTCAGCCTTTCGATTTGCCTTTTTCTGTCGGGGGGGAGGGGGGGGGTCAAGTGTTGACAAAAATAGTGCGGTCATTGTTAGTGCCCGAAAAACACCAAAGGGGAAGGAATACTGAGAGGTACCCCTCATCCATAGACTTACAATACTAGTATCGGCTTGTTCGACTAAATGTTTCCCATCCAAACCATGAGCCTTCGCGACCTCGATCGCCTTGGCATTCCGTGCCTTCCAATCGGCATCCTTTAGTTTCTTATCATGTAATTGTTGTCGTCTTCGTGCCTTTTCAGCACCTTCTACACTACCTAAACGTTCACCCTCCCGTAAGACTTCCTGCTTGTTCAATTGCCGTGCTTGATTTATTTTCATCTTGAGTTTCCTCATCCGAAGTTTCAATGCCTCTGCCTTTGTTCTAGGTACTTCTTCCTGTTCTTCTTCTTCTTCTTCGTCTTCCTGTTCATCATTCGCTGGGTCTGGTCCTCCTTCATTCGTTGTCGATATTTCATCCAAATCAATCTCATTATCATCCTCCACTGGATGATTTTCTTCTTCTTCCTCCTCCACCGACACAACCCCACATTCCACGATGGTAATCGGACGTACAGGTCGATCATTTGATCCTGTAGAAACATTTTCCATCGCCTTTAGGACTACACGATTAGATGGTATATTGAAATCGACATGACCAAAGACGACATGTTTCCCATCCAGATGGGGTGTTGGACGGAAGGTAATGAAGAATTGACTCCCATTCGTATTCCTGCCTGAATTTGCCATGGATAACATTCCCGGTTGAGAATGTTTATGAATAAAATTTTCATCCGGAAATTGTTTTCCATAAATAGAAGTGCTTCCAGTCCCATCTCCATTTAAAATATCTCCTCCCTGTGCCATAAAGCCTTTAATAATCCGATGAAAACGTGATTGTCGATACCCCTTCGTGGGTGTTGAAAGAAAGTGACAGAAATTCTCGACCGTTTTAGGAGTCGTTTCATCGTATAAAATTAAATCCAGACGTCCCAAAGGATCTGAACCGATATTGAGAGTCAAATACGCCTTCTTCATATCCTGCAAACAGGGATTATTGTGGATGAGTACAACAAACACAGACTATTGATGTTATCAACCGAATTTGACAGTTTTGAGTGGATGTACCACCGTAGTCCCACGTGCGGCCGAGTTTGGGCACTCGACGTACAGTAGGTATCGTTGTATGGATTGAAGTAGTCGTAAGAGTCAATTCTGCAAAGTTACTCGTGTAAGTCGAACATCCTCCTCGAAAAATAGGGAGCATAACCTTCGAGGTAAAACATATGATAGCTTGACTTGATAAAATGAAATTGTCCCTGTGGCTACTACACCCGATACTACCAAGCGGATGATTCGACAGTCGTATTACCACCACGTTTCGATGCTTCCTCCTTGGCACGTTTTTCTTGTAAGGCTTCATGACGAGTCCATCGTGCACGTTTTAATTTGTATTTGTTCGACATTTCCTGTAATGCCTGATCGGCCATACTCTCATTTTCTAATTCGACAAAGGCAAAGGTCGTATTTTTCGGTACGATACAAATTGCACCCTGTGAACCACCATATTTCCGAAAGGCACGTTCTAATTCCGCACGTCGGATATCGATATCGGAATCGGATGAAATCTTTTCCAACCCACTGACAAAGAGTTTTCTCTATCAAAATCATTGTGGTAATAGTCGTAGGAAAGAACAAAATCGAGTGGGATCGTGAGCACCAGTCTAATCCAGGGATGAACGGTATCTCCACCTTTTCTACAATAGTGATGACAAACCAACTGTCGTCGTCGTCGATGACTTACCGGATGGATCGCATTGAAACTGTTAACTCCAGGGACATTCGATAAATCAGTCTTGGCCATGATAGCCTTATTCCCCCACCATGTCCGATAGACGATCCAATTTTCTGGACTTGCATAATCATCACTACTTGGAAATTGTAGGAAGAGTGAACATGGTTTCGATGGTAATTCCTTCCGATGTTCTAAACGGGCACAATGTTTATCTTCAATAAAGATATCAAACCCTTCCCCCGTAATTTGAATCTGTAATGTAATTGATGCCTGGCCGAAGATTAATGGTACCTGGGATAGAGGAAGATTCACTGCCTGACCCCATATCCCCGTCTGTTTATCATTGATCACAAGTTGACCACCCCGTTCAAATTGACGTGGATTAAAGTGGAATAGGATACTATCAAAATCATCATGATTCGGATCACCAATATTAATACTGAAACGTTTCGAATCTCCAGGAGCACTAAATTTGATTGCGACTGTATTATTCCCTCTCCCATCCGATGCCTTTCCGATATCAAAATCATTCAGTTCCACTAATAAGGCACCATCATTCGGATTGGACGGTGATGAGGGTGGGGTCCATCTTGGTTCGGTCGGATCGGTGGGGAATAAGACCTTCCCCTTGACACCAGTCAAACCTAATGATTTTGAAAATTCATGTGGCGGAGTCTGTGCTTGAAGCATACTCGCAAGGAGATCACTTTCATCTTCATCCAGACGTTCCATCCGTTTCCGTTTAATGGACCGACCGACTAAATCTAAATTCTCATTCTGTCCCAATAATTGATCCCGCATGGCAGTCTCCCTTGCCTCCTTCGCCGTCAACGCCTGTTGCTTCGATTCGATTTCTCCACGCCATTGATCTAGTTTCGCTTGTCGCTTCTGTTGTAACGTCGTATGCTCATCTTCATCACCATCATCATCGTCATTTTCTTCCACTTCACTATCCTCTTGCACAGGACTTTCGTCTCCGTCATCATCATCATCTTCATCGTCGCCTCCATTGTTTTCTTTCGTTTTTTTGGTCGGCGTCTTTCGTATTCTTCGTTTTCGTTCCAGCTTTTGTTTGAATTCTTCATCTTTTGCTTCCAGTTTCTCTCGTGCTTTCATTTCCTTCAGTCGAGCTGCTTGACGTTCGAATGTCTTGATACTGTCGTACATGGCCAACAAGGCCTTTTCTTCTTCGGTCGGTTCAAAGTCTTCCGGGAGCGGTCTTAGATGATGCTTCGCTTGAAGTGCTGTGGAAGGATTCTTCCAAGACATTTTTGCTTTTGTTGCTGTTGTGCCTTTATCGGAGGATGATGATGATTTGGAGAAAGAGAGATGGGAGTTTGACCTTCACGATATCTCTACTAGCTGTGGGTTTCATCACAGTCACTATCCTACAGTTATCATTTTGGATGCAGAGACGATCCGACTCAGTCTGGCCGTGTGGTCTGGCTACCCTCTGCAGTCAAAGAGGTCCTATCATTCACGAAGATACATAACTGTGATGGGCTGCTTGACGTTATCGTATCATACGTATAGCATAATACTTCACGGAACCGAGGGTGAAGATTGGTCCAATGAAAAGCCGTTTAACACATGGAAGGACGAGGCATGCCACCTCATCGTTACAGTCTGACAAATTTGAAAAACACGCCCCCAACTGTCCTCATCATCCGATTGGTCATGTTTTCGGCCACAAACAAACCCCTGTTCCATTTTTTGTAGGACCACCAAGTCGTCCATAAATTGGACGTCGCTTGTTTTCTTCCACAGGTTTTTTCCCGGCCAAAGGTATCCATGCCACTCCGGAAACGTCAACGAAGCAGCATGGTAGTTAGTAGTGGCAACCGAATTTCACTCTCGCAATGGTTGATCCTTCCAATTTTGTTAAGCTCTTGTAGTCATACCATTTTTGCTCTTCAAACTACGAGTCATCGTGGTCTTCCACAGTCGACGAAATTTACACCACGAAGCAGATCTTGGGGTTATGTCCTTCCGGAACCCCTTACGAGTTCTATGACTATATTAAAAAGTCGAAGTTTGGAAGATGATTTCTATATGATCAATATCAGTCCAGATCAAGAATCGACTGTTGCAACTGCCAAACCAACACCATGGTTCTCCTCATTACGGTCCGCCGCGAGACTAGATCGAAAAGAACTTGCAGAACTTGGGATCAGCTTTATGCTATCCTACAATCTCATCAGTAATATCAACGGTTCGATATTTATGAGTCTCTCTTGGTATATTGCATCTATTCGGGTAAGTGGGCGGAGAGTTCGAGAGACAGAGAGAGAGGTGTCAACGTCTTGAGTTGAGTCGTACTCAAGGGTTCTCATCATTCAAAAACGTCGTTTTTTTGTAGACGGGCTTATCTCCTCTTGCACCCGGTGGATGGAAGTCACTACTTGCAGCCTATGCTGGATTGTATGTCTTCAATACGTTGGCAAGGCCACTACGGTTAGCCGTTGCGCTTAGCATCACGAAGAGAGTGTCCAATCTTTTGGACCGGACACAAGAACGGCTTGGATGTTCCAAGGCCTTTTCTGTCGGTTTTGTATTTGCGTCACTGATCACATTATGGCTGGGATTAGCAGCGGCTGGTATCACCCTGGCAAGTACTATGTCTGGTATTCCCATATGGCATGGCCTGTAAAGGATGGGAGGGATGAATGTCAATGCATCATTATTGTGCGACCTGCGACATCATTACTACAAACTGCAAAGCCGGAAGAAGCACGTCTAGTCGCATTTTACAACGATTTCCGGTGACAGCAGTAATCACGATGATTCATATAAAGTAGAACCTATCTGCTTCCTCTACTCTGTACTGCGTTTTTATCGCTACACTCGATTATTCATTGTGGAAAAAGAACGAATTTCGGACGCAGTCTTCCTTTTCGAAAAAAGAATTCCAAGTTTACGGGATGATGTACATACATACTTCCTTTCGTGGCACTCCGAATGAAGACCAAGTCATGAGTGAAAAGAAAAGAAGCCCTTCTCAGAACTTGTGATGTTGACCTTCCGCAAAAATGATGACAGTGAAGGTTCGTCACCTTCTCCCCTTTGACTACACCGACTCGTCCTTCCGGCACACGTTTCGAACGTCATTCCGTCGTCGTCTTTTCCTTTTTTTTCGTTGGCAGTAGTTTACGTACGGTAGTACGGTAGCTGTGTGACGATGATTGATGATGACAAGAGGTTGACAACACCTGGGAAATTTTTTTCGTATTATCGGGTTGGGGCATGGACGCATCCTCTCCATGTGATAGATTGTAGAACAATAATCTTCCTTCAGAATGTTGAAACGGTCTGTAGTACAAACGGTTGTATGGCATGGTAACTTTATGAGAGGCCGCAATCAGGCGCGTTCCTTCAGATTTACTACGACCAAAGATTCCTTCTTGTGTACTACTACCCAATGGAACTACTATGACGACACTAGGAATCGTCTACAAGGACGAGATCCTTCGTCTTCCAAACGTTACTTTTCCGACAATTTAATGGGTTATAGTCCCATGTCTCCTGGTAGACCCAATCCTTCGACGACGACGACAGCTTCAGTAGATGGAGTCCAAGTCAAGAGTCGTATTCCCACGGCACAAGATGTGACGACGTCAGGTGGCGTTTGGGCACCGACTTCTGCGAAACGAGATAAGTTAGGAGAACTCAAGGTGGCACTGACAGAAGATCAAACGACGTTAGATGATGCTGCGATACCTGAAGAGAAACTTGATTTGTATCTAGCGGACGGATTAAAACTCATTGCGCAGACTATAGACAAGATTAGTATCCAAGATATTGAATCCTTAAAGGATTTACGTGAATTTTCAGAATGGTTAGTCCATGAACAGACAAGACAACCAGAAATCATCTACGATGAATCACAATTCGTGGCTCATATGGACTTTGTGAGTGACAAGATAATAAGTATCCTTGCGGGGATACCTGTCGAATCACTTCAAGAGGTCCGTGACTTTTTTGATCCAACAGATGCTATTCCAGAAGAAGTCCCGAAATTGGTAGATACTCTTGCAAGACTTCAAGATTCATCCTTTGAAGAGGCGACACTCCGATTCCGTTTCCTATTGGCACAGGCGGCTGTCGACCACTGTAAGGTATCATGGAAAACTCTGACGACGGTTAGTGATGCTGATGTTGATCGTGCTGCCGTCAGGGGGGATGTCGTCCCTCCTCAGGGTGTTTCTATTGCCAATGTATATCAATTCATCTTTCAACATGCATCAGGATCCTGTTCAGATCGTGTCGATGCTGCATGGACGTTAATGGATCGGGATGGGGATGGATTACTCGATGAAAGTGAAATGAATCATGTCGCCTTCCTCTGTGTGACGCCGATCCAGGGAACATTAAACAAGATATTCCAAGAGGCATTGGATGCATCTCCTGTCCGAGTCCCACTACCAGAATTGGGTAGTAGTGTGATTCCTCATCCCCCTCTAGGATTCCGTGCACGACGAAAAGAGAAGAAAACGAAAAAGATTTTATTGAAATTGTTTACCAATTCGACGAAGAATCATTTTATTGATGAGGTAGAAATTAATCATCGTCTACGTTGTATCTATGCATGGGCAGAAAAGGAACATCAAGAGAATAAATTGGATTCGGTCCTTGTGGAAGATGAGGGATGGACTGGGCGGAAACGATACGTTGAATTGTCACCAAAAATTTCCTTATCAGAATTCCGGGAGGTCCAACAGGAACATTTTACCCATTTAGATCGGATGGGGACTGAAATTATGAACAGTTTTCGAGAAGATTTATGGGTCCAACAGGGGAAACGTCGACAACGAAACGAATTAATCCGTGACTCGTTGGCCTTCCTTGTCGTCGTCAGTATTGCAGATTATCTCATCCTTGCCTACTAAATTGTCGGTCATGAGGATTGGGAAGTTTTTGCCCGATAGGGTACTCCCCCAACGGTGAAAGAGAGGAATCTCTTTCTCGAAAATGAATGCTACCTTGTAGATTACAATAAAGGATAGGAAACTCAGCTACTATTCCCTTTACTTTACTTCAATGGAAGCCTGTCGAGAAATTGTGTCAATCGTCAACGATTCTACCCCCGCCCAGAACGTTGCACCGATGGCTATAATGTGAGGTGGTAAGGGTTGAGGTTGACTCTCCTTCTTCTCCTTCTTCTTCTGGTCCTCATAGAACCATGGTAAATGAAAACAATCTAATCGCCAGTATTCTGGATGAGATTTCAGTGTCAACGTCGAACCTGATATGGTAGGCAACATAACTTGAATCCCCTTTATTGTCTCGGTAGTAAATTGAGTATTCAATTCATTTGCCAAGGAATCATGAATAATACATCCTGTAAGTCCTGTATCCAAAACGATGACAATCGGTCGTTTCAATGGAGGAAGAACGATGGATGTCCCATTTTGCCACTCGACGACAAGAGTCTCCGCCAAGACTGCATAATGATAAAGATCCGGCCCATACAGTGATAAGTCATACAAGGTCAATATGTCATTCCTTGTTTGTCCTGCTTTTGGTTGGAATGGTTGATTCGATAGGATCAAGGTAGGATTCTTCGTCGTCAAATTTAATCGTAAATGACGATATTGTAATCCCATTTGTTGTATCCAAGTTGGATGTTGATCATCTTGTAGAATCAATCCACAAAAAAGACCACCCATCTCACGTATGAATTGTGTCGATAATACGATACCTACAATCAGATTAGTCCGTTCGGCGACTCCACCACCACTACTACCCGTTCCGATCCATGTTGCCATGTCGACTTGTCGCCATTCAATATCTCCCTTCGTCGCGCCATATTGTTCTATGGAGGAAGAGGAAGGACTAGCTCCTCTTCCTGTTGCTGCTGTATCTTGCGTATCGTTGATAGTTCGAGAAATTTCCTTTACCGGACCTGGAGCCGTTAAGAATGGTGATCCCGTATCTACAATGGCTAGATAGGAAAATGATTCTTCTTCCTCTTCTCCTTGCTCCTCCTTTGCGTCGTCTTTCGAATTGAATTGACTCACGGTCGTTAAGAGACCCCAACCACCACTATTCGGAAGGAATCGGAGAGGAAATTCGAGTTTATTCTCTATTTCTATATCCTGGATTGGTGATGATGATGCTGATGGTGATGACGGTTGGCTATGACTTGGGCGACTGGTAGTAGTCGTTATGAAGACCCAATTCATTGCCGTCGCCACAGCCATCTTCGTTGTAAATTCCGACCGAGAGAGACCATGAAACGTCCAAGATGTAGATGGTGGTGGTGTAGGGGACGAAAGAGATGTCCCCAGAAGGAATCGGAGAGTGAAAACAATGATTCGTTCCAACCATCGGCCCTGTCGGGTGATATTATGGCGATCACACATCTCTCTGTAGGACGAAAAAACACTGAAACTTCAGTAGTAGGAAGAAGATAATCGACTCAAAGCATTCCAATATTCATGATGGAGAATTCACTTTCATTCCTCTTCTATAAGATACCATAGGGAAGCAAGACTTTCTGCCTAACAGTAACGAAACAGCAAAACATCAGGAGGTTGTGGATGATTCAGTGTCAACACATCACACAATTGAAAGGAAAGATCGACGTTTTTGGATTGATTCACACGAGTCGAAGAGTGGCGTCATTCTTGACAGTGACTGTGACTGTGACGTGACAGTGACAGTGACTGTGATCGTCTCGGTGTCCAGGCCAGTACATGGGTATTGTAGGGGGCATGAATGGTCTCTCATGCATATATACCTTCGGAAAGAAGATATGGCGCGTTTTTTTTCTGTAGTGGCTCGTGGGGGCAGTTTTTGCCATCCTTCACACCGTCATTTCATTCAATACATGATTGACACAACAACCTTCAATCCATTATATTTGTCCCCCTCTTCGCACTCCAACAAACAACGTATCATCCATGTTCATCGGATATCTTAGATGACAAGTCCAGACCACGATGCAGCATCGACCGGAAGAGGAGGAGGAGGACGTGGTGGTGATGGTGATGAACCATGGACAGCTGCACGACTAGTCCGTGCTTCCTACAAGGATTTAGGAACACCTGCCCATGTGGAGGAACGATTCTTTCATCATTTATTACAATATTGTCAGGTGGATTTAGAACTTTTATTATCTTCCAACAGTACGACGACAAGAGATTATTCTATCGAATTGGATATGTTTGATCTATGTTGGGAAGATTCTGTCTTGGGTCATCTCCTATTGAAATATCCATCCACTTTATTACCCATATTAGAAAATGCTGTTGTCCGTGCACAGAAACATATCTTGAAACAGATTCAAGAGGGGATTCTTCAAACCAAGACGAAGAATATACCCTTCGTTGAGGGTGAATGGACTGTAAAGGGTGATCGTGGTTCATCGAATAAGGGTCTTCCGGCGACACGTGTCCATGCCCGACTAGTCCATTTACCACCCACCTGTTGTCGGACATCTGTCGCATCAATGGATGCGTCCGATGTAGGGAAAATTGTACAATTATCTGGTACCGTCGTACGGACATCACCCGTCCAAATGTATGAAAGTGCAAGGATCTATAAATGTACAGGAAAGAATGGTTGTGGTCGGACCTTCCTTCAAAAGGCAGACCTAGAACAGGTAAGGAAGGGGGGGAGGACGTTCTTGTTGTAGTTTCTTCTTCATACTATTCTTCTCCGGACTACCACAGGATTACTCGATCTTTCTGATGGGGCCCAATCGACGAATATGTACATGTCCTTGGCATCCTCTTTCTGACGACTGTTCGTTGTTCTTTCTTCTGTTTCCTTTCGAAGAGATCGAATGCCTTAGTCAAACCGGATCGATGTCCATTGGTCCGAGAAGATGGTCGACGATGTGAGGGGATTAATTTACAACCTGAAAAGAATGGATCTGTCCATACAGACTATCAAGAAGTGAAGATTCAAGAGGCTGCATCAAAGATTGGGATTGGGAGTATCCCCCGATCACTGATGATTAAATTACAACATGATTTAGTTGATCGATGTCAGCCAGGTGATGAGGTAACCGTCGTGGGATCATTATTAGCACAGTGGCAACAACCATCGATTCAACCAGGAATTGAATGTAACGTGGGGATTGCATTAGAGGCACATTCGATACAGGTCGTACAAGAAAATGGATCCTCAGCATGGAAACAATCTGGTGGTGAAGCAAATCATTCGATTCAAATGGAAAATTATAAAAAGGAATTCGATACGTATTGGAGTGATCCACGTCGAAGAATCGAATATCCCATTGCGGCACGAGATTTCATTACGGGAGCTGTCTGTCCTAAGCTATATGGTTTACAGATTATCAAATTGGCATTACTCATCACCCTCATTGGTGGTGTCCCATCAGATGTATATACTTCCCAGGATGAAAATGATAATTCCATGAGTCAACCAAACCTTCCTACGACGACGACTACAGAAGGAATGCAGACTCCAGTTGCTTTTTCTTCTTCCTCAAGCAACGCTCCCGAACCATTCCGAATGCTATACAATCACAATGTTTCTCCCGAAACTCATGCTGATGTTTTTTTAGGAGATCCATCCCATCCTACATCCACCAGTAGTCACAATGGGAAACGAAAGGGGGGTGATAATGTCGTACAGACTCGAC
>Ga0194115_10006975_pt1 | contig 11324 bp, 7 predicted proteins | sample TA2MahsurfametaG_3_FD_148656 | JGI IMG/M metagenome (GOLD analysis project Ga0194115, IMG submission 148656) | Freshwater microbial communities from Lake Tanganyika, Tanzania - TA2015002 Mahale S4 surface | ecosystem: Environmental > Aquatic > Freshwater > Lake | place: Tanzania: Lake Tanganyika... | reverse complement strand
CGTCTCTCAGTCTGCTGATTTCTTCCAAAAGATGAGTGATTTATCCGTTCTTGAGAGTCAGCTGTGCTTGGAGAATCTGTCCTTCTGCGTTTTTGTTCTCCATCGAAGTATGCAAGTCATCAATTTTGACTCTTGCATCATCTTCGATTTGCTTCATTGACGTGGTGTAGTTTTTCAGTTATAAATCTTTGTCTTTTTCCAAAGCTATAATCTTTTGACTCAGCATAATAATAGAGTGCTGTTTCTCCTCTGCCAAATTTTTGTGTTGAGTTTATAAATTTCTATTTTCATTGCTTAAAAGCTCAATCTAGTCGTTCAATTCTTGGATCTTTTTCCTGAGTCCTTCGCACTCACTGTTGTGAGTCAGTCTTACGTTGTCCCATTCTTGATTCGCCACTTTCAAATTATTATCGTATTGACTCTTCAGTCTCTTGATGGTTTCGTATAATTCAATCTAGTTTTCCCTCTGAATCGTAAATATTTTATCTTACAGTTTAGAAATCAGCGTCTTCAGAGCTTGTTAAGAATTTTAGTGGAATTCGAGCTGTCGTCTGTCAGCTTCTGTCATAAAGTTTATGAGCTCGCTTTTTTTAGTCAGAGTAGCATTCAAACTGTTTATTTATTACAGAAGAGTTTCTTCAATAAGATTACTCAGCCTTCTGACATTGCTGATTCTGTCCTCAGTTTCGTTGATGACTGAGGTGCGACTTTCAACAGAATGCTCTTCATTCTGGATATGGTTAGTTGATATTTAGTTTCTCAGTGAGTTTACCAAATCTTTCAGTCTTGATATTTAAGAATTCTTTTATTTTTTTATGTGTTAAAGTTTGCTGCTGATTGCCTGTTCAATAGTTTACTTCATTGAGACAGTTGACTGCAACTCGCTTATTTATCGCTTCAGCTTTTATTGAACTTATCTGTTCTACTTCCTGATAGAGTCGAGTTATCTCAAATGTTGTTATTTCAGTGAGTCTCTTTCAGACTGACCTTGGTTGCTGCTCTTGTGTCTTTCCTCTTACTTTTTGCTTCTGATTTCGTCAATATTTCTTTTTTCACTCTCGATTTCCCCTTGTAAATTTTTGATTCTCAGGTTGGCCTTTTCATATTCTACCCTCAGCCTGTCCAGTTCTCTTCTGGTTCTTTACAATTCTTCTTGATTTTATAAAAACTATGAGACAGTGTTTTGATTCTCTCTGAATAAAATGTCGTATTTGGCTTCATAATCTTCGGCTTTCGACAGTTTGAACCTTGCTACACTTAAGTCGTGTTCCAGTCTTGCGATTTCGTTTTCGTACCTGTTGACTTTGCGTACGTAGAATTATACATCGTGTCTGGTCGGTGAATCTTCATGGAGCTGACGTTCAGTCTGGGTAACTCTTACATCTTCTTATTAGAGATTATGCTGTTTGTTGGCACTTCTGGCGGAGTTGTAGTTATGTTAAGATGAGTCTCTTTGTGACATTAATTCGTTAATATAAATTTGAATAAGTTTGTAATTAAAACTATTTAAATACATACAAAATAAGATTTGAATAAATATAAACATCCTTAATTTAAATCAATCTACATGTTTATCCTAACTATTGATCAAAGACTACTAAACCTATGTTCTGAGACTAAGCTTCAAATCTTATTCCTACTCATCAACGGCCTCTCCCTTGCCCAGAGTCTCAGGATAGTTCAGCAAAGGCAGAGTTCCAATAACCACGATCACTAGGCTTATTACTATCAAAGGGTTTATGCTCGAGTTTTCGCATATAGTAACGATGTAAGGAGTTACGAAGTTACCAATCTGACTGATTCCCTAAATGTAGCCCCACGCCATGGCTCTGTACTTGTAAGGAAACGGCTAGTTTTGCATCATCGGCAAGATACTCAAAGAATAAGCTAAATAAGAGTATATATACTGTTGAAGAATCTGCAGATGCCCAGCAAAATGGTTTTGGTCACATTGCTCTAAAAATCAACCAGGAACATGAGTCCCAGGGCAATTATTATTATGTTGAAGATGAACATTCCGAGACGGCGAGGAATCTTCGTGATGAACAAATCTATCTAAATTGATAATAACTTGAAGAAAGATAAGCACAGAACTATATACTTCCCGTCATCAGAATATTGTAGCCAAAGTTAGTTCCAATTTAACCGAGGCTGAACTGAGTTCCATAATAATAAAGGTTGAGGCCGAACTCGATCACAGCTACAGTTAAAAGAATCTTCAAATACTTCCAGTCTCTAAATATGGCAAATCTGGTTTTAAAACTATCTTATTTAACCTGCTCACTGTTCTACCTTTCCTTGGTATTGATTTATTCAAGGGCTATTATCAAATAATTTTATGCATTTTTTATTTATTACTCGGTAGATTGATTGAACGAAGCAATTTTTCTCAAATTTTACATGGCGTTTTCAAGGCTGCGCTATTTTTCGATGCTATAAAAAGGACTTTAAACAAAAAAGAAGAAGCCAGATATTAATAGCGCTATGTTTGGAATTACTAAGACAAAGACTAAAAATATTTTCCAGTCATTGGCCCAGAAGTAAAATACAAAAATAAATACTTCAGCTATGGCCCTAAATAAATAGATATGTACCAGACTGCGTTAAGTACGATTATTGATTTTTGCTTGAAGTTCTCCTACATCAGTTCAGATACTAATACATAACCCAAAATCAAATAGGTGTAACAACCTACTCCCATGATCAGCTGTCCACCAATCATCAAAACTGAAACCTTTGCAAACGCGCCAATCAAATTTACTATAAATAGACATAAATTTACGGCAAACTCCAGTAATTGCTATCAGATATCCAAGCATAAATATTTTTTTTGTGCCCTTTTCGTTAGAAAAAGGGGTCAGTACTAAAAGTCCAATTATAGAACCGATGTAGGGCGCCGATTGAATGAGATTCCTCTAAGACTGATTTTCGCAGGTTAGATTGGCGTAATATGTGACTGTAAAATCATTTTCTATATTACAGGCGATTTGTACAGATGAAGCATTGTTATAATTTATTACATGCCTAATTTTCTGGTGTTTCGATATACTTATCGCTATCTGCATCCTTACACTTGAAGATGGGGTTCATGTAATAGAAAGGGGCTCCGAGGAGGATGAAACCAAGCTCAATGTATATCAAAATCAATATAATCATGAGAATCTTTTGATATTTGCCGCGATTGTCTAAGCATTCTAAGGCCTTTTGAATATTATTTGCCATAAAGTATAAAATTTAATAAACAACATAAACTTTAATAATAAATAGTATTTATGGTATTAAATAAACAAAATATGACGTACCTTTTTTCAACCCATTTCAAAATTTAAAATTTAATCAATATACATATCAATTCTCTTGCAGACAATAGTCCATTTATTTTTGATGATCTTTCTTGCTATTCTATATAATGGGCAAAAGGTTAATAATATAATTATAGCTTTAATTGAACTTACGATGGAGCAATAAATGCTTGGCAAGACTATGCATATGACAGTGGGGTGGAACTGGCAGATCTGCTTCATCTTTGAAACGTACTATTGTCCTCATCAAGTTGGTCTGTCGAAGCAGACTAGTACTTTTTGATATCTCTTTATCTGATACTATCGGTGGCCTTGAGCGCTTTTTCAGTCATCATGCCCTCAATCAAACTTAAAATAGCCAAACTGTTCTTCAAGGGTGTCACTCCGTCATCTCTGCTGATCAAATAACCATAAAGCGATATCTAAAAAGATGACGAGTATAATCAATCTGAGAATCCTTTGTCTTTTAAAGAAAACATCTTCAATTTTTTATACGTTTTCCTTTACTCTTTGTTTCACATTGGAACAATGATGCTGATCATGACTTATAATGGCTTTGTTATCATAGCCGTGATTATAGGATTAACTATAGGCTTTTATATTTGTCCAAAAGATGGAGATAGAGATAAGAAGCTTCCAATTAACTGTTGTGCATGATTTATAAATATTTGATATTTATGTGCCTTATAACCTTGTAAAAGCTGATAATGTATTGATATTTAAGGCGATTATATATTCAAATATAAGATAGAGAATGAGGAAATTCTAAGAAGGTCTAAAATAAAAAGCACACATCTTCAAAATCAAACAGGCTAAAACTACCATACTTGCATCGATCAAACCCCAAACAAAGTACGCGAATAACAAGACCGGATCTGAAGCCAATCTGCTTCTGTAACTATACTAAAAGAAAAATTACGATTCGATTCCAGCCTATAAATTACTTCGAACTGCAGGGCTGCAACAGTATACTCGAGGCTTCATTCAAAGAGGCTATGGGATCAACTTGGGAAAGCTTGCACTCATAAGTGAAGACGAAAAGAAACTGTTGTATGAATAGCTAAAAATATTGCCTGGACACACAACAAAACTTGACAAAATAATCGAGAGCTTAGCCAAAAGTTCTTATCTTCCTTCTTCTTCTCTCTACTAAGACAGTAGCTATCCAGAGTCAGCCTAAACTATGCACAAACAACAGTAAAAAAGCAAGTTAAAAGTATTGAATAAAAAGGATTATGACTACTAAAAGCAATTGTAAAGGGTTTTAAATGAGTATACCCCGCAGTCTTCGACTTCTTAACAGAAAAAGAAGGTTTTCAATATTACTAAAAATTCAGACCGCAAACCACCAGTACCGTATTCATCTATTTCCAACCAAAATATAATGGGTACTGAAACAAAATACACAAAATCTAAGTTTTCAGCACACATCGTTAGTGATAAAAGTTTGGACTTCAAGAAGAAGACAGGAGAGACTTCAACTAAGACCACAATAAGGAAAAATGTAAACTAGAACGAGAACAAGAGAGAATCGTTAAATAAGTTATTGAAGAAAATAGATAAGGGTTCGTCAGGTTCCATGTCAACCAAACAGATAATGTAAATCAATTTGTAATTTGATAAAGTGAAATCGTTGAACAGATCATTTGACGGTGCTTTGATGACTTCCACCATAGCAAACATCGATGTTGAAGAGCTAATTTATGCTTTTTCAGGCTTCATAGCCTTCAAAGTAGTAGTTGCCAAGTAATAAAATAACGAAACATTTTATAGACAGGAGTACCAAAATAAATCTAATCAAGAGGAAGAAGACATTGAAGACGAAGTAGGCTAGATCTTAAAAGAGAGCTTTCTTCATCCTCTCTACAAGGAAAATTAAGAAGTCTAGTAAGACTTAGCTGGAGATTAGGATGCCTATTCTGAGGGCTAAGAGGACATGCAGCAATAGTACAACGATAATACTGATAGAATTGACCAAACCCAAGAATAGTAAGAGGGAAGCAAATTGATGGAATCTTCTTTTCTCGACGGAGCTGAATCGGTGCACTTTGGCCTTGCGCATCCCATGAAAATATTCGACGAGCCTGAACCTACTGCTATAGATTATTTCAAGCCTACTATCGATAGTGTGTCTAATTTTATAAAGAACATAGTGCTTACTGCGAAGATGGAGCGGGAAATTCCTATTATGGCAGCAGCCTATCTCTAGAATTTCATTTAAAAAACTAGTTTAGTATTAACCAGTCTTAATTATCGAAGGTAATTTTAAATTTATATAGATTGCTCGTGAGTGTTTTGCTTCTGGCCTCAAAAATATGGGACGACTAGTCCTTCTAAACTCCGTCTTTCTCCAAGACCTTCCCTCAATACTCTACGGTGTTATTGAATTAAATGGAGAAGCTGATTGTCAAAGCACTGGACTACAAGTTAAAAATTGACAAGAAATAATACACAAAGATCTACTTTAAGATGCGCAAGTACACAAAGTAGAACATCAAAAGCTACCAGAACAGGAAACTTAATTTACAGAGAATACGCTAATTGCAGCTGGGAATAAAAAAGGACTACAAATCTAACTTTATGAGCAAACGAAACTCTTACTGAGTTACAGTAGTAGCGTTAAAGTCTATTTGAAATAGTGTTAATAATTATTTTTACTTAATTGAACTAATAATCCTTCATAATATTTTCGATATAACATTAAAATATAAAATGAACTAAATTAGCCAAAAGCGTTAGGAGATAAAGAGGCAGATCAGGAGAGAACAAAGGTAGACCAAATTCGATCAAATAAGATAAAAATTTCTGCAAAGCTATAAAGACGAGTGCTAAAAGCAAATATCTTAAAATACCAATAAGATGAGTTAGCGCGCCGATCAGGATCCCTTACAATACGCCGATTTCATTAACAAAAGACTCCGCCAGATCACCATTTCCCAATAATAGAAGTCTTTTCTGCTGAAATAGATCCTAATTATGATCGAGTAATATCATGAGACCGAGTTGCCTTTAAAGTTAGCCCGTTCTGATTTGTTCAGACAAATAGTAATGTTTTCAAAGTTCGGATAAATTTCAATCAAGGCTGGGGCTTTAAATTGCATGATTTCTATGATAGGGTATCTGGTCAGTCACGATGACCAGACATATTATGAAATGGTCTAAACCTATGGAATTATGGAGATATTAGTGCTGGCTTTAGACCTAAGTCTTTAAAATGATTCAAAGTACGGAATATTGGAGATCTTGTGCCTAATCTTTGAGAGGAACGAGAAATATAAGAAGGGTCTCATGAAAAGAGCCTAGAATTATGGGTTAAAGAAACATCTTTATAGGTTTAGTCATCTGAACAACAACAAAAAATTAAGCCAAATAGCCGAACAAGTCAGTGCTCTATACTTTTAATGATACATTCAAAAATTATTGTGTTTTGTAAATAGTATTTACATTTCTATCATCAAAGCCATAAAATATCAATTTATTCAAACTTAAAGTCTCTGCAGCTAGTTTTTTATTATTTTGCGAATATTCTTCAACTCTCCTTCGTTTATAATCAATTTTGAAAGAGATTTGTTGGGTTTCAAAGTACTGATATTCTTCTGCTTTTTACTGCTTTCAATAACCGAAATGGATTTGTTTTTTGACAAAGACCTTTCGGGCTGACGCTATCGGTAGTAAGGATTTATATTATTTTTTAACTATTGTAGTTTTGGTTGGCTTTTCCTATCAGTATTCTTATAAAGTTTATAACTGGCCTTATTTTATTAGGGGAAGACTTCCTTCCAATTAGAATTTCTATTTTGATTGAGGTGTGGCGTGAATGTGCATTATTATAAATTCCTATTTATCTAATTTTCTTTCTATCTTATGGCTTTTTATATCTTGGTCTCCTGCCATATATTGACTCTTTATAAGAAACTAGAGTCGTTTCGAACTAAATACCTTCGGGTTTATTTTAGTTCAGGCTTGAAAGTGCACTACAAATCTATCTTTCTTTTGGCTATTTCGTGTCTTAAAATAATCTATTTTTGACTTTTGAGCCCCATTTGATAGAGCTGCTACCAGACCGGTTCTTTGTAAGCTTGAACCTTGACATGTTTGTAGGGTGATGTATCCGTTTTGGATGGAGATCGTTTGAACTGTTTAGTTTCTTTTTGTGTTTGTTTTGGAGATTAATGATAGACTGGAGGAGAATGATATGAAGGTTGTGTGTTGATATGTTGTTTTTCGATGAGTTGGTGGTAGGGCCTGTAATAATTTTACTAATAAAACTTCATTATTAATATATTTATACTTTATTTATTTTATAACTATTTTCAATTACTACCAAGATATGTCATAAATATGACCTGCTTAAAATTCTGCCGAACGAATTGTTCTAATGCATCAATCAAATGCTCAAAATAAAATTTGGATATGAAATATGATGATTTGAGGGTAGCACTGGTAAAATATAGTTTATTGATGATTGTTTTCAGATTTAAAAATGTGTTAGATAATAAAATTATATACAGTTTATGTAATTTAGAGTACGTCCTTCTTCAAAAAAATCAAATAACAACGAACAATCGCTCGTCGAATATAGCCATAAGCCCTTCACAGACTCTGGCATCCCCAAGGCTGTCAACAACCGTATTGAGGCAGTCGAGTCTATGTTGTCTTCGTTTCAAGAGTTGTACAGGAGATAGCGAGAACAGTCCAGCGTCAGCTATATTGAAATGCAGAGGAGGCTGGATAAATTATAGTACAAAGCATATACTGCTGAACAAGATCTTAAGCAGCTGGGAGAAGTAAGCCATTGTGATATTTAGATAAGATAGATCAAACCGATTAGGGAAAGCTACCAAAACAACACAGGATACTAGACATCAAAAAATTAAGTTATGCTATTGAAACAAGTCATCCTGCAAGATAAATAATCGCATAAAGAGAACATCAAGTATCAAAATGCACTTATTGAACAGCTTTCTATGAAGCAGCTCAAGACCGAACAGGAGCTCAGAGACATGATTTCAAAACAAAGGCTGGAGTACGACCATAGACTGATGGGGCAGGGCGAAGAAATCAGATAAATCGAAAGTTTGAAACAACGCAAAATGTAGCAGCAGTACGAAATGATGAAAGGAGTGATCAGCAACGCTGAAAAAAAGATATACGAGTAGCTCTAGAGAAAGATACGCAACTAAACTGTAGTTAAGGATTTTGTGGAATAGAAAATAGCAGACTTGAAAGAGTAGCTGTCGAATGAGCATAAGCAAACTATGACTATTGAGGCTAAGTTTATAAGAGAGACCAAACAGTCGCTGTAGCATCTTTTCGGATTGATCAGCACTGTCAAAAAGTAACTTAGTGATGAGCTCGGCGAGACCCAGAAATTAGCAGTAAACAACATCAAAAGTAAGCTTAAAATTATCCAGGACTGTCTATGAGTGTGGACATAGCAAGGGAAAAGACTAACGATGAATTAAAGCATATTACGGCTGCAAATAAGGAAATCAATAATTAGCTCGTAGATGTCAGAAACTTTTTGAATTCCAAACTAGAATAAAACAGACAGATCATGTCTGAGTTTCAGGAGCAGTAAATTTAGAGATATACCAAAACTGACTATTCCAGACCGAGCTCTAATGCATAGGGTCACTCAGTAGACGGCTAAAAGTTTTCTTTGTTTCAGAAGGAAATGCATCAGTGGAGATCTTTGACCTAACAGAAAAATTTGAATGTGTTCAAGGAAATATCGTCTACTTTGAAGACTATGAAATCGGAGTGGCGCAAAGAAAACGATGAAATGGTGAGCTAGATTGCAGCTTTGAACTAGTCCTTAAAGGGCATTAGAAAGTCAGGGCCAGCCGAATTGAAGAAAAGTGTGCAGGCTATAATAACTATCTTCAATAATTAATTTGACGTGTTGGCTGATGAGCTTGAAACCCTAACCGATATGATAGCCCTTTCCAAAAAATAGAACGAAAAATTCATAAAGTAATAGTTGTCTAAACTGCAATTAGAGATGACAGAACATACAAAAACATTGATTTCTCAGAGATCCAAGTAAACTACAATTCAGATGTAAAAGATGATTGCAAGATCTTAAGAGACCATGAAAGGGCAAATTCAAAGTTAAGCTAAGTTCATGGCAGACGCCTTGGCGATCAAAATATAAAAGACTGAAAGCGAGATGAATAAGCTGTAGTCAATGGTGAAGAAGAACAATGTGTTGACGACGACTCAACTCGAGGACTACAGTTTGAAAATAAAGAACTTCAACGATAGTTACAAGTAGTATCTTTAGGAGCAGAGGAAAGAGGACTTAAAGAAGAGAGTATAGTTGGAGGATTCAATGAGGAAGAATGCGAGCAACCTGATGGACATATGCTACAAAAAGAGTTAGTACTTAGTCGATGGCCTCAAAAACAACATATAAATCATGCAGATGAAGTAAAAAGTAGAAGCTCAGCAATCTCTCGACCTCGCCAAAGATTAGCTCAAGGTATCACATCTTTTTATCATAGAAATAACTCCAAGGAGCCAGAGCCTAATTCCAAAAGGATTTAGCCGCTAACCAGTAAAAATTAACCAAATAACGCTAATCTTCTTAGTAAATTTTACACGAAGCCATGTAGCAATCGATCAACAATACAAAGAGGAGTCTCACTAACGAAATCGGAAACAACAAGATCTAGCTGTAAGAAAAGATAAATGAAATCAAAGTCAAGTAGATCCAAAAAGACGCTACTGCTGAAGCTAAGTTTCAGTAGTTGAAGACTAGTGTGACTCAAATAATTTAGGAGTAAAAGAGACTCAATCAATAGTCTTTGAATAAGAGCAGACAATAAGTCGAGGAAAAACTTGTTCAGAGATAAAAGGCGTCTCAGGATAAATAACTTTAAATGGACAAATAAATTGTTGAGATGAAAAGTTACCTAACCCAAATGATACGAGACTAAAAGAGGCTTAATTAATAAAATATCATAAAAACCAGAAAATAGTTGTAATAGAAGATAGTGGCTTTGTAGAAATCTTAATCTATGAAATAGCTGCAAAACAAATAGAAATAGTCAACAAATAAGCAGTAAAGCGAGGCAAAGAATAAAAGTTTAAACGATAAGGTATAAGGTCTTGAAAAGAGACTGAATTAGATAAAGACTGAAGCAGATAGCCACAATGCTAAAGTATCGAGTGACGATAAAATTAAAGAAGGATAAATCAATACTAAAATAGCCAAACTCTAGCTTGACCTTTAGAACAATAAAAAAGAAGGAATAGAGAAATATAAGAAAATCGACTAAATCAATCAAAAAATAGCTGAAATCACAAAATCAAACGAAAAGGACCAAGGCGAATCTAAAAAGGTCGGATAGTAAAATGTCAAACAAATCAGACAGGAATTTTAAAAATCTATAAAAGATTTATAGATTCGACTGTCTTAAATGAAGGCCAAGGATAGTGGTAACGAGCACGAATAGTCGATATCAAATATGAAGAAATCTTTGAACAAGTTATAAGCGATGGTGTTTTCTTAGCAGGCAAAAAATAAGGCAATGTTTGATAGACTAACTGAAGACGTAACAAAAGTTTCAGAAGATCTAACCTTATTGGCCTCTGAGATGCGGTGATAAACAAAGCCATATTGATTTTTGTTGATTTTTAATTCAGTGCTAGTAATGATATTTATTATGAGAGACATAAATACTGCAGTTGATCAAATTTTGTTACTATTATTAGCTGTAAAATTTGCAAGTTTTTATTTCCATCTCCTAACTTTTTATGCTTTAGCTTCAACGATTCTACTCTACTCACTTAGCTATCGCTACTTCTAATTTATCTCATCAGCTGGCAATTCTTATTTCTGATTAGAATTGTTTTTGTCCTAAGCTATAGACCGGTTAGATTTCTATGATTTCTATGATTTTTTCACTGATTTTTTTTCACTTTTTTATTTCGGTCTTATATCCTGAACACTTTTTTAACTGTTTTCAATAATTTAATGGTGACTCTCTTCCGATTACTAATTTTTTTCTTATTCAG
>Ga0194115_10006973_pt1 | contig 11326 bp, 13 predicted proteins | sample TA2MahsurfametaG_3_FD_148656 | JGI IMG/M metagenome (GOLD analysis project Ga0194115, IMG submission 148656) | Freshwater microbial communities from Lake Tanganyika, Tanzania - TA2015002 Mahale S4 surface | ecosystem: Environmental > Aquatic > Freshwater > Lake | place: Tanzania: Lake... | reverse complement strand
GGATCATATTTGGATGCCGAAGGAAGACCAGATGAAAATACGCACGTAAATTAGCTCATAATTCCTTTGTTTGTACGTTTTCATCGTCAATTACGTGTATCTTCGCCATACCACGTAGAGTATCACCAACACACACGCACACGTACAAGGCCAGTGAGCTTGCTCCTGCTTGTACCCTATACACATTACATCACTACTGTTAAAGACTCTTTAGTCCATGTGTAGGTCTCCTAGGATCGGAACTGGTTGTTGGTGAATAAAGGTGCTGCCTGTCACTGGGTGTGAATCAGTAGTACAGCTGCATTTGTGACGGGGATCGCTTCTGTCGGCGTATTCGCCGGTCTGGGAGAACTCAGATGTATCTTGTCTGGGAAGCAGAGCGTTCTCAGGGATGAGGGCTTGATGACATTGTTTGAACTGCATACAACGCTCCTCCAAGGAGACGGAGACTGTGTGAAAGTTATTGTATTGCTCGTATACGTATCTCATGTACGTTCGTACCTAATGTGCTTATTTCTCGGTAGTAAGCACATTAGGTACGAACGTACATGAGATACGTATACGAGCAATACAATAAAAGTCATCACCAGAGATATTGTCTTGAGAATTCTGAAGAGGCGTTGGCGAAGCTGAGACCGTCTCTTGCTTCAAGAAGGCAGACAGAGCAACAGATAGTTCGCGTATAGCTTCGCCAAACTCCCCCCTCTTCATCATGCCAATGGCACTATTGTTCATCGCAGCTATCTGCTGCTGGTGCGTTTGACTTTGAGTTGACAATGAAACCATGTTGCAAATGTTTTGGCGGGATTGCGGAATTATGGGATACGTGGTCGTACGAGTGGGACCGTGTCGTGCCCTTCTTGCACCAAATCCGAAAGGTCCAAAAATTTGCAACTTCGCCGGACAAGATGTAGCCACTCTGGTGGTCATCCGGGAAAACCACTACAATAATGATAGAAGGCTCACATTTAACAAATTCACCGATAGACATCTACCCATAAAGTGTTCTGTCCATGGTTTTGAATTTTTTAACACTTTTATTGCTCCGGGGAAAATTGTGAAGCGCAAGATTAAAGACGGGAGAAGTACAGTATTGGCTTTTTGGGCTCTGTATTGGCTTTTTTGGCTTCAATCTGGGGTGGTATGCGGAGTATTCTGAAATCACTATGTGATATGCTTCTTTCGCTCTGTGCATGTTCTTCTGTTGAGAACCTCGAAGAAAAAACCAGAAGTTTGTTTAGGAGTCCGGTACAAATTCTCCAAGAGGCGAACCAAACTTTGAGCTTCACTTATGCCGGTATGTGATACTGCCACTAGCAATACCATGTTCAGAGGACTAACGAGGAAGGCTCCTGAAGGCGAGGAACTGTGAATTGACTGTGAAAATGAAAGGAAATGGACAGACAAGTCAAGTTCCTTCAACAAAGTGATGAACTAGTATTCACGTAATATTTTGTGAAAAAGTAGATTGCAAACTCTTGCTGTTAGTACTGTAGTTTACAGTGCGGATATTTTCCTTCATTGCCCCCACTGATACGGGTGATCTATGACACCGACGGCGAAACGCGACCAGGAGGCGGAGGAAGGATAAACAGCACCGCAGTATTTGTAAATCAATTGCCTACGGCGTCTGTACGGAGACGAAGAAATGTGATACCTGATATTTCCCGTGCGATCGCCTTGCCGACTTGCATATGGGAGGGTAGGAACATCTAGGCAGATTAAGAACTCAGCATTTTACGGATGGAAACGGGCGAGTGTTACCACTGCGCCACTACATCAGCGTCGACAGTACGCGGACTACAAGAAACCACAAGAAATAACATTAATGTGATGCCAATGGTTCCAACCGTCGCCCAAACAAGCCATCAACCCCCTTCCAGGAGTCTCTTCATGGTATCATAACGATTCCATGCGACATCGATTCCCCATGACGGGAGGCGTAGGACTACTCGTTTGCAGCATCCTTAAATGCCTTCGCGGCCGTGAAGCTAGGGGAATTGCTAGCCTTGATCGCTATTTCTTCTCCAGTCTGAGGATTGCGTCCCTTTCTGGCAGCTCGTGCTCGAAGCTGAAAGGTTCCAAATCCAGCCAACATTACCTTCTTTCCGGCAACAACATTCTGGGCGACGAATCAACCACCACCACCCCGACCACCCCCGGAGAGGGAATCCCAATAGTGTGAGATGAAACTGGTTTGTAGAACTACGATTCCGACAGTACAACCACTTACGTCTTGCACGGTCCCCATCACGGCACCCAGCGCCTTTTCGGCATCTACTTTGCTGCAATCCATTCGCTCTGCAATGGACGCAACTATATCGGCTTTGCGTACTGTTTCCACTTCCACCTTCTTGGGCACTGCCTTAATTTCCGCCTTCTTGGGCGTTGCTTGAACTTCCGGCGGTGTCTCGATTTCCATTTTCGTCTTCGGCCCAGTCTTACTTTTTTTCTTTGTAGCGGCCGCTTTTTTCTTAGCAGCTCCCAAACATGTGCTAGATTCAATATGCTTAGGGCGGGAATTCATTCGAGAAGAACCCTTCACAAAAGCCTCAACCGCCTCGAAGGACAGCCCCGATAGTGTCAACGTGACGACGAAGAGAAACCGATTCAAGTTCATTATCGTGTTCTGTGGTTGATAGGCTAGTAATAATGCGCTTAGAGGTGGTGCTACGAAAACAAGGTGTTTTTTTCGGGATGTATCGTATGATATAGACTGCCAATATTGCAACTTCTGCAGAATCAGCGTATGTGTGATGTATCGTTTACAGTGTTGACATCCGATCGTCCGTCATGGCCGATCCAGGTTGGTTGATGGGCATCCACTGAGTATGATACTGTAGCGTAAAGTCGGATGATGACGATGATGTCGTTCTACGGCTGTCGATGACATCTGCGCGCATTGCGCGGTTCCTCCCCCCCGAGAATCGCTTTGTAAATTTTGTTGGGAGGACCTGAAGGCGAAACATCACAGGGGACACAGATATTCCACTGGCAACTTCGACGGTATGATATCATTCGATGGGTACGGTATCAATACAATCTGCAGTGTCTGGTTGGATCGCGAACTCGTCAACGCTGTGTTGTGACTATGATTTCTTGGACGCGTCCGGGCAATCTCCAAAGAACTAGGCGATGCGGTACGTCGTGTGCTTGAGAAACAAATAGTGATGGACATGTGAAGAGTGACGCAATAGGAGGGGCCTTACCCAACAATGTTTTTTCCTCTTTCGTGATCCTAGAAGGTTTCTGTCCCTTCGACTCGTATCCGCGGCCGCCTTCTTCGTTCGACCCAGCGCTGCTCACCCTAGAAATTTAGGATTTCTTCCCTTTGGTACCCTAACTTCCGATTATTCGAATCGATCCTTTCACTCTTCTACTAAGCTTCAGATGTCTGGTGAAGTCGAGAAAGCTGCTGAAGCAGCTGCAGTGCGGGCAGCTTCGGAGGATTATGGAGGCGCGCCGACCGTGTTCGACAAAATCATTAGTGGAGAATGGTCCTCTGACAAGATTCATGAGGATGACCTTTGCATGGCGTTTCGAGATATTAGCCCTCAAGCGCCTGTCCACTTTTTGGTAATTCCGAAGAAGCGGGATGGTTTAACACAGTTGTCGAAGGCTCGCGAGGATCAGAAGGCGCTGTTAGGACATTTGATGTACGTCGCACAAGATTTAGGACAAAAGGAATGCCCCGAGGGCTTCCGAGTCACGATCAACGACGGGAAGGATGGCGCCCAGTCTGTTTATCATCTTCATTTGCACGTAATGGGAGGGCGTCAGATGGGTTGGCCTCCAGGCTAGGCAACACATTAGTGAACTAGCATGTAACGGATCAGTTTGTTCATCGGTTGCAAGGCTTCGGCTATGTACGATAATCGAGGTCTTTGCTGGCAATAATGACATCTGTGGAGATAGGATATTCGACAAATGAATGCAGAGTACCGGTACGTGTGAATGGTAAGAAAAAATAATCTGGAGTAGCCGATTTATGTGTACTGTTTCGAAACAGAGCTTCAATCTACGACTAGGTTTTCGTTTTGGCTCACGGACGTATTGATATGGTACCACCTACACTTAGTTAGCGTACGAGAGGCTAGCGCGTCGCTCATGTCGGGGGATTGTGTATCCGCCCGTCCTTGCCAGTCGGAATCGAAGAGACGATGAATGATACAGTAACGGAGGTTCGGTTTTCTTCCACCCAACACCTGAATGGTAACATAGAGGATAGTCACTTGGACGACATTTTTCCGACTTTGGATTAGCACGTGCGGGGCTCTCATACTAGTGACGTTGATGTATTCAAAGCTATTGTGACAGAACCTGTCCTGTCCGATGACTTGACATTACAGCTTGTCTATCATACGTGTACTAGAAACCTTGCGATTCTATCCTACACGCACAGAGGTGCCGTCGATTTTCGGACGAGATTCTACAACCTGCCCACCGGTAAATCTATATCTCAACTAGCCACATAGACTCATTCCATCCTCCATACTTTAAACCCGAGTCTTTGAGTCACGAACACCTCGGATTCGCCTGGACCTCCTACGGCATGGGTGTGACATCGCCTTTGGTTCCTTGTGGCATGCGAACTCTCACGGGTCGCACAATTCATTGGCCAAATTTTCCGTTCAAATCTCTCCAGTGCACGTACTGTAGGCTGCAGCGTAGATCCGCTAAACTCGCTAGCTAGCGTACATACTGAACAAAACGGACGAACCTCGTCGATGGCCAATGCGTCGAAGGGCCGTTGAGGCAGTGCCGTGCGCGCCAGGCCAGCGCACTTTCAGAGTAGGTCGGGTGGTGTCCGCGCGGCGGCGATTTTTCAGGGTTGACCCTGCACGATGGGGCTAGTGGCATCAAGATGGGGGCAGATCGGCGGTCTCCAGGTGCTCGTTCCGTAGCCTGTCCCAGCTGATCTTCTGCGTCCGTTTGAAGTTCCACATCCTGCTCCCCTACTCGACTCTCTCATTTCCGTAGTCTATTCATCTTTCAAATAGCTGTTGCGTGGAAGAACCACTCAACATGAAGCTATCCGCTCTACATTTATCCTTTCTTAGTGCCTTGACGGTTGCGAATGCGGTCGATTCTGTGCCACGACAGATTACGAATCCCGATTCTGTGAAACGCTTACTCCGTAATGCCCGCGACTTGGCCGAGGAGGATGGCTACGGGGACGGTCAGCTTGAGGCCGAGGGTTTTCAAGAAGTCGAAGCTGAGTTGATGAATTACCAACTCAACCTGCTGAAGTGTCAAAGCCGAGAATCAGTGGTGAACTCCGAAGAAGGAGCGCCACAATATGGCGTGGCGATTGTCAGAGCTTGCCCGAAGAACTCATGTTCGGCGAAGACTGCTGGCGGATGTAGCAAGGGTTATGCCGACTTGGCCATTCCGCTCTCGGACTTTGTGGAAGCCTACATCCAGGATCAACAAGAAAATATGGGGTTGGACGACGCAGTGAATATTGCAGACTTCTCTGCCTGCAACGAATACGTGATGGATGACGCTGGCGTTCAGTATTATGTAGGTCCGACCTGCACATCCAACGGAAAGGACATCAAGCTTGGAGTTTTTGAAGACAAATACTGTCTTCAGGCGTCGAAGACATCCTTCGAAACACTTTCGAACGGATTGACCCTACCATTTTCGAGTGGAGGATTGGTGAGCACACAGTGTTTGAGCTGTGCAGAAGAGGACGGGTCATTGAAGCAAATGTGCGCAACCATGTATGAAGATGCTGCTCTAAGATGTGAGCAGTGGGATATCTCGCACTACTATTGGAATCCTGTCACATTAGTGTATCGATTCGGCAAGGATACAGCTGGTTGCAAATACATTGAATGGATGGATAGGTCCCCACCACCATTCTCTGAGTGGGCAACAATTTTTTCTCTTTTGCTTTTGGTCTGCGGAACCTTCATCGGAGCTGTGTATTACACCCGATGGTGGAAGGAGGGTAAGTGCCGAAGTCGAGCTAAAGAGGTGCTGGCAATCTGATGTTTTCATTCACTAACGGTTCGTGATCGTGTTTCCTTTTTACTCGTAGAAAAAGCAACCTTACGGAAGCTCGATGACGACGACTCGGAATCAGCTTCAGATTATAAACAACACAGTGAGGGAGAGTACCAGCCACCTACTGAGGGAAACAAGAAGAAGACCGGTGAGGACGACAGTGTTAGTACTGCATCCGCCCTGCCGCCAATTGAAAAGATTGGTCTCTTTGATGGTTTTTTTACTTGAGAAAGTCGCCGTGGAGGGATGCCAAACTAGACCAATAAGGAGAGATTGTACTACTACTAGAATACATTTTGTTCATTACACTGTAGTGTCGTTGTCCCTTTCTCCTGATCACAGTCAAGAAGAAAAACAAGGGATTTTTCTGTCACCAGGAGGTTCAATCTCGTTGTAGTCGATCTATTCAAATACAACCAAGTGGATCCGAAACGTATGTATGTAACGGTTACCATGGCAAGACCGTAAGTATCGGCTTTCACTGTCATGCGTTCGCTAAAATCGTTCCATAGTCTTCGAATCCACATAGCCGAGTATTACGATTACTTCGGCTACGAATATAAATAATAATCGGCAATGCATCCAACTGCCGATACGGTTCCGATATGATGACATTTGTACAAGATTTGCAGCCCTCTCCATGAGACTCCGCCAATCCCTGGACTTGTATCCATTCTGGTTACGACACAGTTTCAAAGATTTCACGTTGATAAAGCTACTTTCGAGATGAAGTTTGCCTCTTCCCTTCTCCTCTTTGCTTCTTTGCCAGCCACTATGGCCAGCCAGGTGATCACTGGCGCATCGGCTGTATCCAAGGTCTTGCGTTCTGCTCGTCGTTTGGAAGACCAAGCTGCCGCCGCCGAACAAGCAGCTGAGCCGACTTATGATTTCCTCACCAACTACTCTATCAAGTTGATTGGATGCAAGGCCGGTCTCGAAGTGGCCGACGCTCAAGGCAAAGCTGAATACAGCGCTGTCATCTTCCGTCTCTGCCCCACCAGTAGTAGTTGCTCCAGCACCAGCTTGAGCGGCTGCAAGAAGGGACATGGAGACTTCGTCGTTGGCCTTAACACTTTCGTTGATGCCTACTTTGAGGATCAACGAGACAACATGAACTGGGACGATTCTTTCGATGGAAACAAATTCAAGCAATGCGGCAGATACGACGCTGAAAAGGTCGAAGGTGAAGAAGAACAAGAGCAAGTCCAATACTTCCTTGGCCCTGGTTGCACCAAGGACGGAACTGGAGTCAAGTTGGGTCTCTATGAGGACGAAGATTGCACCACCGCATCGTCCAAGACGTTTGCTTCCATCTCCAACGGAGGAACTCTCCCATTTGCTACTGGTGGGTTGGTATCTACCTACTGCACTCCCTGCGAGTTCACCAACGAAGCTGGCGACGTCGGCATCCGGTAAGTCGCAACATGTGATGGTAACAAGCTTGCGTTGCGTTTTGGTGTCTCGCTGACTTTGTTCCACGTTCCCGAATCGCAGCGACATGTGCCAGGAATTGTACGCCAACGCTGCCTATGCCTGCGAGAAGTCCATGAGCAGTGGTACTTACGGTGAAAAGAAGGTTGAAGGATGCTCTTACATCTCCCAAAACATGCCCAACTCCGTCAAGCGATCGGCGCGAGGTGGTGCTGTGTTTGGATGGATCGTCTTTTCATTCCTCATTGTTGGATTCGCTGCTTACATTGTCTGGTGGCGCAAGAGTAAGTTTGGCAAGCCTATCTTCGAGCCCAGCACACGTAGATGGTGGATGTTTTGGCGTAAACGAAAACTTGCCGACTCTGTCTCACCACATTACGATACTGCCCCTTAATCGTCAACAGAGAAGCAAAGCCAAGCCCTCATGTCCACTTAAAAGAACTTTTTTTTGTAATTGACCCCGGAAGAAGCATAATGATGCAAGTGACATGAAAGAATCTAATATATTGAGTTGTTTGGCTTTTTGTGGTGATATTTAGTACGTTTGCACCTAAATTAGCTAGTCATGAAAAGAAAACCAGATACTTGCCAAAGCTAGCAACATTAAGTTGTCGGGTGGGTGGATTGAGATCGCCAGAGGACACCCGATTTTGGGCATATGCATTGAAAATCGAGGGTCCCTCCTGTTTTCTTCAGTATGTACTACAGTGGCAAGATTTACTACAGTAAGTTTCCGAGTTGTAATGACATGGATCCAGCGTTTGCTGTCGACTAAGTGGGTCAATCCGTCCTCTTCCTCTGATCTAGTTCGGATTCTCACCGTCATGTGTAGAGGCACTTCTTCAATACTGTCTGAGGACGAACATAGATGTCTCTCCATTGAGATACGATTCCCCACACCCCAGTTGTGATGGAATATCGTGGGATTATCATAGATGGGAGCGGACTGGCCGGTGGAACTCCACAGCAAGCTGAAAGTAAGTTTCAGCCTCAAACAACCTATCATTCAACGCGCCCCCGAACCCCCGAACATCATTTTCCCGCCACTCACAGGGCCTGAATTCTGGAATGTGCCATCGATTTTCAAGGCAGAACGAGCGCACGCGAAGGATTGTATCCAAGGGTCGACAGTCTAAGCGTAATGACTGATGGATCCTCCAGGTTTCTCCTACACGTAACTTCCTCGTGTGCCGTTTCCAATACTCCGAACACGTCCTCCAAACCCACGGTGTTCGCGTCGCAGGACGCGGTATGTGTTGATGGTCTCCATCGCATCTGTATAGCATCCGATCAAGTGTCGTTCCCTACTCGTTTTTCCGCCCTCACAGGATGAAAACGACCGTCTCCCGTGGCACATTCGTTGATTGTTGAACACCAAGATATCACCAGGTTCCAATACACGTTCCCAAGTATACCGCCGAGAATAGTCCTGCAGCTTCCTTCGTAGCTCCAGTTCGAGCACGTTTCTTCCAGCATGCACAGCATGAATATCCAGGAGGCATTCCAGCGCTTGATAAGCACGCGGATAATCGTCGCTTAGGGATGGGTCGTGAATCGGCGAGCGAGGATATAACGATAGTGGTCCCTCGAAGGGAGGGGCCCAATTGACCTCAATTACTTCTCCAGTTTGCGGTGATATACGAATGTGGGGCTTGAAACTAACGATATCGGCTCCGGGTCGCTGCTTGATGAAGGTCGCTTCGACGTGGCACAAGACGTTGAATAGATTGTGGTCAACCGTTCGTAAATATTCGGTTGCAGCCATGGCATCAACCAAAACAGATTCTCCACCTTCGCCAGCATTAGAAATACAATGCAAAAGCTGCAAAAAGGGTTTGGATTCATAGTATACCAAGTCTTGATGTGGTGCCAATGCACTCCTCGTATAGGCAATATTTTGTGCATTGGGTTGGCTGACAACCCGAAATGTGTCACCGTACAAAGACCCGTGCGACAAACGACCACCGCTAAGGCATTTCCCCAGACTAGCCACAACTTGATCGGAAGGTGTCCCAGTAGCATCACTTGGGGTGTGATTCTCACAATCAGGATGGTCCCTTGGAATGGGCGAATTTTGAACCAGCAGAGCCCCATGCTCAATAATGGCTTCTAGGGCCTCCATTGTACCCCGACGAGTATGCAAAACAAATTCATAATCAAGGGTAGGAAGTTCAACCACATTTGAATTGTGTATCGCACCAATCGCTAAATCAGGCGTTACGGCAGTCGGAAAATCGGAACTTGAATGAGACCGAAATTGACACAACCATTCCCAGTCATAGTACGACAAGTTCCCGTTGACCCATCTGACCTGCAACAACGTACGATGATCAGAGTTACAATCTTCCTCGCATTCTTCCATCCCTTTTGCGGTCGAGTAAATACCGCCCCGAGAATGATAACTTCCTGTCGGAGGCGGGGAATGAAGTTCGAAATGGCCGACAACGTCAGTTGTTGAATAAACCATTCGTGCATCTCGTATGACGTAAGACTGGTCATCAGTATATCCTAGCGAGTGCCGGCGTTGTCCGGATGATGAATGGATACCTTGAGGATCCTGCATCCACAACCACCACGCCGGGAACTTGGTATCGACGGGAAGAGGCGTGTTGACTTCGGCGTTGCGTCCTCGACGCGAGCTTTGTGAGATGACGACGCTGGATCCATCAGCGGCTACGCTGATCCCAAAATAATCTTCGACATTTTTCTCATTCAGAGGAAGGTCCCCAATACAATCGGGAAGACTTGTAAGGGATCGCGTGTAGGCCCGTCGATTGCACCTTTGTCCGTCGCCGACCACTCGGGAGAAAGAAGAGACACAGCGCCTACATCGTTCTTCTACTAGTTTCTCATGTGGCCTTCTGACAATGGTTTTCGGACAGTATGCTCGCAACAAAAGTCTCGGATCGATCAGTGTTGACTTGATCATGTTGTATGGAATGGTTGATTGCCACTGCGTGTGTCCTATGTTAGGCAAGGACTGTTGTTGACTGTGAGAGAGATGAGACGCAAAGTGTCATCGACGACGCATGTCGTCAGCAAAGTACCCGGAGGTAACTTGCCCCTTTAAAGTTGACTGCCCGGATTAAAACGACCCTAGTCCATCTGACCTTACAGTTAAACTCGGAGGTTCTTCACAATTCACCATGCTGGCAATATTGCAACTCCTGTCCACATGGTGCGTGGTGCGACGAAATGTGCGGATGCACGCCTACAGTAACCGTGCTTCTAGAACAACTATCGTCTACACTGTAACAGAAGTGATAAGGGAGATGGTTGGCTTCTTGGTATGAGGTGTGATGGCATCTTCAAGATTCAGGCTAGATTCGGACGGGCGAACAAGGTATCTTTCATGTCACTGTCAATGTGACACTAGAACGATGGAAAACACCTGCTTCGTTGTCATTATGTTCACTGTGCAAATGCAGGTGTCATATTTCGTCCTTCGTCCTTCATTCCGAGTGAGCTTTTCAATTTCTATCTCTGTTCATTTTTGAACGACAGGTATCAGGTTTTTTTAATATTCGTGTGAGGCGTGATCTCGACATAGCAACAAGTCACGATACCATGGACATACGAACGCGGAGAGTCATCGCCATCTTGTTCCTTTTGTCGTGTTTCCTAGGGTTTTCCCATGCTGGACTATTTTGGGCCTCGTCTTCAGCCGGTGATCATGATTTCAAATCGGGTGCAGCGCTGTCTTCTGTCGCCGTTACATCAAGGGAAATGGCTGAATCGGCGCTCCAAGAATCGGAAGGAGAAGTGGACGAATATGACGAATATGACGATGACGTCTATGAACCAATATTTCCCTTGCGTGAAGTTGATTATTTTGGATTTATTGCGGCCATTTTGGCCCTGCTATTGGCTGCCGGTGGAGGCA
>Ga0194115_10006968_pt1 | contig 11332 bp, 8 predicted proteins | sample TA2MahsurfametaG_3_FD_148656 | JGI IMG/M metagenome (GOLD analysis project Ga0194115, IMG submission 148656) | Freshwater microbial communities from Lake Tanganyika, Tanzania - TA2015002 Mahale S4 surface | ecosystem: Environmental > Aquatic > Freshwater > Lake | place: Tanzania: Lake Tanganyika... | reverse complement strand
CCCCAAAACCCCAAAACCCCATTTATGCAAAAATTAAATTATTTTAAAATTTAATTAGAATTGTAAAAGCTTCATTTGAAAATTTCAAGCCATACCAAACGTCTTGCCTTCTCTTATTGCATACAGTAGCATTTTTTTGGTTGTTTCTTTGTCCTTATACTCAGGCAAGTCCAATTAATTATGACAAGTGTGGCTTTATGGTAATCTTGTTTAAAGTGAACCTGGTATTCGCACGACAGTAAACTTTTAGATTCCATTTTATCCTCGTAGCCCTTTAAATCCCTCAATCGGCACCTTGCTTGATCCAGTAACAAATCTGATAAACTCAGCTCGCTCAGAATTGTCAAACTCTTGTAAAGCTTCAAATAAATATTAAACTGGCTTACTTGTCGCTGTGTAATTCTCGTAGACTGTATTTTCTCTCAAATCATCGATATCAATATTTTAAAGCCCAGAAATGAGCAATTCTAGTTCCATACTATCAAAAAGTCTTAACAAGTCTTTAGGAATAACAAAGTATAGTCCTTTTAAGAATGCATTTATTTAGCGGGATAAACCTTTGTATAGACGGTGGTTTGTCACAAGCTAAACGTATTCCCATTTGTTTTCATCGGTGACAATCTTGTCTTTGCCTCCTTCACAAAGCTCAATTTCCTTTTGTTCGCCAAAATACTCTTCTGTTTCAACGAAGTAACTACTCAGCATTTCAACTCCTTAATTATTTAACATCCAGCTTAGTGATTTGTAGAGCTCGGGATCATAGTCCTCTAGGTCATGGTATGAAAGAGGGATACCCAAAATAATTTTATAAAAAGCCTTCACAAAGTAGCAGTCCAGTAATTAGAAATCCCAAAGTGCTTTACCAAAAATTTTACCTATGAATGTAAACATTTCTATATAGTTTGGTTAGACGGTTGACTTTGGATTAGGGTAATAAGTTGCACCTTGGGCAGACTTTATGAATAAACTAAAATCTTCATTAAAGAACTCCTTTGATAGAATACTGAGCCACTCTTTAAATAAACCTCCGCCATCGATACCATCTTCGCCATCAAATTAAACTGCCATTTTACCACGCCACTACTTGGCTGATAAGTGGCACATCGCCTAGTAACTGTCTTAAAGAGTATTCTTCCTTTGAATTTAAAATTAGAAATTAACATTTTTGTACTACTATTATAAACGCTTTAACTCTATCTTCCAAATAACTCGTTTAGTGTCAAAATCTAGAATCTAGGGAATCATCAGTGCAAGTCGTAGAAGCTCCTTGTTGACCACATTAGTGTTGATTTATATAAAAGTGTTGATTAATTTGCGGTTTTCGATGAAGAATGACATTAAAGTTTTGAATTTCAAAAAGTCAGCTGATTATGGACTCAAGTGTGATTCAAGCAAGCTTTCAATCGACTAAGGATTGCCCAAACTTCTATCTTTCAGACTTTCCTTATTTAATGTTTAAATCTAGACTTCAGTTATCGACTGCTGCTAACTATCACCACTCTTTTGCTTTGTGCTTAAGTGCGAGATAGGTTTATTTTAGAAGATTATCCTTAAATTGTATTCACACAGTGAAAATATAAGTACCATAAGATCTTTAATTTCATCTTTAAATATGTAAAAGGAACGTTTAGAATCCTTTTGTTATCGCTTAGCAGTTTTTTCTTCTTCAATTTAGATCAAAGCATTTGCTTGACTAAAAATACCTAATAAAAGCTCCTCCTAGCAAATACTCAAATCTTTCAATTTTAGAATGCCATTAGCAACTGTAAAAATTTCTACAATCTGATCAATCTGCTCTTGAATAGAATCTTCACTTTGAATTCTCTCATGTTTGTTTGAAATAAGTGTAATTGCTTTTTGCATTTTTAAGGTTAATTTGTTTTGCAAAAAAACTTATATTTCAGTCACACCTTACAAGTTTGCTACTTCATTTAACAACTCACAAACTTATTGAAGACTTTTCTTTTACAAAAGAATATCTCTATTGAGTAAGACTTCACAAATCGTGGCTATAGGTAACTTTATTTGTGTGGCATCTTTTTCTTTGAGCATTTTAAATACAGGCTTTAGCATTTAAACAAACTGGCTGACTACGTGAGTTTGGAAGTCACTTATGGTTTTCTAATCTTACTCAGACTAAATCCAAGGTTCATTTTTTACTATTACAGAGTATTCTAATAAAATATCTACCAGCAACTCAATTATCGATTTTTCTTGGTCAAAATGCCCTATAAAATTTGCAAAACTTGATACAAGACTATCTGAGCCAAGTTTTTGTGCAATTTCTAACGATTCAGCTGTAGCAGAACCATATTAATTTTCAATTGTTGTTTAAAGTTGAGCCACAGTGACTAATGCACCCGAAATAACATCAGATAATGATAAACGACGTGTATTACCTGCACTGTCTTAAAAGAAAAGACTGCAAACAAAAGGACTAGATTCCGCGGTATACTTTTGAGTTTTAATGTGTTATTTTGCCAGTTCAATTTAACTTTAAGCCTATTATATAATACTAAGTATCAGACAACTTCTTAGATTGGGTATTCTGTGCAAAATTTTGATAGAGTGAGTTAACTTGTGGTCTTAATCAAGGTTAAGGTTTATAAATGCAGTTAATGCAGTTTAAACTGTGCCTTTAATCTTTAAATACTGGGACTACGGTGATTCATTTTATTACGGAAGAAGAGCTTGCTATATTATTTATTCACTCTATTTCTCTATCTGCTGAACTTGCAGATCTTTTTCATACCTTGCATTTAAATCTTGGAGAATAATGAAAAAGTTTTAAAGGTACTAAGTACCTCTTATAGAATATTCTTTTCGATCATTTAGTTGCTTCTAATCATTCATTTGGTTTGAATTAGAATGCTCAGCAGGTCCTATCAAATCAATCGAAAGCTAAAGTGAATCTTATGAGGCAAGCCTATCTCTCATCAAACTGAAAGGATCTTAATTTTGGTTCTGTTAAGATATCTATGGTGTCTATTGCTAAATTTCATTGATTCTTACTGTCTAAACTTCAGTTTGATTCTAAAAAAGATTCTAAGTTTACATTTGGCCTGAATCAAACAGTCTCATAAAAGTTTATCGATCACTTTAATAGAGTTCACGAGCTGCTTAAAATATTTCTTAGGGTAAGTCGCGATTTACATCATTTTAGATTTATCTTAAAATGTCCGCTCGCCTATCTGGAGTACAAACTCGTAAATAAGAGCGAATATTAATTCTTAAATCCATTATTGATCTGGCCTAATTTATTATACTATTTGCTTATTGTGATATTTAGGCTTAAATATGGTGTGAATCTGCAATATTTTGAAGACCTACAGCTGATAAATTTTCCATAAAGACAGAATCAATTCCATCAATTAATAAAGGGTTCTATTAATTTTATTATACCTAACGTTGTATGTTGTTTCTAAATTGAACTGGATCGATTTGATTATCATTTCTTTTATTTGACTCCATGTGATCTTTATAATCATTTGGATTCTGAATTATAATGTCACTCGACTCCGCAGTTGCTGATGATGTATTTGGTTTCTAATTTGAATCGACAGAATTTTAACCTTAAGCACCAGAAATAACTTACTAAACGGTCGTAATTTACATCATGTAAATTCCCTCGGTTTATTTAATTTCACTTTTTAACTAAGCTATTTCTCTTTTCTCTATTAAAATTTCTTAACAAAACTCGGAAGATTAACTTAATGATTTTAGTTTGTGCTAAAACAAGTGAACTTAGCCAAAAATCTAATTTAAATGACTTTCGTGATCCAAATCATTTTAACGCACGTGATTTTCATCAAGATTAAAAAAGTCATGCTGATTAACTTCCTACCGCCTCATATCAAATTGCATTGCTTACTCCAGGTGAGACTAATATCCTTAAGAATGACCAAAAACAAGGGTTCTGCGGTCAAATATTCTTTGCCTTTAATTTTAATTGTTCATGTAGTAGTTATTTAACTGCGTATTGCCTGACATTTGATCTAATTCTGAGCGTGAGTTGTCGTCGTAACTCATGCCATCATCATCAGAGTAATTATTTTGGTCTACCTAATTTTAGTCGAAAGAAGCTTCATCTTAGTAGCTTATATTTTCGTTCTGACCTTCGCCGTCATCCCAAGAGTTTTCGTCCTCCTCAATTGAATCTTCATCTATTTCATCTTATGATTACGAATTTGAGCGACTAGATCTTTGATCGCCTTAATTTCTGCTTCTAGATCTGTCTCTGCTTTACCAACTCATCTCAGATGCTGATCTTGGTCCTGTTGGCTTATTTATAAGTTGTGAATTGTTCTCAGGTAGATTGATTATTTCAAAATCTCCGTCTATTTCATCTTATTCTGCTTCACTAATTTCTTCAAGCTCATGCTCAAATGATTCTTCATCTTGAATTTCATCCGACCAACCTTCTTCAATTATTTCATGCTCAAAACTTTCATCCATCATTGATGCTAACTCTGCTATTTCTTATGCATTTAACGGAGGTCCACTTCCATCATCACTTCCATCCGAAGAACTGTGCATATCATTGTCACTTTCATCATTCTAGTTAGACTCCAATGACTCAAGATCGTCCATCGATGAATCTAATAAATAAATCTGTTAGTTTGGGCCTAGATCAGAATCATCACTAGATCCAGAATCATAGTCGGCAGGTTTAGGTCCTAGCTCTCTCAAAATTTATCCTAAAGATTAACTATTTTCAAAAAGTCTTAGAATCCTAGTTATAACATTTATTGAGTTCGAAAGGCACGAGTTTCTATTAGTGTCAAATAAGAATAGTTTTGGGCTTTAAAGGTGCTAACAAAAGTATTCAATATTTTATAGTAATTAAAACTTGGTTATTTCTTAATCACTTAGCTGTTATTAATTGCTAAGAATGATTATTTATTTTACCATGTTAAAGCGCTGTAGTCGATAATACTTTTATCTTTTTTAGCTTATAGCAGCTGCTGCGTTTCTTGAATCATCATCTCTTTGCTGTACGAGAAGAAACTTAGCTAGAATCCAAATTTAGGAATAGTTTTAGAGAAGGCAGGAGGAAATTTGCCAAGTGTTGTTAGTATCTTATGGCCTGAATGCGAGTCCTTTAACAACCTGTCTCATAAAAAGTTAACAAAGTTCTTTCTTGATAGCCTTTTCATTTCTTGTGTTTCCATAATGCATTAGAAGTAAGTTTGTTAGGAATACTTCAATCATCTGAACTTTTTCCTGCTAAATAAAGTATGAGTTATCTTTTAGAGTGAGTTAGCGTAATAGATCTCCCTAAATCAGTTGGGTATATCCGCAGTCAACTTAAAGAGCTAAAAGAGGATATATGTTTCTAAAAATAAACTTAATTGTTTTCTAGTCATTGTGTTTAAGTAAAAGACCGATAGCACCGTTTTTCATTGCAACTATGTTGTTAAGTATTCTAAGAATATGAAGTTGATCGAATAAATAAATCTTTCGCTCAAGTTAAGTATCCTCTGGTAGGACTACTTTTTCGTTTTATACTTTTAGAATCGACTAATCAGACTCCAGCGCAGGTTCTCTTAAGGTCTTAAAAATTTCCATCTGATAACCTTTAGTTTACGAAATGAATAGTTCGAGTAGCTAGTTGGTCACTTCCTACAAGTTTCTTGAAATATCACTTTTGTAGTTAGGCCTCTAAATAGGCTACTATGCAATACCATAGTTAAAGTCGGGATCTATGAGAAGTTCTCGGAGTACTTATCGCTTCAGCATAATTTTCATTTCAGCTGGTGCGTCTTCCTTTTGACCGTCAGACTTCTATTTAGTAATTTTTTTGAGATAGCAGACCTTGGAGCATGCCTACAAGAAAACATTAAAATTCTCTATTACGTGACCGAATATTGACGAATTAAAGTACTTGATAAAGTCAGAGAAGTTTTATTCATTTAAATCTTCAAACTTCTTTATTAGACGATTTACCCCATTTTTTTGGTTACCTTCCACTATTTAGTCTAAGTCTTCAACTATAGCTTCGTCTTGTATAGTTTTCAAAGTCTTTTCTGTTTACTTTTACTTGGACTATTTTTTAGATGATAAAGTTTTTTTATTTATTGTTTGAATTTAGATTTCTTGCTTTTATTTTGAATCATCTAAATCTTTCTGCTTTGTCACTACATCTGGAACTTAATTGTCTTGTTTTTGCTAATCGGTATTCATATTTTTATCATTAACTCACTTAAAATTTGCTTTAAATTACAAAAACAGCTGCCTTTTAATTATGTTTTCATACAACTTTTATAAATCTCTTGGTTAGTTCCAAACATTTTGTAGCATTTCTTGCAAATCAATGCCAACTTGCACATCATTGTCACTTTCCCACATCCATCTGTTACTTTGCCAATCACTATCCACAATTTTCATGTCAAAAATTGATTTAAGTCCGTCTGATTGCATGAATAGATTTTTAAAGTCAAAATCTTAATGCTAAAAGAGTGAAATTTGTTTAAGTAATCTTATAGCTGGGCTTATTATCATTTTTAGGGTCTATTTGATGCGAACAGCCATCTAAAACTGCACAGTAGCAAATTATTTAAACAGCAAAATAATACACTCAAAGGTATTTCGTATGATTTTTAGTTTGGCTTGGCTGCTAAGGTTTAAAAAAGGCTAATGTTTATTTTGATCAAACTTTTTAATCAAAGCATTTTTCTTTAGATTTTCTACATCTTAGTAAGTTACAACTTCATCGAAAGCAGACTTGTTATTCTATTAGTCTTTATTTTGCAAAAGTATTTAGATTTGCTCTAAGTCCTGCATATTTATAAAGTCTGTGACTATGAAGAAGAACAAACTTAGAGTAATATGCAAGCTATATATGTTGTTTGTCGCTGCTTCAATGGCAGCTTCGTCCTGCAAGACTTCATCGTTTAGTTTCTGTTGGTTGTATTTTTGTTAGTCTTACCTAATTTTTGTGTTCACCCATTATTTTACGCCGAGTACCTATTCTCTCAGACGATCACAAAGTGAGTCCAAGGCCCCCGAAACATCTAAAATATTCTAGTTTTCCATTTACTTCGTAGTTATATTCATCAACTACACAAAAAACATTACAACTAACCAGTCAGGCGGTTTTGAATCTTTGTCAGATATTTTTGCTATCAGTCTGCAAACAAACTCCCTAACTTCAGTCTTGGTCGCGCTTTTTGCTTTGTCTTCGTCATTTTTTATTTCACTTTTTATCAAAGTAAATAAGCTTTCTACTGTTTGTCTCCTTAGGCTGATAGAAACTTTTTCTAATGAGGCTGATATTACAGCAACTAATGAATTTTCAATTAGGTCGTAAAGTTTATTAGATATGATCTTTTAAGTCGTATAATATGTATCTACGCCATCAAGAAAAATTTTGACGTCTATGGGTTCTTTACTATCTTAAATTTCAGTATCTTTTTTTTGATTACTTTCAAAAACGTTGGCCTTCAGCTCCTTAAGAGTTTAAAATTACTAATTGAGATTTTAAACCTAGTTCGCTAAGTTTTAAACTTAATTATCAAGCTCATTCTCTGTTATGTGGTCAAATTAATTTGTTACCAAAGCGTCTAAAGCAACTTGAAAATCATTGTGAGCATACTCAAGAGCTGCAATACTTCTGCTCTCTGTAAAACCCATTTAGGTTAGCTAAGCAACACTATTAGTATCAGCAATAATTTGTAAATATCGACGAGGCAGTCTTGGAAAAATAAATTCATCATTTTCCTCATAGGACCGATCAAAAAGAATTCTTTAATTAAGCCTTAGCACAGCTAAGCCTCGACGATAATCTTCGCCAAATCTGATAGCTCTGCTTTCTTGTTTTAGGATCCAGTCATGAGACAAAACTCCGTTTGGATCTTGAAAGCCTCCTTAACAAAGCGTTTGATAAATTTTAATCACGCGCTCTTGAATTGGAAGCGAGAAATGTTTCCATTCGTGTACTAAGTTACTGAAGAAAAGAACTTCGACGATAGGAAACAAAATGTGAGTTTGAAGTAAGTTTTTGGTCATTTCTACGCAGACTGGAAAAAGTTAGTTTGTTTGGTCCTTTGTTAACTCATTTGTCTAGTCTTTTCTGAAATAGTTTAAGAAGCTGTGTAAATTGGACCTAAGCTGCAAATTAGTTCCCTCTAGCAAAGCAAGGAAAAATATCACTATATCGCGTACAATAATCTGAATGTTTCATGCAAGAAAGAGGCTCTTATTAACTTGTAATTACTCGTAACTCTTGTACTATTGCACAGACCAAGTTAAAATTTTTCCTACATTTTAAATTAGATTTTATCTAGAAACTAAATGCATCAAGTATGCTCCATTAATCTAATTATTACGCTGCCTATTTCCAAGGTGTCGTGAGATGACTGGTAAGATCTTTTCAATAATAAGTGCTATCATAAGTGATTTTTCTACGCTGTAATTTTAAATTTAGCAAGATTCAGCTATACATTACAAAAATTATCCTGTTGACTCCGCACACTTTTGATTAAAGATCATTACAGAGTTGCTTTAATTTTCTTTAAGGTGTGTTTTTCTTCTATCTTTGTTATAAAAATTTTACAGTTAGTTTAAAAGATTTTCTAATCTTTTGTGACACTTATACGTCTGAAATATTGCTGGAGTTTCTGGCAAAACGTACTCAAAGGAATGCTTGGCTACAATATTTGCATATCCATCTACTAGTGACTTCGAGGTATTTTTTTCAAATCTCCAATATAAATTTTTAGCATCCTCTAGTTCACTATATGGCTCTAAAGTTTCTTGATAGTGATCCCAATTGAAGTCTTTTTCTAAAATTGACCTAAACTTTTCTACCACAGTATCCTTTCTTTAGATTTGATTGCTAATTGATTCAGCATAGATTTGCGAATAGAATTTTGATAGGAAATTTCTAAGTTAGATTAAACTCTTGTACCCTCCTACATCTCTAAGAACGATTTAATCTATAAAGTTTTGATAGATAGGCAATAATCCTAATCTTTCATGCAATTTAGAAATTGTTCCTATATATAGAATAAGCTCTATTAGAATATGAATTTTACATATTGCAACATATGCAAGAATCTCAGGCTTCATATCTTTTAGACTTTCTCTTTATGCAAAACTTGCGGAGTTTTCACTCAAATCAGCAAATTTTAGAGCATCTTAACTTGGAAAATTTGCAAGATGATCTAAGTCTGATGTCCCTAATATTTAAAACAAATCATTAAATGATTGTTCAAGGCAACCATCTAAGAACATCAAATAGGATTCAAAACCGTCAATTCCATTTTATATCATGTTGAAAAATGTTGTAAATTCTTAAAACTAGGTTACAAAGCTATCAGTACAAGAACAGATTATAGGTGTGCGAAGAATTTTGTACAGAATCTCATTTGAGTCGTTCACTTTAATAGTCTTAGTTACACAAGTTGATTATACCTTTAGGTCCTCCAAATATTCTAGTTAGTCCATGCAGTAATAGGATAAAAGTGCGGCTGAACTGTTTAGAACTTGCTCATATTTGTATTGTTTTATTGTGTAGGGAAGTTCTAAATCATATTTTAACTCCTCATCATCTATTCCTTTAATCTATTCCTCTAACTTTAAATAGTCATTCGTTAAACCCCAAGCCAGTTTCTAAACATTTTCAAGATTTATTATGCATTATTTGTAAATTCTATCACTTATTTCTTAGTTTTCATTTGCTAAAGAATTTATTAATTGCCTACACTCAAACATCTTATCACCTCCATATGTAAATATCAAAAACTTACTGCTTCTATGATCCACGGCTAATTGAAAAAATTTTTCGATAGCTTTAGATTCTAAAAGAACTTAAGTCCCATTAGCTCGTAAGTTTAACATACTAAAAAAGCGTATTGTTACTTTAAGCAAGTCTTTTTGCAAAGGTAATCTCCTTTCTAGTGATTATAAAATAGAATGTATAATCCCTGAGTCAATGAGCTCATCTAATTTTTGCGGTAAATCATTGCCCAGAAATGTAAAAAGCCGAACACAATCTAAAAAGATCGGATCAATAGCTTTATCATAATTTGAGAGTGGAGGCTCCTAATTTTTATTGAACACTAGTTCCATAATGCTTTCTTCAAAGAGATTAGATTCGAGAATTTTACGTGAGTGTGCGATAAAAGTTTATTACTAAGTAAGACTGTTGGGGTCTTTCCTCATAATAGCATAACATAAAAAACTTAGTGTTGTAGTGATAAATCTCTACCTGGCTGGCAGGTTAGTTGAAAAATTTTTTAGATCGTCCTTAAGTTAGTTTGGCTTCCAAGGATGAGGGTTTTGATCGAGCAGATCTTCAGAGAGAATAGAGAATTCAGTTTTTAGACGATTGATAATACTGATCAGTAAATTTGAGTCATCAAATATGTATGACTTTTTAGTTATTTCTTTAAGCATTTCAACTGCTTGTGTCTGTACAAAAAGATTAACATGATAAAGTCTATTGTTGGGTAGCACACTAGCAAGATCAACTAAAGGTTCAAATAGTTGCGGATAAAAAGTTTGTACCATTTCTTTGGTCTTAATTTCAAGTAAGGTATGAATGAATTCCAGATACATGCTGAGAAACTATTGGCTGTGTGTACTAAGATACGACTGTTCATTGTCTTAATCTACATCCATACTATTTTGTAGTGAGTTTTGGCTGGTGTGAAAATTAACCAAAACGGTAAGTGTTTGAGCTAGTAAGTTAAAGTGGCGGCATGTTTCTTTAAAAAATGGGTTAGTTCGTTCATTAAAGTCCCTAAACTCTTTTAACTAATCAAGTAAAAGTAAGTAAGTCCAAATCTGAATCGCTTAAATCATCAGTTCATTAGAATACCTGCTATCCTAATTTTTTATTATTTTCAATAGCCGGTTAACAGTCTGCTAATATGGTACTTTCTCCAGAAAATTCTCAATTGTATGTTCCAATCCAAATATCCGATCGAAAATCAAACATTAAAAGCTAACAAACAGGTACTCGACTAAATCTGAATCTATTTTCTCTACACCGAACTCTTTTCGAAGTTGTTGTTCATTTTTTTATTAGTTCTGAGAAGTTTAAGCGTCAGTCAACCATGCTAAACATGCACTAAAATTAGCTAATGTTTTCTTTTGAATTTCAATAATTGCCGTGTTTTGTGATTTAAGCTTCAAATTTTACTAAAACTCGAAGTTATCAAAAAATCTTAAGGTACGTTTTTGGTTATTTAGTCGCACCTGAATCATCAATTATACATCTAAAAGCTTTTTAAGCAGTTCATAGTTTCTTGATTTGGAATCACAAACGTTGAACTCATTGATGATGGCTTGCATTAGATTCTAAAAATTTATGAATGCAAAAATGGTT
>Ga0194115_10006961_pt1 | contig 11339 bp, 10 predicted proteins | sample TA2MahsurfametaG_3_FD_148656 | JGI IMG/M metagenome (GOLD analysis project Ga0194115, IMG submission 148656) | Freshwater microbial communities from Lake Tanganyika, Tanzania - TA2015002 Mahale S4 surface | ecosystem: Environmental > Aquatic > Freshwater > Lake | place: Tanzania: Lake... | reverse complement strand
GTGAGGGGGAGGAGGCGTGGGGGGGGGGGGGGGGGGGGGGGGGGGGGGGAGGAACCTTCATCAAAATCCCAAAGCCCTGTCTCGCATCGGACAGTCTAACTTCGCTACGTCGGGTAACCCACCCCCCGCTCCTCCATGATCCGTCGGACCAGGAGGATATTCCCTATTTCGTTTCGGAGGTATGCATGTCGTCGACCTCGGGGGATTCTACGATGCTGACTTCTGTGACAGGAGAAGTCTCTTTTGTTGTGAAGCTTCTTCGCCTGACGGCCTAGTCATAGGATGTCATGTCTCAATTATATTATACCTACCGTGATCACGACCTTTGACAATCGGCATACCATCTTCTCGACTACGTTTGAGGTTTTGCCATATTACCTTTTCTGTCGAGTAGTATTGTAGCGTGTGTCCATACATGTCTCTACTGGGAAGATACATAAGATGATGCGATCCGGTCAGGTTCCTTACTTCCATGGTTCGAATCAAAAAGATAGCCTACTACTGATCGTTTACCACCACCATGACGGGGTCGTACTACGGTAGATCGAGACGAATCTCATCATCCGGGGCCGTATGTAGGTGCGTCCGGACTTCAAATCTATGTTAACAACTATATCTTGATCGGGATTCCATTTTTTGTCGGTCGCCATAAGATCGGTTTCGCCGCCAAAGGTCAAGTCGATATTATTTCAAAAAATGAATGTACTAACACATTAAAACAGACGGTCGAATCAGTGAACATGCACCGACATCTATCGACTCAGTCATAGTGCGGTCGATTCCGCATATAGGGTTGCTGTTGCTGCTGTCGTCCAGCACCGCCACCGCCTTGGTTGATACGTGCCGCACGGGCATTAGTTTCAGCGACCTTGAGGATACCGTAGACTCCACCGGCGGCAGCTCCATAAATTGCTAGTAGGTAGGATGCGACGAAGGCAAAGGCAGCACAAGCGGCACAGATGAAAAAAAGAACCGCAATCAATGGATTTGGTTGATAGGATGTCAAGATGGACCACAATCCAAAGACGAAAAAGGCCAATGCCATAATCAGTCCCATTGAAAAGTTCATCAGGACATTCATCAGGACTCTCATCCCGTATTCAATAATATTCTCATCTCTGCTCATACTACCAATCCCCATGAATAGGGCATCCCACATACTTTGTCGTTTGGCAAATTGCTTCCCCGACTGAAAGTACGACCAGAAACTATCCTGAACTTCACCGACACCGACTTCACTAAAGAGACCTGCAATACTCTTTGCGTCACTCATCCTTGCCTGACCTTCCTTCCGAATTAAATCTAATCGATATTGTGCATCTTCCATTCGTATCTTATTCCGTTGACATAGACCATCACAGGTAAACCACCCCTTACTTGCTTGATAGGCTTGATTCGCCATATAGAAATTCTGTGACGCATCGAATTCTGCCTTTAAATCAATCGTATTCATAATCGCATTATATTCCCTTCTTTGTTCGTAGGTTAATTTCGTCCCACCTCCAATTAAAATGATGACAAGTAGGCCGAGAATATAGCTTCCAGAAATAATCTTATGACGCTTTGCAAATGTCGTCGCACCACGAATGATCATCTGACCGACATCACCCGGTTCGGGGAGCATAATTTGACCATCATAGTCTCTCTCAAACATGTTTTTTTTCTGTTTTTGCTACCTTTGTTTTTTGTTTATTAATGAATGGAAATCCGAATTTTGTGTTTCGTTCGTGTTCATGGGAGGAGAGTTCTCGATATCACCCTTGTCAATTTACCATCGGTTGAAGAAACGAATCGAAGGGTCGAACCCGCTGCGGCACATAGAGTACCCCGGGACAATCCCGCTGCGTCGTAAAAAATGCCACGTGGAATCTGGTGGAATCGCGACGGGATCTGGCAATGAAAAATTCCTTTGTTTCAAGATTCCTTGCTTTCGAGATTCCCTGCAACCAAGGCTGACCTTTTTGTGGTCCACGATGGTTTGTGATTGATCGCGGAGTAAGGTAGTAGACGGGGATAGCCTATCGGTACGTTTACTCCTGCAATACGACAGCATTGATCTCATTGTGTTTCCAATTCAAAGTGAACTATGGCGAAAGAGGGCATGGAGCAGTGGGACTTGACGTCCAAGGTATCACCTTATTTGGATCGTCATATGATGTTTCCATTGTTGGAATACTTAGATACACTTATTGCGGAAGGGAGTGTCGGTTATTCGACTCAGGATGTAGCAGCCGCACGACTTTCTTTGTTGCGACCGACTCATATGGTCGACTATGCGATTGATATCTACAAGACGGTACATCCGGATGGTGAAATCCCCGCTGAGATGCAGGAACAAAAGACGAGTGTTTATCAACGTCTTGAGGATCTAGAAAAGGGATGCAAGGCATTGCATGAATTGTGTGAAAAGGAAGAAGAGAAGGTATGTGACTGTGCTGTGTGGAAAGACCTGTGGAAGTTTGTCATGGTCTCACATGTATGCTCTGGCCACTAAAGTCTAAATTACAGGCTAGTGGAAAGTGGAATGCCGACAGTTTGGAACAGTCGGAAGGCTTAGGAATTACGAAGGAAATGATCGAAACGTATCGTGCGCTTGCGAAATTCAAGTTTGAGTGTGGTGATTACAAGGCTTCTCGTGATATGTTAGCCAATTATATTTCTCTTTATGCACGACCTCCTGCATTTCAGGGGGGGAATGCAGAAGATGAAGAACTTTTAGCCTACAGTGGCAATAATAAGAAGGAAGAAAAGAAGGAAGATATCGGGAATCCAGCTATCTACTACCTCAAATATGTCAATAGTGGTATGTTGGAAGTCCTTTGGGGAAAGTTGGCCTGTGATATCCTAGTCGAAGATTGGGTAGCAGCGAGTGTCGCTGTCGATGCTGTGAAGGTATCGATTGAAAGTATGGCATCGTCGGGGAAGATGACCCCCCTCAAGGCATTGTCCCAACGAACATGGTTACTTCATTGGTCATTGTTTGTATATTGGAATAATTCTGCCAAGGGAGGATTGGAATCTCTCGTCGATTTATTCCATACTGAACGTTACAAACAGGCCATTACGACGAGTGCACCGCATCTCCTACGATACCTAACCGCTGCCGTCTTGTTGTGTAAGAGACGGATTACGAAAAAGGCAGCGAATGGGTCCTCTTCCGAAACACGTCGTCTCATGAAGAATCTTGTCAATGTCATGCAAGATTGTGATTATTCTGACCCCATTGTCGAATTCGTCAATTGTCTTTGTGTCAAATTTGATTTCGAATCGGCACAGACCAAGTTACAAGAATGTGAAAAGGTATTGAATTCAGACTTTTTCCTTTGTCGGCAAACTCAATTATTCATGGAGGAGGCCCGGGTCTTTGTTTTTGAAAATTATTGTCGTATCCATAATAAGATTGATTTGTCTGCCCTGGGGACGAAATTAGCTATGAATCAAGATGAGGCAGAATGTTGGATCGTCGATTTGATCCGTAATGCCAACTTGGATGCTAAGATTGATTCTGAAGAAGGATGTGTCGTCATGGGTGGGAGTGTCCAGAATGTTTATGAACAGGTCATGCAAAAGACACAAGATTTAAATGTCCGAAGTGCTACCCTCGTACAAAATTTACAAAATGCCTTGACGGAAGCTCGCAAAGAAAAAGCCAGTAAGGAACGTGCCTCGAAAGAATAATAATTATAAACACTAGATTCAATCAAATAGTTTAGTCGTCATAGTCCAAAAACGCGAACAAGTACTGGTCACCCACTTCAGGAGGAATAATAGGAGGGGAAAAAGTAACGACTGTGTAAATATATGAAACATTTATGAGGTAACCTTTACGATTTGAACAATATCTTCATCCATAAGACGATGATCCTTCCCACAACGTTGAGGTTGATGTTTAGCGGAACGACCCCATACCCAACAATAGGCAAATTCATCAATAATACCCTTGTGTATTCGATTACAGAATTCTTCCACCGTCGGACTTTCGGAATGTAGAATGACTGGTTCTTCATAGTCGGGCATTTGACCCTGTGGTTTGGTATAGATACGTAACATATTACATCGTTCCCAGATTTCTTCCATTAATCCTTCCATATTCCATTTATGTTGAGAAGAAATCGGGACATAATTCTGGGACGAAAGCGCGAAGAGGGGGAGGAGAATCAGAGAGAGGGAGAGAGACGATCTGTTGTCACTCTTGGGTCCCACCAAATCTTCATCTGCCCCACTGACAAGATCTCGACAGACCCAAACCACAACAACAAGAAAGAGGAACTTACCGGCATTTGATCAAGAATATCGAGTTCCTCAATTGTAATGGAATCAATCTTATTGAATACGTATAGGACTGGAATATAGGCTCGATTACCCTCAATGACATCAATAAATTGATCGACTGTAATATCTTCCCTCAAGATAAATTGTGCACAAGAAATCTTATATTCCTTGCAAATCAATCGAGCGACGTCAGCATCCATACCCTTCGTCTGTACGACCGCTTCTTGATAATCAATACCACCCTTTTCCTTTTTTGTATATTTGACAGTGGGTGGTTGTTGATTGATTCGTATCCCGAACGAAAATAATTCCTGTTCAATAATTTTCTTATGCGTCACAGGCTTGCCAGAATCTAATACGATCAAAATCAAATCACATGTTCGTGCAGTGGCGATGACTTGCCGACCACGACCACGGCCATCTGCAGCACCTTCAATAATCCCTGGTAAATCCAATACTTGTATCCTTGCACCCTTATATTTCATCGTTCCTGGAATACATGTCAATGTCGTAAATTCATATGCTGCTGCTTCCGATCGTGTCCCCGTTAGGGAGGTTAATAGGGTAGATTTCCCAACTGATGGGAAACCGACTAAACCAATTCGAGTATCACCACTTTTGGAAACTTCAAATCCACGTTCAGCATTCTTCGTCCCAGCCGATTTCCCACCCGATCCATGAACTAATTCACTCTTTAATTTCGCAATTTTCGCCTTGAGTGTACCAAGATGGTAATTCGTTGCCTTATTTTTCTGTGTCCGGGCCATTTCGGCCTCAAGCTCATCAATCTTCGCTTGAACTGCGAAAACAACAACAACAACAACAACAAAAAAGAAAAACCGAGGCAGGTGGTGGGTTGAGGACTCAATCTGGGGATAACCTACAAAGCGTAATTCACCCGTAAGGGAATCTTTCAAACAAGAAACTTACTTGATGAAGGATCCGACATGATGGAATATTATGATTTTGTGCTAAAACTAGAAGAGTCGGGATGATATGTGTTTGTGTAGAACAGGATTGTCTTCTGTTGGCAACTCTGTGGTCATGAATTTAGTTCACAGTTATCTCTTCAAAAAAATTCCCTGTCAAACATCGTGTGATGCAGAACCACCGTCCGATTCCGATGGGTGCCGGTATAGATATCGTAGATATATACGATATGGCAACGAAGTTAGGGCTCCATATCATACATACATAACTGTAACAGTCATGTATACTACTTATGCTAAATCAATACACACTTACCTACCTCAGCATTTTTGTCCTATGGTCCCGTCCAGAGTGCACCACGCGCTGTGTGAAGCGTTGAATAAACCCAACACAAAATCGATATCTCACTACTCACAGAGAGAGGTTATTTCGAAAAACCCAAATCAGGGAGCAAAATCGTACTGACATTGACTCTGTAACATCCTCTATCTTGGCAAAATAGGACTTTACTGCTGCTTTCTATCGTCTTTTCATTCATAAGATAGCTAATATCCACCAAACATGGCAGACGACGAACCTGTTCCTCCGGATCAAGCCGATACTATCGTCATCGACCATGAATCTGACACCGAAAAGAATAGGAATGGTAGTGGCGGTACTGGTAGTGGTACTAACGGCATTGGGGAGACTGAAAGAAGAACGAGGGAAGTTGTCGTTGCCCCAAGTCCAGCTCCGATTTCTGTCCCAGGAGGTGATGATGATTTCTTTACTGTCAGTGCTGTCCGAAAAATCAAAGTTACTGAACCTCCGATCCCGTCTGAGAACAACAAATCCGCCGCCCTGTCATCCACGACGACGAATCCTACTAGTACGACTGCTACTACGAAAGCGCCACGCAACAGAAAATTGTCAACGACTCGAGAAGAAGAAGAACAACAGCAGCGACAACAAGAGGATGAGGACTATGTCCGATCGGCATCCGATTCATCTCATGTACAAGAATATCAATCCGATTCCGAACCGATGGAGATTATTGAGAAATCACCATATGAAATCAATCAAGATGCTGAAAAGGGGGAACCGATATTTACACGAATGAAGGAACTCTTAAGGGAATCATCTTCCCATCCTCGAAGTGGAGATAATGGTAATAATAAACCGAATGGTCGTGGAAAGGTATCTGACGAAGCCAAGGAAATCTTTGGAGTATCCGATTCCCATGATCTCGTCCGAGCAAGTTGTAAGTTGGGCACATAGCTAACAAAAGGCTTATTTCCCGGGGGGTAGGGGGGGGGTTCTGTAATGGTATCTCGCATCATACCTCATCGTCGGCTGACTTTTCTTTACATGATTTTGCTTGCTCGTGTTGTATAGCACTGATTCAAAGGTCTGGTATGGTTTATAGTCAAGAATGGACGGAGGGAATGATACGAGGGGAACGTTTCGGAGCACCGAAGGAGTTAATTCTTTTATGTCTCGTATCGAATCGATTGTCAAAACAGGGTGATCCACTGCTTTCAGGATTAACGCGCGACTTTGGTGTCTCATCCATCGTCGCAGAAGGTTTAAAACGATTCCATCTTGTAAAACAGTTTCCAGCGGTAAGGAATCTCAACCCATGTCTGCTTTCCCCCGCCAAGGTTTTTTTTCGTTTGGCGGTCATCCTAACCCATGCCCTGTCCGCTGAATTGCTCTCCAGATTATGAGTGTGACGAAGAACTATCAATTTTCCAAAAGGAGACGGGACTGTTACAAGGCTGCTATATTCGTAGGTCGAGCATTTGGTTGTTGTAAGGCTTTTGGGAATGAGGGTGAATTACCACCGAGTTTAAAGAGTAAGGTCCTTGCGTGCCTTGATATGATGGAAGCGAATTTGCGGGGCGAGGATTCTAAAAAGAAGCCAATGTGGCCGACGGAGGATTCCAAAAAGAAGCCAATGTTGCCGACGGAGGATTCCAAAAAGAAGCCAATCTGGCCGACCAAAAGTGTAGAGAAACCAGCAGTGGATTTCGTTGTAGATTCCAAGATGAGTGATAGTGCGACGCCAGGAAAGCGAAAGAGGGGACGTCCACGAAAGAATCCACTACCCGAAGACGCTCAACCGAAGAAGCAGGACAATACGACAAATGACGATTCCAAGTTAGATGACACGGATGATAGTATCCTTGATAGTCCTGTTGTGACTTCCAAGAAGAAGAGACGGAAGAGTGCTACAGAGGCATTGAGGAACATGGCCGTTTCGGTACAGTCCGTCGATGAGGGGGATGATGCAGACAATATGTATGCCTACAACCCTCCCGTACGGGGTGGGAAAACGACTGGGTCTGCTACAAAAAGTGCTTCCACCCCCAAAAACGGTAGTGGTAGTAATACTACTGCTACTTCCGCTGCTGCTGCCCGTTCCACGAAAGCCGGATCATCATCGTCTTCGAAATCCCTACCCATTTTGGTAACACTGTTTGAACAGCAGTATAATGAAATGGGGAAGGTCTATCGAAAGATGGGTGCCACCCTACAGGAACTGAAATCGAAAATTTTGGCGAACCGGACTGCCACAGAGGAAGAATTACGAGCCGGAATCCTACTGGAAGTCCAAGATAGTTTCCTAAAGAGTTTTGGTAAATCCTAACTAGTCGGAGCCTTTAATGAACTGGTTTGTTTGTTGTTGGCGAAATGATTTCGAGCAGAGATCGTTCAGGTGGGGGGGTATCTTCGATGGATACCAAGACACACTTACTTCTCAACTTCAGTGAGTGACTGACTGATGTCAATGCCGCCTGTGCCACCCTTGCCATAGACATCTAATCTCTTCACAGGTGATATCCTGGACATGATACTAGTGAGGTCCGAAGCCTTATCGAACATCCCCAGTGCGCCACCTGTGTGCCAGAATAGAATATTAGCACCACGGTAGGTTTCAACATCCTCTCCATTCAGGACATTTGAAAAGAAATGATATAAAGCCTTGCCGGAATAAACAGGATCAAGGACGACACCTGTCTCTAATGACAATGCCGATATGAATTCAAGTTCTTCTGGAGTACTCGATGCATACCCACGTCCCTTGCCCTGATGGACGATCATGTGTTTTCGAATATATTCTTCCGTCGTTCCTTCACCTTCCAAAGTAGACAATCCCATCTCATCTGCTATCCCCGCTACATAGTCGTAAAAATAATCAGGAGAATCACAAACTCCCATGGCATGAACCACAGGAGGCGATGTTGTACTGCCATTGTTGAATTGTTTGTCATGTTCATAGGCAAGTCCGATACCTAATGCGATCCCAGCAGCTGTACCACCACTCCCACATGCAAAAAGGACATGATCAAGAGAAGGTTTGGATTCTATAGAGTTCCACTGAGATAGTAGCTCATCAACGCCTTCAATGTACCCCCAACTACCAAGACCATTCGAACCACCGACTGGAATAGGATAAACCTTGCCATCAGACGTTTTCTGTAGATGATCACATAGACGACTAAGTAGCGTCATCGATCCAAGACGACCATATTCACCGGGTGTACAGGTATAGATCTGACTCCCCACCAAACGATCAAATAAGATATTCCCTGTATAGCCTAGGCCGTCCACCCCATCATTCGAGGCCTTTTGGATGTCGTTGGCACGTTCGGTACGTAAAACCAAATGTGGTTCTAACCCTAACATACGAGATGCTGATGCCGTCGCCCGACAATGATTACTCTGTTCTCCACCAATCGTCATCACTTTCTCATATCCATTCTCCAAGGCATCTGCCAATAGAAACTCCAACTTTCGAATCTTATTCCCCCCGGTCTCACAGCCTCCTGTCATATCATCTCGTTTGATGTATAGCGTAATATCCAAGTCTCTTAGTCGTTGCATGATCGAAGACTGAGAGAGAGTCCTCGATCGTTCGGAAGAAGAAGGTGTCCAACGGTAGAGTGGTGTTGGTAGGTTTGCCATGTGGAGCCTTTTCGTTGGAACATTCTGTAATCGTTCCCGTGCCCAAATGGGGGCTTCATATTCATACCGATATGTCAATGGTTTCCCTATCGATAGGGAACGAGTTGTGACAGATGATGAAGTAGAAAGCATAATGGAAAGAATTACCGATGAGAGACGACGTCGAAGATTGGTTTGTGGTACACTACCGTCCTTCCACTTCCTGGCGGTGAAGACCGAGTAAGATACTCGAGATGATGTAGGATGGACGATGGGACTGGCAAACGAAGAAAGAAATTTTCCTTTCCCAGTGACCATGAACATCATCCCCCCCCAAAGGATTATAGACGTTATGGAACCTTCACGGCTGCCTCTTCTTGTGATCGTTTGGGAGTACTTTCGTGTCCATCATGACAGTGGCAAAAAAGATTTCTGGCATCAGTCGCGTGGGGGGGACCTACGGAATCAAGCCCGGCCCCCCCACAAATGGGGGTCCCCGGAATGTCGGATGCAGAGTGCGTTTCGTTGCACTCCTACAGGCTTTTTCTTCACATAAATTCCCAAAATCACAAATGGCAAGTCATCCTCATCGATCGACTCAGTAGTTCCATTCTTTGGGATAGACTCCATTATGAGTCAATCACCGTCCCCGTATGGTGTAGTAGTCGGTTGTAATGTATTGGTCATGAGTGAGGCAGGGAAACCAATTTTTTGGCGATATGGGGTGGAGGAAGACATTGCCCGGCAATGTAGTCTAATCCAAGCGATCCGAACGGCGACCGTAGGGAATGCATTAGGGGATATTCAAAGTCTAGAATCGAACAATTTGTCCATGGTATTCATGACCGTAGGAAGTATCACTCTTGTATCCATCGTCGATACATCGACGACGGTCGGAGGATCTGGGATGATGAACGAAACAAAGACCTTTTCTCGACTTCAACTTGAGTATGTCTATGCACAACTTATCTTCAATCTTACAGATCAAGTACAGACTATCTTTCGTAACAATCCTGGATATGACCTACGAAGCTTCATGACTTCGGGAGATACTTTTCTACGTGGATTTCTGGATGAAAGTGGACCAGATGGGAACAGTGGACCCCTATTGCTTGGAGCTGTGCCATCGTTGTTTCCGATATCCTCCAAATTAAGGAAACTTGTCTCTCATGTGCTACAATCGGAGGGGAATAAGACTGACAATCTTGCATTTGCATTGATTGCTCTTGGAGATAAGCTCCTGTCTTTGGTTCAACCACCATATCCACCTCATCAACTTAGGGCATCGGACCTACATTTGATTCTTACGTTTGTCCAACGACAGCCCGGTTTCCTCAACAGCGAATTATGGTTACCCATGTGTCTCCCTCAATTCAACTCTTCAGGATTTCTGTATGCGTATACCCATTGCCTTGATGTCGAATCTCAGTTAGGTCTGATTTTGATCAGTTCACACAATACGACAGAACAATTTCAATCGTTACGTGACACTGCCGGCAGGATTCGCAAAACATTAGGATTCCCATCGACACCCGACAAGGTTCTCACAATCAGCACGACGTCATCGACGTCGGCGGCGAGTCCATCCGTAGGAACCGATCCTGAAGAAGTCCTTATCTCTGAGGCACCATCCAGTGATATTTCCTGGAAACAGGATGCATCCTTCGATATTGAAGACGACTATGTGACGGTATCTCGTGACATGATTGATCGGAAGAGTAGTGACCGGAGTACACCCTACCCTACATTGATGGATGAAATCAATGAAAGTAAGGACCGATCCACATTTGAGAATATATCAAAACAATATTTGGAAGAGGAAGATGCGTCCCTGATTCTTCACTTTCTCTTCCGAGCCGACTTCACGGTGAAGGCCAATTCGAAGTCATCAGGGAAGGGGATGATATCTCAATGTATCTGTCCATCAGTAGGCAAAGCTCCTTTTGATTCATCAGAAGCAAGGAGAAGATTATGGATACGGTACCAACATTTAAGTTTGCGGCTTCGATTAGGGTCCGCAACGTCGGAGGCTTCGCAAGATGCCTTCGAAATGATTTCACGTGGAAGCAGGACCTCCGACGAGGAAGCCTTTCCCGGAATCTCCAGGGATTGCCCAGCCATGGGACTATGCGAATCGCCGCCCAATGTACATGGCATTACCTACATGGTAGACAACTCTGAAATCTTCTTCGCGATGAATGGGCAAGATT
>Ga0194115_10006955_pt1 | contig 11344 bp, 5 predicted proteins | sample TA2MahsurfametaG_3_FD_148656 | JGI IMG/M metagenome (GOLD analysis project Ga0194115, IMG submission 148656) | Freshwater microbial communities from Lake Tanganyika, Tanzania - TA2015002 Mahale S4 surface | ecosystem: Environmental > Aquatic > Freshwater > Lake | place: Tanzania: Lake Tanganyika... | reverse complement strand
TCAAACCTATTTTTATCCTGCAAGAGTTGTGTGACGGAGAGTGTGGTTTGAGTAAGACGACTCAAGACCTACGACACATACCTACGAGTCAACCAAGGCAGGAAGGAGTACGAGTCATTTCAACATTAGACCGCGTTGCATTTATTTGCGTACCGTCGGAAGCCAGACTATTTCATCTCTGGTGGGTCCATTGTTCCATGCTGATAGAAGGAAATGGATGAATTATCTACGACTACTGTGGAAAAGACTACGCCAGGAGTTCAAGTCCCCAAGCCTATCGTAATGAGTCGAGCGAGTTCTCTGCATGATTTCCCCACAGGCGGTCAGAGTGATTCAAGTACAAGTCTTGCGGGAAACACACGACCGTCAAGGGCTTCCTCTACATCTGATGTACCCCCAACACCAAGTTCACCAAATGGAAAATCAAGTTCAGAGACTTCAGTGTTCCAGGGTGGAATTCTTTCGGCGCCATTGGCATGGGTACAGAAAAATCGGGAAACTCGGAGACGTCTTCAACTCCAACATGAAGCAGAGGAGCAGCTACGCAAAATCGCCGAGGCAGAGGGCATCAGTCGACACAAACATCATCATGACCATCATCAGCATCCAACAAGTGTAAGCACAACGGGAAGTCCTGATAGTTTAGAAAGTGACTCTCTCGATGAAGGTTACAAAATTGGTACCCAACATCTTTCGAAGAGTGGTGAAGGGATGACCGCAGAACTTGACCTTGTCGATGAAGAAGATGAGTATATGATTCCGCCTGTTCGGATTCATTCGGAACGATTAACTATCAGTACGAAGGCGTCTGAAGAAGAAGAGGCACCGGAATCGCCACGAAAAAACACTTTCCAAACACCAGAATACCTTTTATCACCCGAAGAGATGCATCAGATAGCGATACACGTATTACCGAAAACGATTGCATATTGTCAGTGGCGAAGATTGTATAGTCTGAATCGTGATGGAGATTCCTTCGATGGCTGTCTACGGATTATATCCAATGTATCTCGGACTCTTGTCGTCGTCCGGACGACAAAGGGTGCCGTATTCGGTGGCTATGCCGATTCACCCTGGCGACCGATGGAACTTGCTAAATTTTATGGTAGTGCACAAGCATGTCTCTTTTCAGTAAAGGAACCGGATGTACCTTTCACCCAAGTCCAGAACCCCAAAAGCTTATTGAACGTGTATCGTTGGACGGGGAAGAATCGGTATATCCAATTGTGTGATACCTCCAGTAAGATGTTAGCCTTTGGGGGAGGTGGGTCCGATGGTGCCTTTGGACTATGTATAGAGGAAGATTTTCAAACAGGATCTACGGGACCGTGTGATACCTTTGATAATGCTCCACTCTGTGATGAAAGTACATTTAAGGTGGTGGACGTGGAAATTTGGGAATTCCTAACCGGAATCTTTTGAGAAGATCTACCGGTATTCCTTTTTTTGCGGTTCTTCCTTGGTCCAGGCGAGATTTGTTTTTTTCTTGTGACTTTGATTTACCTCAAGACGCTAGCAAATAGCGCCGGTAGAGGGTATACCCAGCTAGACGAGTAATATGATACAGCTATGTTGTAAACTTATTGATACAAGACGGACAGAGAATTAAAGTTCGACGATGATAGGAAGAAATTTGAGTTGAAAAGACATCGTACTACAGCCTGTGGGGTGGGCTCCTCATCGACACGGACTGGATTGGGTCATAGTCGCGACATCTGCGGTGCGCCGTTTGTGGCTAGTCTAACTCTTCCGTTATCATACGCTTATCATCACCATAACAGAACCAACAGAATAGTCCCAGATTTATAGTCAACGTCTTTATGCAGTCAATGAGTAAAATGGGCATAGATTTGCAAGGAGATTCGCAGAGCATGCCATGAATTCTCGGTTGCCCCATGTCACCGGCGATTGCGTCGACGGTCTTTGATTCGGCACGAGAGGCTGCAGGGTTAACTGGCAGAGAGGTACGGAACCATGGTGCCGATAGGCGGCGGTACGAATTTCGGTGACTGTCGGCGGATCGTCAAATGCTTCCTTCGAGGGGAGTAGCAGGCTACGACCAATCTCAACGATTGATTTCCAACCAATTTCAATATCCAAGGCTACCTCTAGAATAGCCATAGAACACCAGGTCGACTTCATCGTGTCCGGCGTAAGCAGGGCTCCAGTATCCAGCATGAGCAAATCTCCAATCGCTGCCACGATGAATCGTGCCACACGGACACACTCGGCCAAACCAGCGATCATGCCACGTAGAGGCTGGATGACAGCTCCCATGTCCGTTGTGGATAGCCTACTGGCATCCTGGAGCACTTCCCGGCCGTTATTGACCTCGTCTCGAACAACCTCAAGGATTTGACTCCAATACGTGCATCCACTCGTATGATCTATCTTTGACAATATCTCGAGAAGTTGAATGCACCGGTCTGACATAGCCCTAGCCTTTGCTGCATCCAACGTGCTATTCGTTTCAACATTGACTTCATAACACTCTACCAAATCGACTTGCTCGCCGGATCTACCTGACTTCCTTAGCAAATTTCTTGTCAAGGTTGACGACAGATCCCTAATCCGGGTCTGTAGGGAAGCTGGCGTCTCTGGCTTGGATATCTCTTCAAAGTCACCCCAATCATCGTCGCTACTAACTTCATTCTTGGATGATTCTGTCGATACTGTGTTGAAGGCTGCAAACTCTGCGACGGCAGGCTCCGAGGTAAAAGCACCCCAATCGTCGGTAACTGGAGAAGCACTCGGAGTTACTCCGACTGGATCAGGGGGTACAGGGACATTCACGTTCTCAAAGTCCCCCCAATCATCGTCATCGGTCGATTCAACCGGCGCAGTCGCGACAGGAACTGATTGTCTTCCGGTTTCCAAGGATGTTGATGCCGCAGCACCCCAGTCGTCATCAGTTGGAGGAGCTTCTGGTGCTGTCTCTCTCACGTCAGAGGGATTCGTCGCCGTCATGTCTTCGAAGTCGCCCCAGTCGTCCTCGTTCGTCTCTTCCTGATTGGGTGATTCAAATGGAATCGGATCCAGAGCTACAGGCTCACCTGTCATACCTGAAGGACCCAACGGAAGAGCTTCATCAAACGACCCGAAGAAATCTTGACTACCAGCGTTGTCCGTCGTAGATGTATCGGAAGCTGAAACAACATTATCCTGGACGTTAGAGAGAGGGATATCGTTTTCAGAAGCTGGTGCAAATGAAGTGAAGTCGCCAAACTCGTCCTCGTCATCATCTGCCTGGTCTTCATGGGTTGTTGCGCTTGGTAAAGTGGTTACGACCGAAGGCTCGATCCCCTCACCCATCTTCGCAACATCGTCTGTGAATGCTTCATTCTCACTGAATGCGCCTTGTTGAAAGGATGCAAAATCGTCTTGAACAGTGGTACTAGATGCAACCCCACGGTCCGGTGAGACTTCAGAGAAAGGATCAGGCCCATTCAATTGTGGATCAGCCGAAAATTGTAACGCACGAGTGTTTGAGTCTTCTCCTTGTGCGAAAGAACCCAACGGGAGAATTTGTGCATCCTCCGCCGATAGTGAGCCGAACGGATCCTGGTAGGAACCAGCGGGAGCTGAGAAACCTTCGACTTGATCGTTTGCAAAAGGCGACTCGGTAACTGACTGCACGAGCACGTCGAACGAAGTCGTGGCTACAGGAGTGGTCTGATCCATAGATGACAATCGACTGACCGGAAAGGTACCGAATTCGTCGTCGTCGGACGCCTTAACCTCTTGTGGTGAAGCGGCTGAGAAATCTCCAAACTCATCGGGCTCCGGTACTGCATCATTATTGTATCCTAATCCCACGCTTCCATCAAATGAAGGCGACATCATCGTGATACCTGTTGGAGAGGGCCTCTCTGAGGCATTAAATTCCCCGACTTCTATTGTTGGCCCATCTGAACCCAAGGGAGCAGAAGCAAATCCTCCAAAGTCATCGTACTCCGATGTTGGAGCATCACCAGGCGAGGCTATCTCATCGAACAGCTGCGGAGGCATAGATAAGTTTGACGTCGGTTGTTCTGCCTCCGTAAAGGTACCAAAATCATCATCGTCGACTGGAGTGGGTACAGACCCACCGGTAGTGAAATTAGTGAAATCCCAAAGGTCATTGTTCATCATGGGTACTTCCTGACCTAAGGGAGTTCCTCCATCAAATGACATAGATGTCATGATCCCGGATGATGCTGGTTTTGATGGTTGAGTCGATTGAAAATAATCCGTGTGCATGTCGGCTGTTGTCGGCACTGCCGAAGTGAAACCACCGAAATCATCGCCTGTTTCTTCACTAGGGGTGAGAGGGTTAGGTGATGGTACACTTCCGTCAGAGAAAGCTGAAGGATAGGATTCGCCAAAGCCTTGAAATGCGACTCCTGCATCAGCATAGTTTGTCGACATATCGCCGTAGATATCTGCTGTTGGACCGTGGAGTGTCGGTAGGGGCTGATCGGTGATCCCTGTAATGGCACCAAACGGATCGCTATCATCCAAAGTCTCGCCGATAACACGCTCGACCTGAGGCGGAGCCATAGCATACGAAATCCCCGAAGAAGAAGGCGCAGGTGGAAGCTCGTTAAAATCGCCAAACTCATCATCTTCGTTATCGACTTCTTGATCCTGTGCCATCATGGGAGGCATTTGCCCAATGGAACTATCTGGGTAGTGAAGTGCCTCAGAACTTACCCTATCAGTATCGAATGTCGGACCGGCCATCATCGAGTCAAAGGATGGAGTCACTTGCATTGTGTCAATGGATGGAGCCCCTTGCATTTGTTCAAACGATGGACTCCCAATGGCATTTGTCGTACCAATAAATTGTGAATCATCCAAATAGGAAGGATTATTCGATCCAAAATCTTCGAGACTGGGCAATGGTTGATTAATCCCACCTCCAATCGAACCAAAGGGATCGTCATCGTCTTCGTACAAAGGCGTCGGTGCCACTGGAGTAGTAATCGTAGTAGTGTTCTCGACTATAATCTCCATAGTCGGAGCAGGTAGGGATTCGCCTTGAGCAAAATCACCAAATTCATCATCGTCGTCGGTTCCTTGTAGTACGCTGTCCATCATAGATACAGCCGGTAGATCGCCAGTCGGCCCGTACTGATTATAGGACATTGTCGTCCCGTCCAACGATGGTGCCGTGGAGACGACGGGTGGTAGTGGGAATCCCTGTCCACCGGGGAGTGTTGTACTACCAGGCTGATCTGAAATGAACCCCATCATCCCATCATTGGTCGTGATGAAGTTTTCACCACCACCACCCTGCCCGAGGAATGAATCCGAATTCATTCCACCGATTGATGATGTTGGTTCATGGAACGAAATTCCACCTTGTTGTTCTTGTGGTTGATCACCGTCTAATGGGTCCGATACGGTTTCAAATTCACCAAATTCATCCTCTTCTGTTTCGTTCATAGTCGATGGTGATACAATGGAGGATGTCTCATTCGTAGGTAGATCCTGGTTCCTTCGATGGATTTCATCAAGACTTGGGAGGGGTGCATTATCAACTGGACCTAGATTTGAAAAGGCATCCTCTACCGACACAGTCATCGTCGTTCCCAAAGACATGATCCCTCCATTAGTACTAGTAGTACTCGTACTACCACCAAAGAAGCTACCAAATCCTTCCGTTTCCTCGCTCGTTGTAGGTGCTAAGGCACTACTCGCCGCGCTCGGTATGGATGGAGTGGGATATGCGATAACAAACGCCCCGTACATGGCTAATAGATTGTCATGAGAGGGGATGACAATGGATGAAAATATGGGTAATGCTAATCGATGATGAGCATATTGTTGGATGGCCTCATACAGAGATTCCACGGTAGGTTCTGTGGCCAAAAATCCATTCTGTGCCATGGCGACGAACCTCAATAGGCATTGGAATTGGATCAATTGTGTTAGGGTACCAATATTTTGTGGATCTGTTGCTGTCCATATAGATCGTAATGTCATCCGATTTACACCACTCTGGGTTAGAAAGGGGACTGCATTCCGACCCGAAATATGAATCGGTCCTCCATGATTCATCGTCATATTCGGTGGGATGAAAAAGACTTGTTGCATCAAATAAAGACTATAGGCCTGTTCGACAGCAGTAGGGAAATATACCAACGCGGAACTCATGATCTACTATGTGTAGTTCGCAAAAAAGAGGACGAGGAGGAAGGATGATGTGCAAAAAGAGCGATTGATCAACGCTGAGACGCCGTATCATGAATAGCTGCTTGTCTTTTTATGTCGATAAGCACCGTTTATCTCCATCCACAAATCTTTGAGCAAAGACATCGACCAGCATCGACCGCCAAAAACCAAAAACCCCACGAATCGACCAGATATTCGACTCATCGGACTAATAGTCGGGATTCAACGCAGTCGTACGGTAGAAACGAGACAAGAAACTCCTGCTGCTATGATAGCTCTTTACAGGAATAGATTCTCTCTCCTCTATCCTTTCAGTTTACAACCTTTATCTTTTCAAGTTGGTTGACATATGTGTAAGTACTGAATACTACGAAGAGTCTTCGATACCAGACAAATTGTGACGCATGGGTCGTCATTGCCTTCCAGTTAAGGAACGGTTCATGTAAACGATACATTTGATAGTATGACATTCTGGAATCAGAATTCCTTCCTTTCCCATAGTGTATTCCTGTAGAACCATCAGAGTTGAAGAAGACACTGAGTAAAAGAAGGATCCAACAAAGGATTGGGAAATATTTTGAAATCAAATTTCGTTCAGAAACTAATGACCATGCTTCCAGAGGGATATTGTCGTCGCCACCACCAACACCACCACCTTTCCTAGAAACCTCCAGGGCTCCCTTTCGAGCTATTGCAGAAACACCAAGATAGGTATCGATATGATTGACATGACCCGAAACACCCCATTGATCAAAGGATATCAAGGTTATTTGTGTACATAGTGCTTCGTCTTTCATCTCTTCCATTTCTGTACGAAGTCTTTTCTCAATTTCTTGTTGGACAATCGTTATATCCCAACGATTGGTCGGATGATCCTTTAATTCATCACATACGATCGTCCGTTCGATACCTAATATCTTCCCTGCCTGCATCATTTCCTTGGATCGAATCTTTCCTAATCCATCATAGTCTCCTGTCGTCAAACATAGGATCCATACTTTCTCCTTCGCAACCTTAAGTCCCCGAAGGGTAGGAACAAAGAACATACTTTCATCGTCTGGATGAGCAATGATCAAAACATAAAGATGGTGTCCCGTCATGGTTGTTTTGGTTTTCATCATCGTCATGTCTTTTTTTGCACAACAGAGAAACGACAGTGACAGTGACTGGCAGTCTATCCCGTGCAGTATCATCATACCTATCTAATATACCTATGCGTATAACTGACTGTGATTTACGACTGATCCAGTCATGAGTGTGAGTCAGCCATACCGGCGCGTCTTCTGCTCGTTGGGTGCACTGTTCCGAGGGAAACTCCATTTCCAGCGTAACCTTGGCATAGCTGTTGTTGTCGTTACTGTTGCTTCGACGCCCTCGGGTAACGGCGAAATATTTCAGACAGCTCCAAGTAAAGAGGAGAATCACTCGTTCATCACGCAGTTCTTCTTGTTCTACATTTCTCCGCCAAGAAGGAAGACAGAGGGCTATACTTCTTTGTTTCGAAAATAATTCTTCGATATGGCAAAGTTACAAGGTCCCATATGTCGACCATGGACGCTACTGTGGCCCTGTTGGATGACAGTACTGATGTTCTGCCTTCATGAGGGTACTACAGCCTTCATACCAGTCTCAACCACGGCCGGACTTGATCACTTCCGCCATCAGCAGCATCATGGAATCTACTCCATTCCGTTAATTCGTCGTGTCCAAACAGAACTTAAAGCAACCACATCATTATCATCAACATCATCCGATATTGATGACGGATTCATGAGAAGTATTGAGGTGACCTTGTTTGGGATTGGAGATCTTCGTACAGATGATCATGAGGGACTAAGAAAGTCGATAGAACGTGCCGCAACAAAGTCGGATGGTACGAAGGAACGAGTTGTCCTTCCTTTGGTCGTATTGGACACGGCATCCATTGTCAACATTCCAGGTATCATTGCACATACCGAAGATACTGCCTCTATGATTGCAGAAGCCATCAAGGATCTCCAGATGGGACTAGCGAAACTAAACCTTCCTCTCTACGTCGACATTGGAAGTGATTCCGTCCTTTCCGGGCTTACCAATCTCGTACAATCCCATCTGGGGAATGTTTCAAATGTAAACGTTCATGTTTGTGATCATGGAATGGTGGACAATGGCATGGGATATTCGCCGATGTCAGGATTACAGAACGAAGAACTCCCGCAAGGATGGACGTTGAATCCATGGAAGTGTGATCTTCGTGCTAGGCCATGGGAGGATGTGGATAGTCTGCCAGATACATACAATGAGTACAAGCGAAGCCATGACTATGAGCCCGATCTTCCTGTTCCTGCTATGTCGCTGACTGATACGGGGTCGATGCCAGTAGGCTCAATTTGTCCAACGGCAACTGACTTGACTTCTATCTTCGTTGCCTCGATGAATTTGGACAGTCAGCAATGCTTGGAAGAACGAAACTCTGGTCTATATGGTACACACTGGGGTGGGTTGAGTCCAACATCAATCGGAGAGTCCAAGGTAAAGGAGATTTTACGCGCATTTGTCGATGATTGTCAGGAAGAGGACGAAAAGTTTGCGAAAATTGCCCCCAAAGTGGAGCGCAACAACAAAAGTTTAGAGCATGCCACTATGACTTGGAATTTACGAGGTGATGGAAAGAAAAACATTCCAGAAACCAATAATGTGATTGCTGGAGAGCTGTTGAGCCGGTATCTGTTGGCACCCTTACTGCTCGGAACTCTAAGTCAAAGACGTCTGTGGTGGTCAGTGAAGAGGGGTTCTTCACCATTCTTTGAAAGTCCACTACGAACTTTAGTCGAAACCCGAGAGTGGCACAAACTCTTTGCTGCCAAGCAGTCCATAAATGGTCTGGTCGCGGACGGTGCGATGAAGTATAGATACTGGCGATGGCATGGCTTCCTGACTAGATACGGCGAACAAACAATCCATCAGGGTAAATCAGAGGATGATGACAAGGATGGAATCCTACTGATTCATGGCTTTGGTGCTTCGGCAAACCAATGGGAAAAGAAGGCTGATGCCCTGTCGTCTCTGTGTAGGACGATGGGCGTGGGGGGCGATGCGACCATTGAATGCTTAGCACCAGATCTGATCGGTTTTGGTCAATCGGAAAAGCCTCCTGTCACGTACAGTGGTTTCACATGGGAGTCCCATACAGGAGACTTTATAAAGGAAATTGCTGTAAAGAAAAATGGTTGGGATACTTTTACCATGGGCGGGAACTCCATTGGTGGCTTCGTTGCGATGTGTGCCGCCGCCAATGATGCGACGACGGACGCGGATGCCATATCAGGGTGTGGTGCACCCGGAACAGGACGTTGTACCGGTGCAATCCTAATGAATGCTGCCGGTGTCATTCAAAGTCGAGAGGATGTCACTACAATTGAATCGAGTGTCATGGATCGATCAACATTACGATCTGTCGCTCAGGTCGTCGCGTCGGATGGTCTTGCACCGTGCAAGTAAGTTCCTAATGTTTTCATAGGATTGTTGATTCTGCCACTGGACTAACAAATGGACATGTTATGGTCCTTCCTTTTCTCCTCCTTTTCGTTAAGACCACTAAATCGTTTCGTGGCTCGCGTCGTGGGAAATGGATTGCTGTCATACCTTCGGCCAAGAATTCAATCCATATGTGTAAACCTTTATCCGACGAATCCAGCCGCAGTAAACGAGGATCTCTGTCAGAACATTTTGAGAGATTCACTGGATCCTGGAGCAATCAACGTTATGATTTCTGGTACCAAGCTACCAACACCACGAACGTACAATGAAGTGGTCGCAGCCGACTTTGGACAACCATACAGTGAGGGAGTACGTGAATCACAATTCAAGGGACCGGTCCTTGTCGCCCAGGGTATCTTGGATCCATTGAACGATGCTAAAGGCCGAGCAGGTCAACTTAAGACTCTCCGCAAGGGTATTGAAGTCGCCGAGTTACAGGGCGGTCATTGCCCACACGATGAAATTCCCGAAGAGGTCGCATCGGCCGTCTTGCGATGGTGGGATGGAACACGCCACGAACGACAAATTCTGAAGAAGGTACAAGTTGAAGTGTAGTGTAAAAGGAAGCGATTAACCATTCCGATTGATTGCGTCGTAATCATTGTTTCCCGCATAAATTAGCTCTCTTGGAAAGTCTACAGTCTTTGGTTCCAGTCAGTGTGAGAAATAATCCCCATACAGAAGGGGATGAGATGGGCGAACATGTGTGTCCCGATGCATCTAAAAATTTTGGATGTCGCAGTTCCGATGTCCGCAATATTACCTACCCAATTTCCAAGAAAGGCCGACCCCGTGCCAAGGTTACTTAGGAGGGGATACAAATTCTTCGCGCCTGCACAGCCTCATTCATCCGTTCCCCGCGTTTTCGATCACCACTTCCTTCACAGACGTGGGAGGCGGGAGTGAGATTCAGACTATCATCTTTCATCTCTACAACATCGAATACTGTTTCTCGACGATACGATCGTCCAAACGCAATTCTTACTCCCCTCCAGGTGTCACTGATATTTTCGTTGATGAAAGCAACCATGTTCTGGAGCAAAGATACCGACGGTTTCGGCAGAGACGAGAAATACACTTCGCCGAGTGTAGAACTCACCCAAGCATCGAGCAATTATGTTACGATGGATGAAGCTGTTGACAGACGGTCTGATTCCCGGCACCCTTCATATAGAAACCCATCAGATGATAAAATCCTGGAAAAGAAATCATCTGAAGAAGTCTACATTGTCTATCAACGATGCGGGTACCTTTCGATTCTATTCAGTATTGCTCAGACTGTCGTTCTGATTATCATGATGACCCAATGTGGTGTAGCACCGATGAAGATCAACCCCATGATCGGCCCGTACCCAGATGCTCTTTCAGAATGGGGTGGTAAGAATGCGGTGAACATTTTAGAGGATGGAGAATGGTGGCGATTGATTTCTCCCATCATGTTGCATGCCGGCGTTATTCACTTGGTATGTAATGTTGCAGTCCAAGTCGAATCGGGTGCCTTTTTTGAACAAGAATGGGGAAGTTTCAATTGGTTAATCATCTACCTGAGTTCAGCAGTCGGATCATCGATTCTTTCCGTCATCGTCATGCCGAAGGCAGTCAGTGTAGGGAGTTCGGGTGCTGTCATGGGGTTGTTTGGTGCCAAATTGGCAGAAGTCATTTGTCGGAT
>Ga0194115_10006951_pt1 | contig 11349 bp, 6 predicted proteins | sample TA2MahsurfametaG_3_FD_148656 | JGI IMG/M metagenome (GOLD analysis project Ga0194115, IMG submission 148656) | Freshwater microbial communities from Lake Tanganyika, Tanzania - TA2015002 Mahale S4 surface | ecosystem: Environmental > Aquatic > Freshwater > Lake | place: Tanzania: Lake Tanganyika... | reverse complement strand
CGTCTCTATTCTTTCAGATCTCCTGAGTCAACTCGAGGTCGGCAGTCCAATGCACGATTACGTCACGGAGTTCGATCACCTCCTTGATTCCGTCGTGGTCGATGCGCTCGACAGGTCGGATGAAGATGAAGATGTTAAGGAAAGTGACCGCAGGAGACTGATCTACTGGTACTCCAGCTATCTGGTCCGAATGTGTGCAGTCACCTATGGTGATCCAGCCTTCTTCTCGGAACTTGCGGACTGGGTCAAGGCATACCAACAGTCGGCCAACCAACGGAGCCTGCCGGAGAGGCTGAAGAAGGGTCTGCTGGCGCTGCTGCTGCCCCAGTTCGAGGGCAGCGAAGCAAAGACAGCGACGTTGCTACCCCTTTTCGACAGCCGCATAGATCCGGTTGTCGCGGCCCCGATCGAACCGAAACTCGTGATCAGGCTGGAGACGACCCCAAGAGTCGCTTCCTCTGTCGTCGGGGACCAGATACTCGTCGACATCTCCGTGGGTGCGGACGATCGTGGAGGGGGACGGATGGCGCGTCTCGAACTCGACTTCGACCTCCTTCGTGAGGCTCTCACTTGCTCCGGAAACCACGTGGGCCGCACAGAGAACGGTCGCACAGCGACTCCCCGCATCGAGCGGTTCAGATCGGCTCTCCTCAGCTCAAATCGTGCCCCGGTGCACGCGGTGCTCGCGAGGGGTGTGTACGAGACGCTCTCGTTCCGCGCCAAGGAGGGCCGTCCCTAGATGAACGAGCTCGCAAGGAACCTCGTGCTGAGACATCTCAACCGGCCCGAGTACGTGCCGTATCCCGAGGGACTCCTCAGTGACATGTACTGGAGCATCTTCGAAGTCGCCGGATGGCGGGCTGGTGACGGGGGAGGCGCAAAGGCGAGAGGCCTCATCTATGACGCTGATGGGCAGACCGGCGGCTTGAACTGGACTCTGGAGTCGACACGCCCAGGCCCCGATATCTCGAAGTGGAAGGACGGGCTACGGCGTTCGTCGCTGGCGGTGGTCGACAACGGGGACCCGATAGCGGAAGCAATCACGGCGTCGTTGCTGGGAATCAGGTCGAAGCAGGCTCGTCGCCGTCCCGCCACACCACTGTCACCGAACATCGGGTTGCTCCAGAATCGCATCGGAATCATGGCCAAGGCGCGCCCGCAGAACATCTCCGAGATCATCGAGGAGATGTACCGGCTCGGAGCGGCGTCAGGCCCAGAGTCCGTCACCGAGACGGATTCAGCCTGCGGGCGGCTCGGCAGGGCCGCGGCTAGACGACTCGACAGTGATGATTTCCTTCGCACCATCGACGAGGCCGTGCGCCTCGGGATATTCCCGCAGGAGAAGGTCAACCGGCGGGCAGTCGGGGAAGAAGGCGCGGTCACCCACCGGGAGAACTGCCTCCCGCCCAACAATCCGTTCGTGTGGTTCCACCGGAGTTGGTCACGGCTCACCTCGGATGTATGGGTCGACGCGCTTCCGGCGAGGCGGTGGGCCGACTGGGCGACCGCCGTGCTGCGGACAGCGATCGGGTTCGGTTTTCTCTGGGAGATGTACTGGTATGAGTCCATCGCCCGCCATATTCTCGGGGTTGGCCGGACCGGAGCGGCAGACCACAGTTTGGCCACGATCTGGGTTTCGACGCGGGCGCGGCCAGTGATGGATTGGGAACCGTCGTCCTCTTCGGTGGAGCGCCGGGACGTCTCGTCGAGCATGAAGGCCCTCGTCGAGAAGGGGGTGGCGATCAGACTCGTTCTCGACGAGATGATCGGTGAAGACTCAGAAGAGACTGTCGACGAGGCAGTCCGCCGACTCGCCGGTGATTCTGACGCACGAGACGACCTCGAGCGTGCTCTGCAGCGTGAGGGTGGTGCTACAGGTTCGGCCAAGAACTTCTGGGAGGCCGTGCGGTACTCGCTGGGCATCCGGGATGAATCAGGCTCGTTCCCGGACTACTACGGCGTGCTGAGGAAAAGAGGCCGGCGGTACCTCCTCATCGACCCCGAGACCGAGTGGGTCGCTGTAATCGCGAGCCTCACCTGCGGCATCCCTTCTGACAGGAGCACGTTGCGGGAAGTGCGGAACGAATTGTCCTGTCTTGGCCTGCAACCCTCGGTCTCCGAACTTGTGCTGCAACTCGAGAGGGCGGGTCTTGCCAGGTCGAGCCCGGACGCGGACGACGCTGTGTATGTTGAGGCGGCTTATGGCGGATGAATTGCCCGGCGCGGTTGACGGTCAGCACCTTCTGGCCCGGACCATCGCCCATCTCGTCACCTCGGTCGATGTTTTTGAGCGGGCGGAGTCCGACGCCCCGTACGCGACACGCGACAGACCGGAGAGTCATCTCCACAGGATCCACATCGACCCGAATGTGGATCCTTCCCTGATGCTGCCCTTCTTGTTGGCACGGCAGATCAACGTGGTCAGCCGAGCGGAGCCCGAGAATCCCCGAGGGTTGGTCGTCGTCGACCCCGGAAAGCTCCAGAGTGTTGTGCGGCCCGACGGTCTGGACGACGTGCTGTTGATCGCCACTGATGAGGCGATCAAGTACCGCACGCAGCACCCCCGAACTCTGGTCATGCCGGAGCGGGCCGAACATGTCGGGATGACGTCGGTGGAAAATGCCTTCGCCCCGATCTTCTACGAGGACTTCCCCAGTCCCGGCCGGGCCGTGAGCCCTCACCACGGATTGGTGGAGTTTGCCGCGCAGGCGGTCGGTGTCGTGTGGGGGGCACACAACCCACCAAGATCGAGGGCAGAACTGACGCCTGTCATCGAGTCCCTCGAGTACCTGCTTGATTTCCTGCATTCTTTCTATGCAGAACTCGAAAGGAAGCTCGAACTCTCCGTGAAGGGACACGTGCTGTGGTTCTGGCACGTCATTCGCGGGCTCGAGGAGTGTGCGAAAGCGTTTGCGGGGGCCGATCCCGACGAAATGCCCGAGATCAGTCTGTGGCCGTCATTCAGCCTTCCCAGACCGGATTCGGGTTCCCGCTATTCGCACAAACCGAAAGATTTCGCAGATGCATGCATCTCCTACTGGGGCACCAGCGACGACGTGACCACGAATCTGGCCATCATCTCGGGCGAGAAGGTCAGGCGCTCCCAAGGGATCCTGCAGGCCGCGTGGCGCCACCCGATGTCCGGCCTGGATCTGCAGCAGTTCGATGTCCTTGCGCGCAGTTTCAATGGTCACACGGTGGGGCCGTTGCTCGCGATGGCGCTCGTCGACCAAGGGAACCCGGACAGGAGTGATGCGTTCGGCAGTTTTATGGAGGAGGAATACTTCCTGCCAAGGTCGAAGACTCCGGTGTTGGATGTGGAGCTCGTCGTCGAGTACTCGGAGGACTCCGTGCCGTTGTGGGCCGCCGAAGATTTCGGGGGGCTGCTCATCTGCGAGCGCACTGCCCGAGTACCTGACGGCGGCAAGATGGTATTGCGGTCCGACGAAGTGCGCTTCAGGGTGGACGTGGGAGGTTCGGACGACGGGGCCTCGCCTTCTGCCGTGTCGATCGAGCCGAAGGACAAAGGCCTGTCGTTTGTCGAGTTGAGCAAATCGTCTGCCTCCGGTGTCGTGGAGATCACGGGCTATTTCCAGCGACCGGTCACCGGCCGCAAGGCCGAGACGCGGTGTCCGTTGACTGCCGCAATGGTCAATCTGGTGATCCAGCTTCCCTTCGACGGCGGGGTGCACAGGTGCGAGAAGAAATTCCTGCTCGTCATGCTCCCCGATTTCGGGTCAGGCCTTGTCGCATGGGACGAGACGAAAGAGCCGAAGAAGAAGGACGTCGTCCTCCTCGGCGTTGACTCCATCGACGACGCGGGTTCCCCGGTTGTTTCGAACCCTTACGAATGGCTCGTGAAGGAGGACAGCGAGTACTCCTTCATCACCTGGGACACATCCGCGGACAATGTCGGGGCAGCTCTCAACGCGGTTCCGCTGGAGACCATCCCCGACCGACGCGGGCTGTGCCGGAAGTCCGGTTACCAGGCTGCGGACGGTGATCAAGTGAGTTCGGGGGAAGTGTTGGTGGACGTCAAGGTCGGGGACGGAAATCGCCAGTCGCCGCAGTCCCCGGTTATCGCGGCCATCTACAAGGTGAATCCCGACGTCAACCAGCCGTTGCCTGCTGATGCTGAATCGTTGCGCGGTGCCGTGGAACTGAAGTTGGGCGACCTCATCACCCGCAACGAATGGACCCGCTCACTGGGGCATATCGTGCTGCCGGTTGACAGACCCGGTCTTCTGGACGACCTCGTCCAGTCCAGTACCGGGTCCTGTTGGATGCCGGGCGACCTCAGGCAGAACAATGTCGCAATGGAACTCGATCGGGTCCCCACCGAGATGATCGAATCGGAGGCGGCCGAGAGGTTCAGGGCTGCATTCGAGGCACTATGTGTCGGGGACAGGATCATTCGGAAGGATGAGGATGGCAGCGGGTGGCTCCAGCTGATCTCGAAGACCAAATGGAGGCATCTGCACGGTTTGGATGTCTTGGACGAGTACCTCAACAGCTACCGGGCCATGGTCGAGTATGCCGTTTCGCTCGGTGATGAGCGGGCCGTTGTGTGGGCCGCGTATCCGTTCTCCGTGGAACTGTGGGAGTCCAAGAACAACTCCGTGTTGCGCTCGGTGCTCTTGAGCCCCCTGCACCCGCTTCGTTTGGCTTGGCTCGCGTCGATCGAGGACAACCTTTTTCACGCGAACAATGCCCGGCGATTGGCGGGAGTGGTCGACAGCTGGAACATCCCGCACTTCGGCCCGGACGAGGAGGAGGAGCGTCGACTGCTCGCAATGCCGCTCGACCCCGGAAGCGAACAGATCTTCCTGGGCTGGAGTCAACTCGTGAAGAGAGTGCAAGAAGGCCCGCTCGAGAGCCCCGAGCGGGCGGGCTCGTACACGATGCCGGAGAACTCATCCTCCGGTATCAACGGTCAGACCGTGCGGCATGCACTACGCGACTTCTGTCGGGTGCACTCCTACATGCCAACGATTGCTGTCGACCTTGCGTCGTCCACGAAGCTGACCAAGCTGACGCAGGTGGACCGGGCAGTTGTCGAGGCATTCGTGGGGGACGGGGCGATCGCAACAGTCGCGGGGCTGAGGGTCTTCGACTCCCTCAACAGAATCGGCCCGGCAGTCGACCTGAAAGAGAACGAGGGATCCGGGCCGAGAGTCACCTGGCAGCGGTACAGCGACGCAGAGGAGGCGGACGTCAGCAACGGAGCGAATGTCCGGATACTTCAGGACTCAGGCGTCGCGGTGAAGCTCCGGATCAAGAACGGGAGCGGCGACGGGACGCTCGGTGCAGTCCCGTTCAGGAGATTCGAGACACCGCAGACGAACGGCAACCTCGACATCGGCACAGCGCAGTCGAGACCGACAATGGGTTTCCTTGCGGACGAAAACCCGTTCAACGCGGCCTTGAGGATGATCGAGACAGCCGGACTCGGTGACCGGGTGCCGGAGATCAACATGAGGATCCAGGCCATGAGTCCGCTGCTCAGGGACTCGGAGTGGACTGTCTCGGGGGAGACGATGGTCACCCCGGCCGCACTCGCGACAATGGTGAGCCGTTCAGGACGGATGCTGTGGGAGTGGAACCCGCCCTTCATGGTCGACGATCCCGACCTGAACAGGCAGAGCCGGGTGGATCGGCGACCGTACTTCTCGATCGGACGCATACCCGATGTCTTCAAGTCGCGTATCCGCGAAAAACTTGAGGTCCTGCTGGGCAGGACCCCGACCTCACAGGAACTCGACGATGTTCTCAAGGTTCTCGGCACGAGGGGGATCGGGTTGTCGAGACTGCTGGCGATCGGTGGAAGCCATCTCCACGGAGCGTTCGGTTTCTACCTGACCCTGAAGTTGCTCGAGGGGAGCGGGAGCGGGGTCGGACGCTTCGTGCTGCCCATTGACGCTTGCAACGGTTTCCTCGAGGTTCTGGCCGGACGGTCGCCCAAAAAGACTTCGCGCCGCGCCGACCTCTTGGTGTTGGATGTCCGGAGTGACCGACTCGTTCTCGCCCCGATAGAGATCAAGTTCTACAACTTCGACAGCCCCCGTCCGTCACTTCCGGAGCCGGATTCAGCCGCGCTGAATGATGCCCGTGCGCAGGCACTCGAGACGGCACGACTTCTGGAGGAAGTGGCACAGGAGTGGGACCGGCTGAGAGCAGACGACGCCTTGAAGAGTGACGCGATGCTTGCGGCACACGCTCTCGCCTCGTTGGTCGAGGCGGCGATGAAACTGGACCCCGAGGCGATTAGCGACAGGCCCGGGGCCGTCACCGTTGTCGATCGGATCCTGAGAGGTGACTACGAGATCTGTCCCGGTCGCCCGGTGGTTGCCTACTACCAAATGTGCGCTCCAGTCGGCGGCGTGAATGCACAGATCAGCATCCGGACTGCCGGATCGGACGTCGAGACCGCGGGATTCGTCGCTGATCCGCAGGCGGTACTGCGGGGGTTGCTCGACAACGATGGTGATGTGGCCGACGTGTGGGCGGGGACCCTTCGCTGGGCGACCGAATGTGAGGGAGAAGAAGCTGGGAATTCTCATGGTCCGTCGACCGAAGGTTCGAAACCTGGCCCGGAGCCCGAAGTATCGGGAGACGACGTCATTGACGTGGTCCCGGACCTGCCGGACCGGGCGCCCGTGACCGACACGCCCTCCGAGAGAGAGCCGGATCACCCGACTGAAGAAAGAGGTTCGGGGGAAACGACAGAGGTCGCGGTTCCCGCCACCGGAGGCGGAGCCGCCGGCGAACCCGTTCTGGAGTCCGGGATCTCCGGTGCTGGAGTCAGATTTGCCGTCGGCAGGCTCCTTGACTCCGTCCGGGACACCGACGCCACATTCTGGCCGAGCAACACCAGGCTCAATCAGTTGAACATCGGCGTGGTCGGCGATCTCGGGACTGGAAAGACCCAGTTGTTGAAGGCGCTCGTCCACCAGTTGCGTTCAGAATGCGCGGCAAACCAGACGACCCCACTCTCGGTCCTGATTCTCGACTACAAGAGGGACTATCAGGACGAGGATTTTCTCTCCGCGGTAGGCGGGATCGCACTCGTACCGCAGAACATCCCACTCGACGTGTTCGGGATACAGGGCGAACGCACGGCTCTGGCTGTCCAGAGACGAGCCATGGCATTCGTGGACGTGGTTAGCAGGATCTTCAAGGGGATCGGGCCGAGACAGAAGAGTTCCCTCGGCCGTGCAGTGCGTACCCTGCTGAGCAACTCCGACAAGTCGCCCACGATGCTTCAGGTGCTCGATGCATACCGTGCCGAGATCGACGATGTCGATTCGGTTGTGGGAGTGCTCGAGAACTTCGTGTACAGCGAGGTGTTCCATGCCGACGTTGACCAGTTATCGCCGTTGTCCGAGATCCTCGGCAGTCAGGTCGTGACCGTAAATCTTGCTGCACTCGAGAACGACCAGAACCTCAAGAACGCGCTGGTGGCACTCTTTCTCAACCAGTACTACGAGTACATGTTGAGACTGACGAAATGGCCGGTGCGAGAGACACCTGACGCCAACCTCCGGGCACTGAACTCGTACCTGTTGGTTGACGAGGCGACCAACATCATGAAGTACAAGTTCGATGTTCTCAGTCAGATCCTACTACAGGGCCGCGAGTTCGGCGTGGGAGTGATGTTGTCGTCGCAGTTCCTCACGCACTTCGAAGTTTCGGGAGTCGACTACGCCGAACCGCTGCGGTCATGGTTCATCCACAAGGTCCCCAATGTTACGAAGCAACAGCTGGCACGGCTCGGGATCCCCAACGCGAGTGATGCGGATGCCCAGAGAATCAGCCAGATGGGTATCCACGAGGCGTACTACGTCTCAGAAGGATTCGAAGGAAAATTCATCAAGGGAAACCCCTTTTATTCCCTTATCAAGCCTCACTAATCAGCGTCCAACGATTCTTGAGGTGAAGCAAGGTCCTTCTCGACCACACCGCTCTGTTGGCCTTCTTGAGTAAGGAGACGGTCTGATGATCTCAATCTCGACTCTTGACTCCCATCGGGCGCGGGCGGTCGAAATCCTTCGAGACCTTCCGGTATGGAAGGGCAGTCACCGAGGAGAGGCAGCAATTCAAGTTGGAGTTCTGGGAGAGGTAATTGTGAGGGAGCAATTGTCTTTGCGCGGGGTTCCTGCGAAGCCGATTTTCATGACTTCGTATGACCTCAAACTCTCAAACTAAAGGTGCGACGAGGTCAAGACCAAGGATCGCACGGTTCTTCTGAAGCCGCACTATGAGTGCTCGGTGCCTCGTTATCACCACGAACATCAAGATGTGGATCACTACATCTTTGTGTCGCTACAAAGATCCAAGGACTCAGATGACACCAGGCTCGAGAGATTCAAGACGTGTCACATTGTTGGTGTGGCAAACCGAAGAAAGACGAAAGGGCACGGGATCGTCCGTCAGACAGGGGCGACGGACCTCTGGAATGGCACAACATCTCGAACCGCGTGCCAAAACATCTCATCAGCGACTTGGTTTTGCTGGACTATGCGGTCTGAAAACACGAAAGGTCGTAGGAAAGGAGGTCTTTGGAAACACCCACTGGTTAGCCTGGAAGTGATGAGTCGCTCGACGAAGAATCCCACCCTCATTGATTTGTTTGCCGGCTGTGGCGGTCTCTCGTTGGGGTTGGAAGCAGCGGGATTCGAACCCGTATTTGTGAATGAGCTGAACCATGACGCGATGGAGTCCTACCTTCTGAATCGAGGCCACCTTGTGCATGACCTCAGAGATGCGAAGCGACACTGCTTCGACATCACAGAGGTCACAAAGACGAAGAAGAGAGCCGAAGAACTCGCTACTTTCTTGCGATCTGAGCACGGGGAGATTGACCTTGTTGCGGGCGGCCCACCTTGTCAGGGTTATTCAGGAATCGGTCACCGCAGGACATTCACAGATCTAACGAAGTCGGACATACCTAGCAATCACCTCTATCGACACATGGCACGTTTCGTCGATGCCGTTCAGCCAAGAGCTTTTGTGTTTGAGAACGTCAGGGGATTGCTCTCGGCTCGATGGAGTCCAGATGGCGAGAAGGGGGAGATCTGGAGGGACGTCCAGAAAGCATTTTCAGATATTGGGGGAAAGGGCGACAAGCGTGGTTACCAGATTGGGTGGAAGTTGGTTTTTGCCAAGGAATACGGAGTACCCCAAAACCGTCCGCGCGTGTTGATGGTTGGGATACGGGAGGACATTCGCTGGACGCCGGTTTCTTCGGTAGCAGGTGGCTTTCTGCCGGAACCTAGAGGTGGCGCACCAGACCTCAGGGATCTGTTGGGAGACTTGGCAGACCCTGATTGGCGGACGGTTGGTGAGACAACTCGGTACCCATTCGCTGCAACCTCGGACGTTCAGATACTCATGAGGATGAGATTGGATGGGTCGGTCGCTCGAAAGGGAGATTTGATAACTGAGATGGAGTACAGCAACCACTCCGCTGATGTTGTGCGAAAATTCGCCCACATGATCAAGAGTAATGGTGAGATTCCCGAGGACATGAAAACAAAGAAGTTCGCGCAACGTCTCCTCCCGGAGGTGTGGGGACCGACTGGCCCCTCAATTACGGCAACTTCACTCCCCGATGATTATGTTCACTTTTCTTTGCCGCGCGTCCCAACTGTCCGCGAGTGGGCTCGACTTCAACTATTTCCGGACCGATATGTGTTCAGCGGAAAGCGCACAACAGGTGGTCGACGTCGCGCGGGAGATCCAGATTCAGGAGATTGGTCGCGGGATGTACCGAAATACACGCAGATTGGGAACGCTGTTCCTGTCGGCCTGGCACGCGCAGTTGGTGAACACATTCGAACCTTGATTGATCGCTAGTCAAAACTGAAGGTCGAGGAATGCCTTGAGATTTGTTGAGTTGGTGAGCAAATTCGAAGTAATGTGATTCTGGATTGTACCTTGGAATGATGAAGCGAAATTCGCGGTGAAAAACTCTTTGATTGAGCGCGCCACCCCAGCTTTAGATCGGTGTCCCCAATAGTTTCCACCTGTCAGTCCTCCCACTCTCAACACCGGCAAATTTTTTGGGGTGAAATCCCCCCGAGATGTAGGAACTGTGACGAATGCGTAGGAGAATTTCTCGAACGAAGTCGGGCTAACTCCGGCTCTGCCGACCGACACATTCGGCACCCTGAAAGACGAGGAGTTGTAGATCAGATCCCACAACATGGGAATCTGTGAATTGTCGTTCCAATTTGTCTTGCACTGGACGACGGAGATTGCAACGTTCCCTGCTGAGGCCCTGAGAATCATGTCAATCCCATCTAGGTCCAGGTTGGCAAGAGACTTGCTCCCGGGGATAGAGAGCACAACCAAATCAGACTCAGTGTTTGTCTGAACATTCTGAATACTCACAGTCAGAGCGTCCTTCACAACTGAAGGCAGAAAGTTGGTGTGGGGTCGAATTGCGACTGTGTCGGTACCCCAGAGAACGAGATTCAAGTACCAGCATACGAGGCACTCCCAGGCAACGCCGCCCTGAGATACCGCTGCGTTGTTTCGACCCGCCACCGCGCGCGACCGAAAGATGTCCGATAGGTGGTCTCCGAGGTCAAAGACACCCTGAGCCGAGGGAGGGGCTCCAAGTTTCTTGATGATCTCAGGCCTCCAAGTTGGCCAAGAGTTTGCAAATGAATCAAGTTCTGAGATGTGCCTGAGCATCCTCAGTCGAAATGTGTCTGTACCATTCATCGTTTTGTCAAGAGCGTAGTCGTCAAAATTGATGGCAATTGAATCGCAGGGGCTTGTCCAAGATCCACTCTTAGGCAAGAAATCAGCTGGTCATCGCCCAAGTGGGGGCGCTGAATCAGGTTGGAAAATGCTTGTTCCGCCGATTTCGCGGGTGACAGACGAGATGTTTAGGAAACTTGAGACAACTTGCCCTGTGTTTGCAGGGATATGTCGCAAGGGAGGTACGGCTTCCCTGATCGCGGGTCTTGTGGCATCAATTGTTCTTGAGCTCCCCGCGTGTTCGGCTTATGAACTCTTCGAAATCGCAGTCAACTGGTGATGCAACAGGTTCTCGGCGACGACTTGCTGAGGGGTCATGTGGGTGACTCCCGAGAGGGGGAGCACCTCATGAGGGCGGCCGGCAGCGAGGAGCGCTGACGACAACTGCAGAGTGTGTGCGGCAACCACGTTGTCATCGGCGAGGCCGTGAATCAGCAGCAGTGACCGCTTCAGTCGGGGTGCGAGCGGAATGAGCGAGGTGCTCGTGTAGGCGGTGCTGTCGAGGTCCTGGCCCAGATACCTCTCGGTGTAGTGCGTGTCGTACAGCGCCCAGTCGGTCACCGGTGCACCCGCAACTCCCAC
>Ga0194115_10006946_pt1 | contig 11355 bp, 6 predicted proteins | sample TA2MahsurfametaG_3_FD_148656 | JGI IMG/M metagenome (GOLD analysis project Ga0194115, IMG submission 148656) | Freshwater microbial communities from Lake Tanganyika, Tanzania - TA2015002 Mahale S4 surface | ecosystem: Environmental > Aquatic > Freshwater > Lake | place: Tanzania: Lake Tanganyika... | reverse complement strand
ACAAGCGGGTATACATCGCCCAATCCTGCATCCCACGTGGTATGTTGGTGATGGGCTGTTGCTTCCACCTTTCGAAACATTGAGGAACGCCCTCCAGTATTTCAGGCAAACCCTGCAGACTCCGACACAAAGTGACGCCGCTCTCAATCTTCACACGTTCGTTTGTAGTCGGGGAGCATTCGGTCTCGGCCTGCGACTGTTGGTAGTCGCATCAGTTGCACGTATGTCTTCCGGCGAGGAGGCGCCGTCATATTCAAGCTTCCACGAGGCCGGGAAAAGAAATGTTGTAGCTCTTGCCGAGCGATATGTAGGAGGTACCAGCAATGGTTTCACAAGTGGCGGCGTCGACTCTGAGATGGCGGTTGCTCTCCTTCTCTGCCTTCCGTTGAAGATGGCCTTCGGCATTTACAGGTCGACACTCCCTACTGCCATCTCCACGAGAGACTTCTCGAGGGTCATCACATTGGCAAATGTAGGAGTGGCTTCCGGGACGGGCAAACTATTTCCAGATAATGACCAACTGCTTGAACACTGGGCACGACAACAAAACTTCGTGCTACAATGCCGTGAGCTATCTCTTCGTGCGAAGTGGTGGAAGATACTACAAGAATTCAGCGTACCATTTGATACACAACGCTTCCAAGATACCATTCAATCTTCAAGGGAAAACACAAAGGTAGCTGGACACTACGTCAAATCGCTTCTTCCCCCATTCATTCACAACTTATCCCGTAAATTCTCTAATTCCAATCAGATTCTGGAGACGATTCTTGACTTCTCCGAGGCTTTTGGGCTTCCGCGCCATGTTCCAGTTCAGCAATATGTGGAATTTTTGTTCTCTGTTCCACAAAGCGACCATGCTAGCCTTGCCAAGGATCACGATGACATTAGGCTAAAGCTGAGCTGTTTGGATGACACTGTGAAGTCGCTACTGAGACATCTGGACTCCAACACTGATCGTGCATTTATTTTGCGTTCTTGTATACGCCGCCTCGAAGAGCCAGCGACGTCTTCCGAGTATGAGCGATTGTCGGTTGCATTGAGTCTGTATCACACCGAACTCAGCGATACGTTGAGCAACGACGAATCGGATGACGCACGCAATGGTCAGCGCATGGAGCTTGAACTTATTGACAGAAGACGCGACGCGCTAGCCATCTTGTCGTGGTTTTTCCAAAGTAACATGTACGAAGAGCGCCCACCCTTTTCGGGGCTATTCCTACCATTGCCTGAGTCCTGGGATGCCGACTATTCAGAGGTCACACAACCTATGTTTGCGAATGTTCTTGGTACAGAGAGTCTGGACGGACAGAAGAACGCAGTGTTTGATCCCCTTCATGCACTCGATCCGATCCTGCGTTCTTCAAAGGGTATCGCGGCAGCTTCTGCTCTAGCTCCACTCTGTCTTCCGCTCGGAGTTCCTAGAGGGTACATTCACGCAAGATGTCTTATCAGCAGGTTCAAGAAATCTGCGGAGACAGGTGTGTCACTGCCATCTTTCGAAGTCGATGTTTTGCCAACCTTAAATCGTCTTCAAGTGAATGAAGACATTGCAGACATGGCGGATTGGTGCGCTGTACGGTACGCGTATGATAGCGAGGATAAACTTCGCTGCCTGGATCACGCGTTGTCGTTTGCCTTGAAGGCATCGACCGAAACCGAGGCACGGTGTGCCCGGGGGGTGGGTAGCGAAGCTGTCCCCGGACAGATGGTATCGAGAGCCCTGGACAGAGTCAAGCGGATCACTGGCATCAAGGATAGGCTTGCGGACAGATTGTCAGTCAATACGATTCTGAGAACAGCTATTTCTGGAATGGGAATTCAGAATGGCCTCGGTCATATGGTGACCACTTTAATCAGTACACTCGACGAAAAATTTTGGGCCGAAGAGTGTGAATTCATCCCTGAACGGTTTGTTGAAGCCGTTGTAGAGGAAGCCTCCAAGATCGCCTCAGAGGGCTGTCTCAGCCGCGCGAAAGCTATTTCCCTGGGACATGTCCGCGCATTTTCGAAGGTTGTCAGCCGATCGACGATTGCTTTGGCAGACAAGTATTCGCATATTCAGGTCCACGGTATCGCCCACCGTCTCGTCCAAAGGTGGCTTCTTCATGGCGATGGATCTGCTTTCGATGTAGCAAAGCCTCTCGATTTCAACATAAGCAATGTCATCTTGGAGAAAATGAACGAAAAGATCCTCCCCGATATTGATGAAGACGATACCATGAATTTCGTGATGGATCTGAACTCCCTTGAGCCGTCGAACGACTTTTCAACACCGTCAGCGGTACAAGAAGCCAAACTCACATCCGAAGAGGAGCCAAAGTTTTTTTCGGAGAAAGGTTCGGATCGAGAGCTTCATGATACGGCGAGTCGTCGTGTTTCGCTTCGCATAGCCTTTACAATGGCTTTCGCAAGTGAAGATTGCTTCTCAGGTAGTACCGACCCTGATACCGAAAATGAAGAACCGCCGAAGAGTGCTAAAGTAAAGTCGAGTCGCCTGCGCTCCAAGCTGTCTTCTCAAGGAACCAAGCAGCCAAGCGATGTGGTAGTCGATAATTGTCGAGAGCTACTGCGGATTGTTTTCGCTAGATCTGCAGGTTCAGGTAGCTTGGTTGTTCGAGACTTGAATACTTCACTCGGTTCACGATCTTCGGTGGGCTTGCAAAGCAAAAATGCAAAGCAAACAATTACATTCGCAATGAGGCACAGGGCTCTCCGGGTGGCGTCGATTTTATGCCCGCAAAATGTACTCGATGATGTTGCCGCAGAGGAAGACTTTTTTGCTGAAAGCCAGTCAAATTTGTCGAAGTCCACCTTTGCCGTTTTCGTAGCGAAAGAAGTTGAGGAATGGGCTTGCCTTTGCCTCACTCGGATCTGGCACAGCTCTCAACGATGCATTTTCCCTCCTATGCTCGCACTTTATGGAGGCATCATCGGGCAGACAAGCGCCATTTAGGTCGTCTGCTTTTGTTGATTTTGGAGATGTATCTAAAGGAAGAGGTGGCTGATACTGCTTTCTTTCTGTCCATCCTCTCGGAGATTGACCGGGTGTCTCTCCCACGAACCCTACTTCTTGGTTTTGAATGTGTGAAGTTGTACATGGATCGAATAGGACCTGAAATGATGGAAATTTTTGTCCAGAATACCTCTTCAAAGGTTGGGAAACTAGTCCGGTCTCTGAGCCATCGAGTTCTGGACGAATTGAAGGCAACGGCCACGCGGACGCCCTCTGAAACGGAAGCTGTTGACGTTGACGCCTTTACGACAACCTTGATTCGTTTCTCGGTTGTTCTGCAGGCTTTTTCGAAGACTTCCGACGGTCAAACAAATTTACTGGTATTCTTGGAAGGTATTGAGCTATTGATGGAACATAGTGAACAAACGAATCTGCTTCTCACTCCGGATATGGAAGTGATGCTGAAGAATATGCTTCATCATTTGCCTCCTGGCCAACAGAAACTCGAAGCTTATACCCGTGTCAACGAACTCATACACCGAAATTCATCGGTACCACCCCAGAACGATATTGGTGGTCTGGAAAGGATCGATGAGGAGTCCATCGATTTTGAGTCGGTCACTTCCTACGAAGATTGTTGACAACATAGTAAAATTAGACATCTAGTCATTGAGTACTGCGAAGTATTGTCTTTCTTCTGGTTGCCTGTTTCCTGGCGGGTACCGCTTGTGATGTAAATGATGGTATCTGTTATGAATAGCTGTGAGCGTGACGAGATCATTTGGCTTGGATGCGGGTTCGTCGTCCTCGCTCGCGCGTTGACGATCTGAAGGAGACTTCTTTTTCTTCTTCTTGGAAAGCGTTGCCCCTGCGTCATGCGAGAGGGTAACATTCCGTCGCCGATTTTGGTCTAGATGAAAAAAATCATTTCGAGCAGCAACGTCAATAGTGGGAAAACTATTGCATCTACCCCCTTTGGTGGATCTTGGTTTGGTGATGTGTCATCGACTTTGGTGCTCAAATCTGGCGCGGTGGACTTCGCCGGTGACATCATCGTTTCACTGGAAGGAGCCGACTGACTCGTGAAAATCTCTGATTTTCCTTGACGTTCTGTTCGCAAGGGAACAGAAATCTTCGACAACACCTCGATCGCGGAGATTGAAGCAAGAGGACCTCCTGACTCGGACAAAATTTCCTTTGTCTTCTTGTACCCCTGTTTAGCTACGTGTACTGACTTTTCAACTCGATCGGCCGTTGCCTTTGCCAACGACACCGTCGATAGAGCTGTCTTTTGGAGAAATGGGACTGCCACATCATCCATCATCTTGGCCATCATCGGAGCGGCTTCTTCCATCGTCTTCGTGGCAAGTTTCGAAGCGTCTTCGGCCCACTGTTTGTAGAGTAATTCTCTATCGTATTTCCTGCGAGCCTTTTCGTCGCTAAGAACCTTCCATGCTGATGTGATCATGCCAAAGTCGAGTTCGTCTTCAGGAAGTGTCTGCGCTGATGGTCTCGTCTCAACAAAGAGGAGTTTAGGCTGATGCTTTCGGGCATCGGGATGGTATCGTTTCGCTAAGAGATTAAACCTTCTCTTTATTTCCTCTCGTGTGGCAGTAGAAGAAACTCCCAGTGTCTGGTAATGGGTAATTTCGGCGAGCTTCTTTTCGACGATCGTATTCTTCTTCGGTTTCGGTGCGCCATGAGTCGCGTACGAAGGAGGAGTTTGGGACAATGTAGTTGGCGAATTATCGTCCGCGTATCGAATCAACGTGGTACTTGGCGCTGGAACATGGGGGACCCGAGATACAATCAATTTTGTGAAACTCGAAGCAAACGAGACGATGTACATCATCAGTATTGCTCCGATTGCGCAACATCTTTGCCGATAGACCACAGCGAACATGATATCGTGTGGCGTGTGGTAGAGGCGATGGCACAGCAGCTAAATCAATCTACGTGTGGAAACGTAGACAGTCGGATACGATTGCTTTGCTGAAGATATGGGCAGGACAACTTCGGCCGTTGGTGTTGACGTTTATGTTCCTGTTCATGCTTCAGGTTCACTGTCAGTTACAGTAAGTTTCCTTGTTTTGAGGATGTCTATTTGAATTTGTGAGCCTCGCTTCTTTCTCATTGGTTGTCACTTTCAACGTCAGTTTTGACGGAGGTGTCCAACGCGGGTGACGTTGTTTTAGTCTAACGAATCCGTTACCTTGACATGTCCATACCTATGTATCGAATCAAGGAGTCGTATCTTGCATCTCGTGACAAAAGATTAGACACACTCAAAACGACAAGCGATCCACTACTCTAAATTACCATTACTGAACATCGCAACTCCAGGAGATTGTCCAGGATCAGCTCCACGGAGGATCCGATGGCACTTGCCAAGTCTTCCTGTTCGGGGAGGGGAATATCTGTATAGCGCATAACAAGATTACCATCGATCACACCTTTTTTCCGATCATTAGTGCGGCATCCACCACGACGGGGCGAGCGCCGGTATAGACGCGATGCTCGCTGACTCAAAGCGCAATCACCCTCCAAGGCATTAGCCATGACACTTTGCAACGCCGTTAGGCGCCAGTAGATTGGCTCACTCAGTGGTACGATGACTCCATACTGTCCATCTGTTGTGCCGAAATGGACACCCAAACGTTGATCATCATCACCTCGTCCGAAGAATGCATCTTGCTGCTGCAGGGCTGCGATGGTGCTGGCAGGTGTCGCGCTGTTGACCAATAGACTATTTCTGCAAAAGTGACTTTGCATATCGGTAGTCTGCGATCCAAGATGAAAGTCTGCCCGGCACACAAGCTTATTCCCCCCTCGAGCAGCTGGATCACCGGGTGAATATTGGAAAAACTGAAAATTCTGTCTATCATCATGGCAAACCAGGTCCAAAGAACCTCCGCGACTCAACAGGCCAGTAGCAAAGACGGCAATGGGATCGTAGTCTTTCGCTAGCAGCGTTAACGACTTGTCTGATTCTCTCCATACCAAAAAGTACAATGAATCAAAGGCATCCGAAAGGACGAAAAAGTTCTTGAAGAGCTTGATATCCAAAATGTGCATCGTAGCGCGGAAGAAACCAACCTGGGTCAACTTATTGTTTCCCCATTGCTCGACATTGACATCAGCGCCGGCACCGATGATCATGCGATTCTTCCCCTCCCATGACAAACAGCTTAGAGAGTTGACCGGACCATGAAAAATCTTCTTTTCGTAGACAAAGTTGAGTTCCACGTTTGATGACGTAAGTGATGGTTTAACAAGCTCTAAGAGTACTAATCGTCCCTTCGAGTTCACGTCTTCTCCATCCTTGCCAATAATTCCTGTACCGACAGCGATAAACATCCTCGTTTCCAAGTCATCCTCTGGGGTGTCGATACTACTGCCGGGTTCTGCCATAAACTGTATGAAAGTCCCCGTGAGTATTTCGAATCATGTTGCTGCGACGAGAGACTCCCTGGACAAGAAAACTTACTTCGCTGAGGTGCATCACACTCATTGTCAGACCATGTTCAAATTCTTCCAGCTCATGCGAGTCAACTACTACCCAACGATTGGCAGCATCAACGATCCATAGCGAATATGCTGCCTTTGGAATGGGCGGTGCGCCACCAAGTTTTGATTGCACTCTGAAGCAATCTTCTCGTTCAACTTCTTCCACCCACTCTTGTTCAACGTCAAACCCTCCAAGATCCGCCTCGACTTGTCGCTGAATCTTCGCTCGTTCTTTCTCGTCCGCAGTATGATCCCGTTCTTCCTGAGTAAGGCCGTCATCGTTCAACGCACTCGCATCCTCTTCATATTCCCTAGACACGAGCATTGCATAGAGTGGTCTGGAACCACAAATAGCTGAATTGTCGATGTACTGGATTTTTCGAACCGTCACCCCCATGTGTAGTTTCTCCACAAAGTAACCCCCGCCAGGAATAAGTCCATGGGAGCCGGCAAAATGCAGAATTCTTATCGATCAAAGAAACACAAGTGAGCATTAGGACGTGGCTAGAGATTGTTCCCTCAAAGTTGCAGGATACTTCCTTACCCACTAAAAACAGTCAATCTTTGACTTCCAACCCGACCCACTCGTTCATGCAACGTCATGAAGCCCGGTTCTTCGCCATTTCTCTGAAAAATGGTCAATGTGAGACGTATGGACTACGGGTCATCACTTTCGGTGTAACAGGTGACAAGAAAAAAATGATACGTACCAAAATCCCCGCGCAAAAGCCAGTAATTGGCTTTGGTCGGGCACCAGCAGGAGCTACATGACGGCAACGATGACATAACGTCGTTGGGTATCCACGCTCTGCAATAAACCAAAGTGGTCGGGAGGTGGCTGCAAATAGACCGTTCTGACGTGATAGATTCGTGAATCGGAAAAGGTCATTATAACGAAAGCCTGCAATGGTATCATCTGTAGCTACCTTGGCAATCCCCTTCCGACGCAATTTCATAAAATGCTTCCCCTGTTCCTTACTGGGCCGTGTTATATCCTTCAATGGGACTCGTCGAAATACCGAAACAGCAAAAGTATCGTAGGCATGTTCTGCCCGATACAGCATGACATCACCCTCCGATGTTTCGATGGACACACAAAAAGAATTTGGACCTGGATTATACGAAGATCCTTTGGGTTCCGACGGACCGCAAACAAAAAAACGAATCTCACTCGTCTGTACCTTCAATCGACTTGGAAGTCGGATGTCCTTGGATATTTCCTTGGGAGAAAGGAAGGACGAGCCATGACTGCACCCTGTCCCACTCCAAAGGGGTCGTGGTTCTGCATCTTGAGTCAATACGTCCAATCCATACACTTCCAGTGAACCCGATTGTCGCGCAATCGCAACAAACCAACGTTCTTCACCGAGGTCTACTTTCGGCAGCTTCCTCTGAGAGGAGGTAGCATATTCATGAGTCGTAGACGTTTCGATGTCACTGTACAATTCACGGTCTTCCTCCTCGAGATTGTAATCATCCTTGGCAGTATCTAACGACGACGATACTACTGCAGGTGCGGCCGTCTCCTTCGCATCATCTTCTGAGGTTTCGACACTCATAGCTGTTATGCCATCCGGTCCAGGAAAGAATGCCTTGGGGGCTCGAAAGATATCAATGGCACCAATCGTACCCCATTTATAAAATTTCACTTCCGAATCACCTAATCCATCTCTCCCATGATCATTATCATCATCCTCAGTTTCCATCGGTACTTCCGTTTCAAAGCAGAAGCCATGGACACTCCCATCTAGATCTAAATTGACCACATTCGCTTGCCCAGTCGATAGTGTATATCCCAATACAATCTGACCGTCATCTGTTTGGACTAGGGGTGCGACAGATCGAATCGATTCTCCCTCTGGTACAGGGAGGGGAATATTAGTCTCCAATGTCAGATTGGAATCTTGATCATTTACTACCAACAGGGAATATGAAATATTCCTTTCATCCGTCTTGACAGCTACTAAGAGACAAAATGTATCATCATCCCGTTCACAGGCGGCGAGTAATTCACACATCCGCAAAACACTTTCAAGGACCTTGGACGTCCATTGACTGACATCGACTTCGACCATAGACTGGCCGATGGAAGTTTGTTCTAGCTTGAGGAATCGAGTCCGATCTGCCATACTAAGGAGGACTAATCCCCGTGAGGGAAGATTGAAAATCGCCTTGGCATTGATACAATCTTCTTCTGCCAGTATGGTACGATCGTCACGACCAGGGACAGTCAACAACGCCACACCCCCACTCGATCCATACCCACAGGGATAAATATAACCCATGGCACCCAAGGCTGGTGACGCCTTCCCCGTCGTCTCCAAGACTTGAGATTTTCCCTGTGTCAATGGACCTAAACAACCAGGTCCCAGTGGACCCAAGGCCGTGATGGAATCGACGACAGTCAGAGACTGGACGACTGTTAACTTACTGAGACGGAGACGTTTCCGACGTGAGGAAGCGGAGGATGAGGTCATCCCCATCCAGGAAGGTGTCTCTTCTTCATCATCATCGTCACTTGGAGGAACTACGTCAGGTCCCTCCACCTCGCCTGCTGCCTCACGAGCATACAATGCCTCTTCTTCCATTCTCAAGATACGTTCATACTCATCATCTCCGGCTTGTAGGATTTCAGTAGATTCTTCCTTCTTCGTTTGTTGTTGCTGTTGTTGCTGCAGTCCAGGTTCGTTTTGTAGGGCATCGGCCACAGAGGATTGTGCCAACGAGTATCCCAAGAGGGAAGAATCTCCCAATCGACTCCCCACGAACAACATTCCCAATTCTACAGTATCTTCGTAGATGGGACTACTGGTTGATGCCTTGGACTTTTCCTTCCATTTAGGATAGAGATCGGACGATGACGAAGGGAAGGAACCCAATGGCCATGAAGTAACATTCGCAACTTGACCAAGAGCCCCAATCGTCGTATAGAGTGGTAGCATACACCATGCCGTCGTATATTGTAACAAATAGACTTGACCATTCCGTAGGACGACAAAGGCTGTCGTATCATTGACAAAGGTAAATTCTGCACCATCCAATGAGATGGCCAGGGGGGGGAAGGGCCAGGGATTGGGTCCTGCCATGGATAGGAGTGAATGGGGGAGTGTGGACATCGTCCATCCATTAACAGCAAAGACTTGTTGAACTTGACCAGTATTCGAAATGGCAATGAGGCTGTTGACACAATGGACTAAACAACTCGTAGCACAATAGACTTCCAGAGCATCCGTCGGGACTTCCGTCGACCATAAGACGGCTGCCCGACTATGAGCGACGGTCACCGTAACGGCAGTCACACGTAACCCATTCCGTGCTCCAACACTACCAGTATTACCACCTTCCTCTCGTCCTAACCGTCCTGACCATGTCTGACCACCACCTGAATCAGGATTACTGTGTAATAAGACAAGTGTCGGTTCAGAATATCCCAATAGGAAAGAACTACTGAGAATATCACCGAATCCTGTACTAATCGTAGTATTGTTGGTGTTGTTGTTGGCGGCAGTCGTAGAATAGGGATCAATCGATGATGATGATAATGAGGTAGCTCTTGTACTTAACGTCGTCAATGGGAGGAGATAGGGTTCTGTGGCGGTCCATCCTCCGGATGAACTTTGAATGAATTCTAAACATGCAACCGCGACACCACCTCCCAATAGGACAGAGACAGTCGCACGACCAGGCATTGTCTGACAAAGACTTGCCTGTAAATCAATATCCATAGTCGACGTCGCCCCAAACGAAGCCTCTTCGACTGCCATTGTTAAATCGATTAAACTTACGGCACGTAATAAATTCGGTGTCACCTGGACAATCGATAAACGAGGTGATCCTGCAAACCCAATAAGGAGTACATCCGGCATAACAACCCCCACCGAATCGGAAGTAGTTTTGTTGTTGTCCTTGTTGTTACTTGGTTGACTCTTTAGGGTTCCAAGATAACAGACGGAACCTGCCAAATCTGGAAATTTGTATTGGACTAACAATTTAGACGACGCCTCATCGATAGTATAAATCGTCAACGTCGATCCTTGAGCCGTAACGAGATGAGGGAGGACGATGGAGGATGACGATGATGCTACGTTATCTTTTCCCTTGACGTCATCGTCATCGTCTTGATCATTTAGAAGTGGACGATGAAGAGGCGTTAAATGGGCAAAGGTGGAATATTCTGCACCCCCCGGAGACCCCTCCCAAACATTCATCACACAGGGATGAACGGTTCGTGATTTAGGTGTTGACATTCCTTTCTCTCTCTGTGTATATCAATAGGGTCGGTTGTTTGTTACTGGTTGTCTCGTTCGCCGCTAGTAGGGGTTGTTTTTTTGGAAGATTTTCCGAGGTGTATTTATGTACTGGTTACGACACGAAGATTCTGTTTTTTCCCTTCTGTATCCTCCCAAAATTGAGAAACCCCACCAAAGACGATTCTTGGTTGTGTATAACAGGACAATAGTTAGGTTTGTGAAACAGGTGGGGGCGGAATGGAGTCTACTACTTTGCGTCCCAGCTTACCAACAACACCAAAAAAGATCGCGGTTCCCGCCCTGCACCAAGGATGTTGCGTTGGGATCGGTCGAAACGGACGCCATCCAGACAGGTAGATAGTTCTTACTGTTAGTCGTAGGAATCGGTTCGTTCATTCTCACGGTGTCACTTGTCACTTCCATTGACTCATGACTCATGACTCATGACTCACAGTCATGACACATGACACATGACGAAGAACCATGTTTCTATGTAAGGTACATACTTATGAATTTTACTACTCTAGTGTCTTCCGTCATTTGTTTACCGAACAAAACCCCCCATAGCAGACAGCATGTCCCGCTTTTTGTTCGTTTGATGTACTATGGTCAGAGTTTGCATGGCCTTCGAGGAAGAAAGGG
>Ga0194115_10006940_pt1 | contig 11364 bp, 12 predicted proteins | sample TA2MahsurfametaG_3_FD_148656 | JGI IMG/M metagenome (GOLD analysis project Ga0194115, IMG submission 148656) | Freshwater microbial communities from Lake Tanganyika, Tanzania - TA2015002 Mahale S4 surface | ecosystem: Environmental > Aquatic > Freshwater > Lake | place: Tanzania: Lake... | reverse complement strand
TTGTGTTCATACCCTTAGAACGAGAGGCGTTCTTTAAGAATACATAATTATAACCATCAAGTAAAGGAATATCCCAAGAAACCTTTTGACCAAATCCTTTGTCATCGTTCACGGCAGATTGCCCACCGTAATAATAAACTTTAAGTGTTGTCTGAAGGGAAAGTTCCCTGAGTAAGGGACTTACATATTGAATTGGATGCGAGAGGAAGAAGAGCAAAATTTTTGACCTAACTAATTATTTTTACGAGATTCTGATCGTAAGAATTTTCCAAGGAAAATAACCTGCGTGCTTCTCGAATATGTTCATTATTTAGTTCATCAATGTCAGAAATCTTTTCATGTAAGAATTTAACAAGTACTGAATTATCTTCATTTGAACTATTTATTACAAACAAATCAGTCCCCTCATAAAATGAAAAATTTGAGGAAAAGATAACTTTTCCAGTTGACAAAAACTCCAATATTTTATGACTATTCGAGCCACTACTCTGTCCTTTTTGCGGATCGTAACATATCAAAAAGCCATCCATTTGATTAAGCTCTAAAGCCAATTCTCTTTTTCCCAGGATACCATGAAAAATACAATTGGAATTTCTTATTATTTGCGTGAGATATTCAATATTTCTTTGACTTGAATCGGCCCCGATATTACTTTCCGTGGAGTGATTTCCATAAAAATGAAATTTAACCTCTGGATATTCTTCAACGATTTGAAGCAAAATAGGATAGTCAATATCATTGAATAGAAAATTACCGGACAAACCAATATTGATGCCGTCATATTTTTTGGGAAGGTCTTTAGGAATATTTAAAAACTCTTCTGACAAACCATGATTGATTAATAATTTTTTAGTCTTCGGATAGTATTTTTCATAAAGATCCAAAATATGTTGAGATACACTAACGATGAGGTCTGCATTTCGCGCAGAAACAAAGTTCTGTTCAGCACGTGGTTCATCGGCAGCAAAGAATATCTTTTTACACTCTAAGCCCTTTAGAGGAAAGTTATTTGTTAAGTCGAAACTCAAAATTAGATCTGGCTTTCCAATCTTTTTTAAAAGCAGCCAACGCTGAATAAAAATGAGAATATGGTGAAGAAACGGCAAATGAAACTTGAGGTAGTTGCTGAAAAACAAAGTATGATTTACAGTTACTAAATTTTTATACTCTGTTGCTTCTATTTTTATTTGAGGTAAGCCTCCAAGTTTATTTTCATTGGGTGGATTCACAAAAAAAACTTCATAGCCTAATTTAGAAAGCTCTACAGCATAATGATGTTTTGAAATAAACATTTTTCCCCATGATTGAGGAGAAACGACTATTGCTTTTTTACCCAAACCGGACTTTTTATTTGTATACACTATAAAATAATTTCAACTCATCAGGAATTCTCAAACTCGAACTGAATTCTTGATGAGACACTGAGGGCTCGTTTATATATGCTTCAAATGACGCAGTGGTAAAATTCAATTTTTTCAGAACAAAATCAAGATCTTTTTTGAATAGTTCATTTGGATATATTTCATTTTCAAGGTCTACAAGTGCTTCAGCTTTACTTAATTGCCCGGAGAAAATTAAATTGGATAAATGTGCTTTTCGTTTATCTACATTAAATTTGGTTGGTAGAATGTAACCTTGATAAAACCTTGTGAATACAGATTCATAATGTTTGCCTCCGTAATCAATCCAATTGAGCTCTTCGCAAATTATCTTCTTTACTACTTTCTTATCGTAAGCAATTAAATTCAACGGTTTCCAAACTTCAAACTTGGTTGTGCGGGCATAAATTCTGCGCAAAATTGGATGAATCAACGGATACTTTTTAAGTCTGATCGTACCATATTGCTTTTGAATAGCCATTAAATTGCTTGATTTTTTATAAGTCCATGCTTTTGGTAAGGTATATTCGGTTACAACATTATCACCGCTTAATACATGTTTAATATTCTTCTCGGCTGCAATTCGATTGACTACGTTTGAAATCGCAATATCAGTCACCGCTTCAATATCTATCACATTAGCCTTAAAATAAGCCAACTGTATATCTCTGAATTCTTCCCAGTCAATGACATAAGTATACAAATCAAAACCACATTTTTCGACGATATTTTGAATATTCTTGACCGCCAACTCTGAGTTCCAACCATTGTCGAAATGTACGCATAGTACGCGCAAACCAGCTTGTTTGGCAAGATAGGCCAAGTAAGTAGAGTCTACCCCTCCACTAACACCCAATATACAATCATATTTTTTCCCTTTACCGTCGGCTTTAATTTTAGCAATGATTTCATTGTATTTCTTCTCCCCTGCTTCGCCTTTTAATACGTGTTGCTTTTCAGCCTCCAAATACTCATAGTAATAATTGCAAATCCCCTTCTCATCAAAAGTGATATCAGGATCGGCAATGTTGTCCATCACAGAAAAACTACATTGGCGGTAATTAGGGTCGTTTTTATCAAGTACCATCATAGGTAAAAATAATTGCTTGGGTATGAAATAAGAACAGCATTGTGTGGGCGTTGGTATACAAACATACTGCCTGCAGCCATGCCTGATGCACCGGCTAGTTTAGCTGTGTCGAAATCTGAATTATTGTTGGCGCCACCCGAAACTACAACAGGAATTTGAACAGAACTTATCACTAGTTTGAGTAGTTCAAAATCATAGCCCTGATAGGAGCTCTCTCTGTCGATTGAATTCAAAATAAGTTCTCCTGCCCCTGCTTTTTCGGCCATTTGTGCAAGTTCTATAGGTGAGTGTACTGATTTTTTAGAACCACTTGTAAAATAGGCCTTAGTGCCGCCTAAAAAACTCTTTTTGTAGTCTATACTTGCCACCACCGCTTGCGCACCATAAATGGAGGCAATTTGAGCAAGCAGTTCTTCGTTTTTTTCTAAGGCAGAGTTGATGACTACCTTTTCTACTCCTAATTGAAACACTTTTTGTGCAATTACCAAACTTGAAACTCCACCCCCGTAACCTACTGGCATGAAGGCTTCACTTACAATTTCTTCAATAAGGGTATAATTAGGTTCTCTGTTTTCTTTAGAGCAGTCGATGTCTAAAATGAGTAGTTCATCTGCTTCTTTTTCATTGAAGATGCGCACTGCGTTAATTGGGTCACCCACATAAGAAGGATTCTTGAATTGCTTTGTTTTGTACAAGCCCCCTTTGTGCAGAAGTAAAACAGGAATAATTCTAGGTTGTAAGGCCATTAAATTTTACAAAAATTAGCTAGTAGTTCCATGCCAAATTTGTGACTTTTCTCAGGATGAAACTGCAAACCAAAAATATTCTGATGCTGAAAACCCGACACAAATTCTTGGCCGTAAGTTGTAGAGCATAAAATATCATCTTGATTGGCGCAATCTACATAGTAAGAATGCACAAAATAGTATCTAGGGTTTATCGATATCCCTTTATTGATCTGCGAATCTTTCTTGAAGTCAGCGGTATTCCAACCCATGTGCGGCACCTTTAAAGTTGCGTCTTGCAAGACAAACTTTTTAGTTTGCGCATCTACAAAACCCAAACCTGGCAAATTCCCTTCCTCACTATGTTTGGTTAATAATTGCATGCCCAAGCAGATGCCTAAAATTGGTTTCTTATTTTCTAGTACCTCTCTCTTTAAAATAGCTGCCAAACCGAGTTGCTCTAGTTGCTCCATACCGTGCTGAAAATGACCAACACCAGGTAGAATAAGGCGGTCTGAAGAGGCGATATCTGCATGATTATGGCTAATTCTAGATTCAATACCAAGATACGCCAACATATTTTTAATGGATTTAGGATTACCGAGGTTGTAGTTGATGATGGTGGTCAAATGTTGAGGTATTTTTTACGGTAATTATCAAATTTATGGGCGGCGATATAACCGTAAAATTTTGGTTCGAGCTCATATCTAACACACTTCTCTTTTTCCAAATCTTTAATTTTTTTTGCAGGAACACCACCTATAATACAATGACCCTCAGGAAAAGATTTCGTAACGACTGCACCGGCACCAACGATAGTAAAATCTCCGAGTGTTACACCTGGCATGATTTTACATCCTGCCCCAAGCCAGCAATATTTACCAATGGTCACTTTTGCTGAGATATGTTTTCTAGAGTCATGTACGTCATGGTTTGCGCTTACGATGACTACGTTTGGTGCAATTTGGGTATAATCACCTATTTCTATTCCCCCAATACCTTGAATATAACACCCCCCCATAATACCTGGATAGGCGTCTACACCTACAAGGATATTCTGTGGTGATACAATTGTACTCGTTGGGTTAACTGGCCAATATACCGCGTGGTTGCCCCCTTTATTTCGCACCTTTTGATCATACCAAAAATCAAAATTTATACTGCATTGATATTTTCTTGTTTGATATATAAAATTAAAATATGGAATATATTTTACAATTAGCGATTTAAAACTCCAAATTGGATTTTGCAAAATGAACAATATTTTATTTTGCATTTATTCCCATTTTATATTATTGAATTGAAGATACCCATTCGGACGATCTAACCAATTTGGTGATTGAAAGGTATCGCGTATTTCAAAAAGTGGTACATCTAAAATATAATCATAAGCAATTGAAATACTATCTTGAGTTATAGCAATATGCCCTGAGTATTTACCCGGAGCAAACCTATTATCAGCTAATTTAATTTCAAAATTATTTTCACCAATCAATATCGGTTTTATAAAATTTTGATCACAGCTGTTTAAAGTGGCGATAATTTCGCCGTTCTGGTTTATTATTGTAAACAATATTTCAATTCCAAATCTTGCAATTTGAGAGTCTATTTTTAACTCAATTTGAATTTCTTCAAATAAATCTAATTCACAAATACTATCCTTTCTACCATTAACTGATATCTCATTGATTATCATACTGTAATCAACATTTGGTCTTCGATAGAATGAAAGTTCTTTTCTTTTATTTTTTAAACTCCTATTTCCGGACTGAAAATAATTTACTGCAGATTTTGAAGTCATCATTTGTTGGAAATTCCTTCCGGACTCTAAGACAAGTGATTTACTGGTTAGCTGCAAAACACTTGCCATATTATGACTCACAAACAAAACCGTCCTACCCTCTCCCTTACTCACCTCACCCATTTTGCCTAAGCACTTTTTTTGGAATTCGGCGTCGCCGACGGCTAGTACTTCGTCGACGATGAGGATTTCGGATTCTAAGTGCGCTGCTACGGCGAAGGCGAGGCGGACGTACATGCCGGAAGAGTAGCGTTTGACCGGCGTGTCAATGTAGCGTTCGACACCGGAGAAGTCGATGATTTCGTCGAGCTTGCGGTCTATTTCGCGTTTGCGCATGCCGAGGATGGCGCCATTCAAATAAATATTTTCCCTTCCAGTCAACTCGGGGTGGAAGCCGGTGCCGACTTCGAGAAGGGAGGCTACGCGACCTTTGATGTTGATGCGGCCGGTGGTGGGGGTGGTTACCCTTGATAAGATTTTGAGTAGGGTGCTTTTGCCGGCGCCGTTGCGGCCAATGATGCCGACGGCGTCGCCCTGTTGGATTTCGAAATTGACGTCTTGAAGGCTGTAGACGATGTCTGAGCTGCCTTTGTTGGCGCGGTCGTTGGTTTCGCCGATCTTTAAAAAAGGGTCTTCTTGTTTGAGGACTTTCGTCTTGAACCAGCGCTCCATGTCTCTGGAGATGGTGCCGGTGCCGATTTCGCCGAGGCGGTAAATCTTGGAAAGGTTTTCGACTTTGATGGCGGTGTTGCTCATACTTATACCGTATCCACGAAGGTTTTCTCCGTTTTGTTAAAAATGATGACGCCGAGTACCAGCGCCACAAGCGTGAAGGCTACAGAATAGCCAAAAGAGCTAAGCGTGAGTTCGCCTTGGCCCAAGAAGCCGAAGCGGAAGGCTTCGATGATGCCCGTCATGGGGTTGAGTTCGATGAGCCATTTGTATTTCGCAGGGGCGGCACTGAGGGGGTAAATGACGGTGGTGGCGTACATCATAAGTTGGACGCCGAAAGTGATCAGAAAAGCGAGGTCGCGGTATTTGGTAGTGAGCGCCGTAATGACCAGCCCAAGACCAAGGCCAAGAAGCGCCATTTGGAGTACCAAAACGGGGAACAGCAAAATGTAGGCATTGGGCGCAAAACTGCCGCCGGTATAGGCGTAGTAGGCCATCATCATGAAGAAAAGCAGCATTTGTACGCCAAAGCGTACCAAGTTGCTCACTACAATACTGAGCGGCATAATGAGGCGCGGAAAGTAAACCTTGCCAAAGATATTGGCGTTGTCTCGGAATACCGTACTGGTTTTGGTGAGGCAGTCGGCAAAGTAGTTCCAAGCGGTGATGCCCGCCATGTAGAAGAGCGGCTGCGGCAGGCCGTCGGTACTAAGCCCCGCTAGGTTGCCAAAGATGAAGGTGAAGATAATGGTGGTGAAGAGCGGCTGTATAAAAAACCACAGCGGCCCCAAGATGGTTTGCTTGTAAAAAGAAACGAAATCTCTTTTGACTAACAACCACAATAAATCGCGGTAGCGCCAGACATCTTTTAAATTGAGGTCAAGCAGAGAGGTTTGGGGCTCAATGACTAAGTCCCACTCGTTAATTGCTTCTTGATGATTCATTATTTAGATTAAGGTACCAATCATAAGTTTTTTGGATGCCTTCTTGCAAGTCAATTTGCGCATTCCAGCCAAGCGCATTCATTTTGCTAACATCCATAAGTTTGCGGGGGGTGCCGTCGGGTTTGGTGGCGTCCCAAACAATTTCGCCTTCATGGCCTACTTCTTTTTGAATAAGAAGCGAGAGGTCTTTGATGCTGAGGTCGGTGCCCGAGCCCACGTTGTAGAGGTGTTCGGGTAGGGTGTTTTCTACGGCAAACAACACGGCTTGGGCGAGGTCGTCTACGTACAAGAACTCGCGCAGCGGAGTGCCACTACCCCAAAGCGTAACGGGCGCATGGCCTGCAAGCTTGGCTTCGTGGAATTTTCTGATCATGGCGGGCAGCACATGAGAGCTGTGCAAATCAAAGTTGTCGTTGGGGCCGTAGAGGTTGGTGGGCATCAAAGACACGAAGTCTTTGCCGTAGGCTTTGCGGATGGCCTGGCAGGCTTTGACGCCTGCAATTTTGGCTATGGCATACCACTCGTTGGTGGGCTCTAATGGGCCTGTTAGTAGGTATTCTTCTTGGAGCGGCTGCGGCGCTCGTTTTGGGTAGATGCATGAGCTGCCCAAGAAAATGAATTTCTTTGTTTCGAATTGTTGGGCAGCGCCTATCAGGTTGTTTTGGATGAGCAGGTTGTCCATCAAGAACGCATAGGGCTGGGTGTTGTTGGCCAAAATGCCTCCAACTTTGGCTGCAGCATCTATGACCACGTCAGGTTTTTCAGCGGCAAAAAAGGCCTGTACCTCGGCTTGGTTTCGAAGGTCGAGCTCTTTGGAGCTGCGGCCAATTAAATTGGTGTAGCCCGCTGCCGTGAGCGCGCGCCAAACAGCCGAGCCTACCATGCCGCGGTGGCCAGCAATGTAAATTTTAGTGTCTTTTGTCAACGACATACTGGAGGTCGTGGGTCATCATGATGCGCACCAGTTCTTCTAAAGAAGTTTGGGCGGGGTCCCAACCCAAAAGGGTTTGCGCTTTTGCGGGGTTGCCCAATAATTGCTCTACTTCTGCCGGGCGAAAGTATTTAGGATCTATTTCAATAAGCACCTGGCCTGTTTGGGCATGAATGCCTTTTTCAGCAATGCCACTCCCCTGCCATATGATCGGGATCTCAGCATGGGCAAATGCGAGCTCAATGAATTTGCGCACGGTGTGCATTTGGCCGGTGGCTATGACGAAGTCTTCGGGGGTGTGGTGCTGCAGCATAAGCCACATACACTGAACGTAGTCTTTGGCGTAGCCCCAATCGCGTTGCGCATCGAGGTTGCCTATGTAGAGTTTGTCTTGGAGGCCATGCTTGATGCGGCTGGCCGCTAAGGTAATTTTACGCGTCACAAACGTTTCGCCGCGGCGCTCAGACTCATGGTTAAAAGAGATGCCATTTACCGCAAACATGCCGTAGCTTTCGCGGTAGTTTTTGGTAATCCAGAAACCGTATTGCTTGGCTACGCCGTAAGGGGAGCGCGGGTAAAAAGGTGTGGTCTCGGACTGCGGTACTTCTTGCACTTTGCCATACAGCTCGGAGGTAGACGCTTGGTAGATGCGGCAGGTTTGTTCCATGCCCAAAATGCGCACGGCTTCTAAAATGCGCAGCGTGCCTACAGCATCGGACTCGGCTGTATATTCAGGTACCTCAAAACTCACCTTTACATGGCTTTGGGCAGCCAAGTTATAGATTTCGTCAGGCTTGACTTGCTGGATGATGCGGATCAGGGAGCTAGAGTCGGTCATGTCTCCGTAGTGGAGTTCTATTTTACGTTTGACTTGCGCGTCTTTGATGAATTCGTCGAGGTAAAGGTGCTCGATGCGGCTGGTATTGAAATACGAAGCGCGGCGAATAATGCCGTGCACTTGGTAACCTTTCTCTAAAAGGAACTCGGCAAGGTAAGAACCGTCTTGGCCGTTGATACCGGTAATGAGGGCTGTTTTTTTCATTTGTCTAGCTGATTTTTTATGGCTTCGCCCTTGCTACTCACAGTAACTTTTTGACGAATTGGTGTTGTAAGCCCTATGCCTAAAGGCTTAGAGCGTTTTGACGAAGCTCTTTGGTACATTGACCGAAAAAGCAACGCCGAGTTGGCGGATCTCGATAATAACGCGCAGGGTGTTGAGCACCTGCACTGCCGAACCGATAACGCCTTTAAAAGGGCCGCGTGTCACTTCAATGGGTGTGCCAGGCTCGAGCTTTAGGGGCTCGAGTTCTTCGGCGCCAACCTGCTGAAGCAAGATGCGGAGGTTTTGAATTTCGTGCGCCAGCACCACGGCTGCTTTGCCGTCGTGGCGCAAGACACCCGCCACGCTTGGCACGGTGTAGAGCCGCTGGAGTTCGGGTTCGGTGCAGCGCACAAAAACAACCGAATTGATGAGCGGGCGCTCTAGTTTTTTCTTGCGATCAGACCACTGCCGAATAGTGGTATAGAGGGGCAAATAGACCTCCCGACCCATTTGGCGCAGCCGCTCAGCAACTTTCTTCTCTGTAAGGGTTTTAGTGTATACAACAAACCACTTCAAAGAAGGGTCAGGTAGGCGAAATGTACCTGCGTTTACCGTATTTTCTGCAAGGGCCTGCATGCTCGTAACTATAGCAAATATATATCTTTTCGCTTATTTTACCCTATTTTGTAAACATTATTTCTTGGTTAAGCAACTTATGGTTAAATTTCACGTTCAAACAATATTGGCAAACGTACCTTTGTTAAAATTTCGCCCTATGAGAAAGCTCTTTTTTTTACTATTCTTTGGTCTCGGCACATCCGTTTTTGCCCAAGACTACAACCGTTCTTCGCTCGGGTTTTCTATAGGCGGCCACGACGGTTTGCACAACACACTTCACACCACCCGCATCTATCAATTTACGCACTACGAAGCCAACTACCGCTATATGTTTAATAACCGCGTTGGCCTTAAATTCGACGCTGGTTTTGACAACTTCAAGTTTACTGACGGCCACCCTGCCACCAAAACCTTGCGCTTTAGCATACAGCCGACTTTTAACCTCACTGACCTACTCCACTTCGACGATTTTTCTTCCAAACTAGGCCTTCAACTCCATGTAGGCGGCGGTTATGCCACCATGTGGAACAAAACCCAAATGAAAACCATAGACACCGTCGTGGAGCGCTACGAAACACGCGTCGAGGTTGTGAAGGGCGATACCGTTAAAGTCTACATCGACGACGCCAAAACACTCGCCGACGCCGGCATTTACGAAGTTTTATTTGTAAAAGGGTCATTTTACCTCAATATTGCCTACCACGGCACCCTCAACAACTTGGTTGCCTACATGAATGCCAACCCTGGCCTCAAAATTGGCGTCATTGGCCATGCCGACACCGACGGCGAAGACGACGTCAATAACAAACTTTCTGCCGCACGCGCCGAGGTGGTTACCAATTATTTGGTATCCAAAGGAATCGCCAAAGAGCGCTTGGTCGTGAGCTTTAAAGGAAAGTCTGAAACCAAATACCCAGGTAAAACTTTAGAAGTAGATGCGGCCAACCGACGCGTTAGTTTCTCAATAATCCGTTAATTTGTAGGCGCAAGCTATTCCTGTATGAAACCAATCCAAATGGTCGACCTCTCGGCCCAATACCAAAAAATCAAACCCGCCATAGACGACGCTATCGCTGAGGTCATCAACACCACCGCATTTATCAATGGCCCAGCAGTGGGCCATTTTGCGCAAGAATTGGGTGCCTACCTTGGCGCCGCACACGTCATTCCCTGTGCCAATGGCACCGACGCGCTGCAAATTGCACTCATGGCCTTGGGCCTGCAGCCCGGCGACGAAGTCATTACCCCGAGCTTTACCTACATTGCCACCACAGAAGTCATTGCCCTCTTGGGCCTCACGCCCGTTTTTGTAGAGGTTGACCCGCGCACCTATTGTATAGACGCCGCTGCGGTGGCCGCTGCCATTACACCCCGCACCAAAGCCATTGTGCCGGTGCACTTGTATGGCCAGGCTGCCGACCTGAACGCCATCATGGAACTTGCGCACCAACACAACTTGTTCGTAGTTGAAGACAACGCCCAAGCCATTGGCTCGGACTACCACCTCAGCAATGGCAGCGTTCAAAAAACTGGCACCATAGGCCATATCGGCTGTACTTCGTTTTTCCCGAGCAAAAACCTCGGTTGCTACGGCGACGGCGGCGCACTCTACACCCAAGACGCCGAGCTGGCCAAAAAAATCAAAATGATTGCCAACCATGGTCAAGAGCAAAAATACGTTCACGACATGGTGGGCTGCAACTCCAGACTAGACACCATTCAGGCAGTTATTTTGCGCATCAAACTGCGCCAACTCGACAACTACATCGACGCGCGCCGCGCAGTAGCAGCCGCTTACGACGCCGCGTTTGCCCAAATTCCGGGTGTCCAGATCCCCTTTCGGGCCGCCGATTCTAAGCATGTCTTTCATCAGTATACCCTCAAGCTCACTGGCCATAGCCGAGACGCCTTGCAGGCGCACTTACAGGCGGCCGGTATTCCGAGCATGATCTACTATCCTATACCTGCGCACCGCCAAAAAATGTTTTCGGCTTTCGATTTACAAGATTTGAAACTTCCCCTCACCGAACAACTCTGTGAGCAGGTCATTAGCTTGCCGATTCATACCGAAATGGATGAGCAGCAACTACATTATATTATAGAAAACGTACTTTCTTTTTTTAAATGAAACACATTGCAGTAATAGGAACCGGCTATGTTGG
>Ga0194115_10006939_pt1 | contig 11366 bp, 9 predicted proteins | sample TA2MahsurfametaG_3_FD_148656 | JGI IMG/M metagenome (GOLD analysis project Ga0194115, IMG submission 148656) | Freshwater microbial communities from Lake Tanganyika, Tanzania - TA2015002 Mahale S4 surface | ecosystem: Environmental > Aquatic > Freshwater > Lake | place: Tanzania: Lake Tanganyika... | reverse complement strand
CGGATTGGTATACCAAAATTACCCGGTCATCATCCTGTCAAACGACTTCCCTGGTTGCTGCTAGGAAACTGGATTTTCAAGGGGATCGGATCCGGGAGGGGTTTAAGGGGAGGGTGCCGGGTAAAAGCGGAGTCGGACCCCTATAGTCCCCCAACGCTCAAGTCCGCCTGACCGGCCAGCGGCGCGAAGAGCCGGCTAACGAAGATATCCCGACAGAAACTCAGCGACTCGTCCGATTCCGGCGCCGCGCCGGCGAATGTTCGGATGGCCGTCGTGTTCACCATGATGTTAAGGGACACGCCTCCGGCCGCTCGCGGTCAAGCAGCGAGGCTTCAAAGCGACTCCGCGGCGTCGGCTTGAACGAAGTCGTCGTCTGGCGAGGCCTGCCCATCGGCTGCCGGCCAGAAAACCGGCTCGGAATCGGCGGAATCAGGCTGGGAATAATCTTCGCCGAACAGTTCGCCCTGCCCGGAGTCCGCCGGGGCCATTTGCGGCGGCATGGGCAGTTCGAAGCCGTTCTGGTCGAAGTCCTCGTCCGGCTCCATCACCTCGGCGCGGAACCGGATCGGCTCGTCGCGCGGCTGTGGATACGGCAGCCCGGGCGGGAAATCCGGCGGGTCGAGGGCGTGACAGTCGCCCGTGGCGGCGTCGATGAGAACGTCGACCTCCGGCCGGGGCGGACCCACGGCGAAGGGATGATCGTGCGGGCAGAAGAGGCCCAGGGGCGCGAGGATGGCGGCGATTTCGGCTTTCGTCTCGGCGACGGCGATGGGCCGCAGCAGGCCTGAGCAGAGCGGGCATTGGAGCGGGTCCGCGCCCCAGACTCGCTGGATCAACTCCCGCCAAGCGGCCCGGCGGCGGCGTGGGTTTTGCCGGCCGCAGTGCTGGCAGTTCGTTGCCGAAGCCCGCGGCTCTTGTTGCTGTACCAGCCGTAGTAGCGGACCTGCGGCACACCCTTTGGTGGAACCTGGTCGAGCAGCGCGGCGATGAACTGGGAGGCGGAAAAAACCTCGAAGTTGCGCTTCGTGCGCCAGTGGCGATCCGAGCGGTAGAGGACGCTGCCGGCTTCGGCGTTGTACGTGATCTTTTCGAGAGGGAACGGGGCGCGCAGGAGATATTCCGCGAGGCGGCGGCGACCGGCGGCATCGTCGGAGGCAAGGGGGGCTCCGCCGGCGTCGACGGAAAAGCCGCTGTGTCGCCTTGAGCTCGACCAGTATCCGGCGATGGCCATAGCGCGGGTTCTCGTTGCTGAGCGCATGGAGCCACTGCACCAACGTGAGAGGACCCCGGAAACTGCGCTGGGTGGAGTGTTAGTCTGCGGTGATGGTTGATGTGGTTATTTCGGTGGCGGAATGCAAGGCCGGGCGGAGGGAAGGACCGGCTTGGCGGTCCGTCCCGGAGCCCGGCCTTGCAGAAAGTGACTTTGCCGCGAAACGCGCGGGCGCCGCGTAGCCGAGTGAACTGTGCGGGCGCTCGGCGTTGTATTCTTGGCGGTAGTCTTCGATGACGACACGCGCCTCGGAAAGCGTCCAGAGCTGCTCGCGGTTGAGGCACTCGTCGCGGAAACGGGAGTGAAACGACTCCACGAAGCCGTTTTCCCACGGGCTGGCGGGCGTGATGTAGATGGTTTTGATGTTTTGCGCGGCGAGCCGGCGCTGGAGGTCTTTGGCGATGAACTCCGGTCCGTTGTCGGAGCGGATGAATTCGGGCGCGCCGTGGTCGGCGATCGCCGCTTGGACCAGCGCGATCACGTCCGCCGAGCCGATTCGACGCTCAGGTCGCAGGACGTGCACTTCCTTCGTGTGCTCGTCGAGCACCGTGAGCATGCGCAGGGCACCGCCGTGGACGGTCGAGTCGGCGATAAAGTCCCACGTCCATACGTGACCGCGGTGGTCGGCCTGCGTCGGCAGGCCCGTCGACTCGCCGCGGCGCACCTGACGCTTCCTTGGCGGCGGCACGCGCAGCCCTGCGGCGCGGCGCAGTCGCTGCACCTGCTTGCGGCCCACGGCAAAGCCTTCGGCCCGCAGCTTCACTGCGATGCGGCGAAATCCGTAGCGCGGATGTTGGCGCGACAGCTCGTGCAGGCGCGTCACCAGCCTGGCGTGCTCCGGCGCCGGCGGCCGCGCTCGGTAGCGATACGTCGCGCGTGCCAGCCGTAGGCACCGGCATGCCGCCCGCCCGGAACACAGGCCCTCGTCGATCACGAAGGCCGCCATCCGTCGCTTGTGTCCCGGGCTCACCATTTTTTTCCTTCACCGCCTCCAGCACGCGGTTCTGCAAGAGCGAGTCGGCCAGCATCTTCTTCAGCTCCGCGTTCTCGCGCTCCAATTCCTTGAGCCGCTTCGCTTCATTCACGTCGAGTTGACCAAACTGCTTCTTCCAACGGTGAAACGTGACCTCGGAGATGTTATGCTCCCGGCTCACTTCCACGATGCTCTTGCCGCTGTCGGCCTCCCGCAGGATGTGGATCTTCTGCTCCGTCGTGTGTCTCTTCCCTTTCATGGTTCTGGGTTCCTTTTGTTCGCCCAGACTAACACCGCCTTTGGCCTAATTTCGAGGGATCACTTCAAATCGAGAGTAGCCTTGACAAAATAGGTGCGGTCGCTGGCACTCAGTCTGGAGTTACCTCAACAATAAATACAATGAACCATCGAAATCTCACCGTCGCGGTCCTCACCGCTGTTCTTAGCCTCCCGGTCGCCCTCGTCGGCGCCGAAGAGAAGAAGAAGGGCGGCGGTTTCGCCGCCATGGATACCGACAAGGACGGCAAGGTCTCCAAGAAGGAGTATGTCGCCGCTCAGAAGGACGCCGCCAAGGCGGAGTCCCGCTTCGCCCAGCTGGACACCGACAAGGACGGCTTTCTGACCCGGGCCGAGATGGCCGCGGGCCAGAAGAAAAAGGATAAGTAACCCTGCCTTTCGGAAAACTCGAGGCGACCCTTCGGGGTCGCCTCTTTTTTTGCTGGCGAGCGACACCGGCTAGGCCTTTGGGGCGCACGGGGGGATCGGCCTCGTCTCCGGGGTCGATTCCAATCGGGTCGGAGGGGGCCAAAAAATTCCGTAAAAGCGGTCTCCCCTATGACGCGGTACGGATTTTCGAGCCTCTCGCAAGTTCGGTCTGTGAGGTGAATCCCATCCATCGGACAGCGGATCGGGCAAGGTAAGAGAGACAAGGGTGCTTTCGAGTGTTAGCCTGCGGTGGTGGTTTCGGTGGCGGACGGAGGGACCGCCAAGCCGGTCCGTCCCTCCGCCCAGGATTGCCAACGAACGCACGCCCCGCAGCATCATCCAACGCTCCCGGCTGAGATCAAAGGTGCATCAGTTTCGGCTTCCCTCTTACGAGGACTGCTCCGCGTAGGATTTGCCTGCCACCTCCGGCAAATCAGATCGATCATCTAACGATCCTTTGGCGTGCGACCCAATCGGTGGCGTGATCCCCCCCTTAACCCTCGGCGTCCTCGGCTGGGGCCTTGATCCGCCAGACGAACAGGCCGGCTGTCAGGAACATGATCAGGCTGTAGGCCACGGCGGGAATCGAGAGGGCCGCGCTCGACAGGACGTTGAGGGCGATGAAAATGGCGAGGGTGCCGTTGTGGATGCCGATCTCCATGGCGATGGCAATCGCCTGCGGCCGTGGCAGGCGGAGCGCCCGCGGCAGCGCGTAGCCCAAGCCGAGGCTCAGCAGATTGAATGCGAGGCAGGCAAGACCCACTGCCGCGAAGTAACCGGGCAGGCGCGCCCACTCTTGGGCGACGGCGGCGGCAATCACCCCGCAGAGCACAACCAGAGAAAACGCGCGCACGGGGCGGTCCATCCGGGCCGCGAAGGCGGGCGCGCGCTGGCGCAGGAGCATCCCGATCAGGACCGGCACTAGGATGATCACTGCCACCTCCACGACCTTGCGCACTGGGGGCGCGATGGGATTGCCGGCTCCGAGGAAGTGTGTGAGGGAGAAGTCGAGGATCAGCGGCAGGCTGACGAGGCAGAGCAGGCTGTTAGTCGCGGTGAGAGTGATGTTCAGGGCGACGTCTCCCTTGGCGAGGTGGCTGTAAATGTTGGCGGTGGGGCCGCCGGGAGACGCGGCGAGGAGCATCAGGCCGACGGCGAGTTCCGGAGGCAGGTGGAAGGCTTTGGCGAGCAGGAAGGCTCCGGCCGGCAGCAGCAGCGTCTGGAGGGCGAGGCCGACGAGGACGGGTTTGGGCATCGTGGCCACTCGCCGGAAATCAGCGAGCGTGAGCCCAAGGCCGAGCCCGAGCATCACGACGGCGAGCGCAAGGGGCAGCAGGATATTGGAGAGCAAGGAAGCTTCCATAGCGGGGTAGGGTGGCTCGGAGGCTGAGGCTTCGGACGTTCGGCGGCAACGTGCAAACCGACCGAGCGTCCGCTCCGAGGCTCAACGGCCAGAGCTGACGCAACGGCGTGGGAGAGGTCCTCCCAAGCGGGCAGGATCTGCTCGAGGCGCGCGACGAGTTCATCCTGTCCGAAATGGCCTTACTCAGTGTGCCTGATCCAGCCCTCCGCCCATTTCACTCCTGATTGGAAGGGACTAGATTTTCAGGGGATCGGATTCGGGAAGGTTTTTCCGCCACGGCACCGCGAGCGACCGGCGATCGCCCGCCATGACGACACGCCGCGGGAAATCACTGTTGGGCCCGACGCCCTCTTCGTCTTGCGCGCCGCGCCGCTGCCGCCGCCGACGGCGTTTGTGATCCTGAGCGGGCGCGATCTCGCCAGCGAAGCGGCGCGGATCGCCGCTCTGCCGGCCATCAAGAGCGTGCTGGCCAATCCGCTGGTTTGGGGGCGCGTGGCCGATGAGATCCTCCGCGTGGGGCTGGGCGCGGATCCACCGGCGCTGCGCTGACCGCGGCGCCGGCCCGCCGCTAGTCAGAAGCGGCCGTTGAGGCCGATCGTGACGGTGACAAAGTTGGTGATGTTCTGCCGGAAGCGATCCTTCGTGCCCATGTAGAATTCCTGCGGTTCGTTGAGCACGTTGGAGATGTCGATCGTCACCCCGAGCCCCGGCTTATACTGGTAGCCGAAGCCGAGGTTGAGGGTCTTCATCGAATAGCGGTAGATGCTCAGGGCGGGATTCGTGGCGTTGAAAGAGGTAATGTATTCGCCCGTGAAGTTGTAGAGCGCCCGCGCGCTGAAGCCGCGGTAGTTCCAACGCAAGGAGGCATTGGCGGAGTGCGGGATGAAGCCGGCGACTTCGCGGCGGGTCAGATAGCGGGTGCCCCCCCGCAAGCCGTGGGTTTCAACCCACGAGTAATTGAACGACGCCGCAAGGCCCTTGAGCTTGCCGGGCAGAAACGTGAGCTGCTGCTGGTAGGCGAACTCCCAGCCTTGCGCGATGGCGGTGCCGGAGTTCAACGAGGTCCGCTCGATCCAGCCTTCGTATTCGCCGTCGTAGCCGTTGTCCAAGCCGCCAGGGATGATGCCGACTTCCTGGTTGGTGACGATGAAGTCCTTGATCGATTTGTGGAACCAGCCGAGGGTTAGGCTCCCCACGGGCTCAAAATAGTACTCCAGCGTGGCATCCCAATTCTTTGCCTGCTGCGGCATGATGCTCGGGTTGTTGACCGTGAGTCGGCGGTTGGTCTCGTCGATCGATTCCCCGGGGCGCATGTTGGAGATGGCCGGGCGTCCAAAGCTACTGGACCAGCTGAGGCGGGCTTTCAGGTTTGGCGTGATATCATGAAAGGCATGCACGCTCGGATAGGAGCCCTTGTAGCCGCCTTCGTTTACGCGCTCGGTGTTGGCGTAGTCGCGGGCCGCCGCCCCGGCCGGATCCGCCAGCTGCTCCGCCGGCGTGCTGGCGCGGCGCGCCCGCACCCATCCCCGGCCCATTGTATCGGTTTTCTCGAACCGCACTCCGCCGAGGTAGCCGGTGCGGGCGCGCCACCCCTCGCTGCCCAATCGCCCGTTGGCCATCACGTAGTAGGCCGTCACTTCTTCGACCACGCGGTTGGTGCCGGTATATTTTGACTGCTCGTGGAAGTAGCGATCTTCCTGCCAGAGTTCCGGCTTCGCGGGCTGGCCGTCCACGGTGTGCATGGAGGACTGCCACATCGGAATCGCGAGCCCGGTTTTGACGCCCATGTGGCTCCGGTAATTCGGGTCGTGCGCGAGCCGCAGATTGGGGTCGTAGCGCAGGGTGCCGGCGAAACTCCAGCGATGGCGGTCCTTGCCCCATTCATCCCGGGTGGCTTGGCTCCAGCTGAGTCCCGTCTTCAGGAAAGTCGGCGCCGACAAGGGCGTCCGGTATCTCATGTCGTAGCGGGCTTGATAGAGGACCTGATCACTTTCGTTCCGCTGTTGCGTGAGGCCGTCGTTCGCGCGCGGGAGATAGTTCCGGGGGTCGGTCCAGTCTGCCCCGCCGTTGCGGGTGAAGCTCGGGTAAACATTGGAGGCCGTGCGGTCGATGATCCACCCGGCGTTGCCAAAGTTAACTGGTAAGCCCGGCGTCTGCAGGGCCGGATCGAAAAACCGCAGGCTCATGACGCCGCCCCGCCCCTGGCCGTTGTTGAGATGCGATTCGGTCGCGCTCGCGCCGTATTCGATGTGCCAGTTGCGGTAGTTGTGCTCGCCGGTGAAGTCGACCCGGCGCATGCGCACGTAGTAGTTCAGCGGGCCGTCGCTCACCACCTCGACGTGGGAGGCGTTCGCGCTGCTTCCCGTGGTGGCCGGGGCCACACGTTCGGGAACCGGCCGGATCGTGGTGGTAAAGTCAGTGAAACTGCTCGGCAGATACGCCGTCGCGGCGCTCGGTTGCGTCGTCTGACCGCCGGTGAAAGCCCGCATCAGGGGCCGCCGACGGTGCCGTTCGAAGTTGTCGTTTTCGACCAGGCCGAGCGAGAACTTCGTCGTGGCTGACCAGCGGTAGTCGGCCTTGAAGTTCACGCTCATCTGCTTCCGATTATTCGTGTTGTCGTAAACCTCGTATTGGCGCGTTGGCGCCGGGCCGGTCGGGACGGCGACGTAGTCATACAGCGTGTAGAAGCCGCCGACCGCGTTTTCGCTGTAGAACAAGTTGAGTGAAACGCCGAGGTTCCGCTCATCGCCAAACACGCTGAAGACCTCCTGGTGCGTGAGGTTGAGGACCGGATGGGCGCGGTGCTGCGAGCGGATGGGCGTCTGCTCGAAGAACGGCGGCGCCCAGCGAGTGCTGAAATTGTAGGTCGTGCGCCGGTTTTCCCGCATGCTGAAGGTCGAGCGAGTCTTGAAATTAATCGTGCCGCCGAGCGAGTCGGCGCCCTTGTCGGGCGTGTGGCCCTTGATGAGTTCGAGGCCTTCGAACATTGCGCCAGTGATGCCTTGCAGCTCGAAGGCGCGGCTGCCGGCGCCGGTCGTGGAGAGGGTCATGCCGTCCACCGTCACGTTGTTGAGGGCGGGCGGCATACCGCGCATGTTGAACTGGTAGTTGAGCCCCTCGACGGTGGGGCTGCCAGCGACGCCAGGGAGGCGCATAACGACTTCGCCGGCGCTCATGTTGGGCAGATAGCCGAAGGAATCCATCGCGATCACGTCCTTCACGTTGTCGGCGTTTCTCTTCTCGGTAATCATGGCGGCGTTGCCCTCGCGCTCGCCGGTGACCTTGAAGGCGTCGAGCTTGTAGATGCCGGAGGTGAGCTCGAAGTCGCGCACGGCCCGCTGGCCGGCCCCGACGTTGACCTCCCCCGCTTGGCGATCTAGGCCGATGTAAGTGACAGCGATCTCGTGTGTGCCGGCGGGGACGCCGCTGAACACATATCGGCCGGTCGGATCGGTGAGGACGCTCAGCCCGAGCTTGGGCAGCTCGACGCGCGCACCCTCGAGCGCGTTGCGCGTCTGGGAATTACTCACGGAGCCGGAGACGACGCCGCTTGCGGCGGCGCGGGCGGCAGGGAGACAGGTCAGGACGACGAACGCGCAGGTGAGCGCGGCAATCAGGGCGCGGGGACGACGAGGGCTCATAGACAAAAAGGTCTGGGGTAGGGCGACGGTAGCAGCGATCGCGGGGGTAGGGAGCTAAGAAAATTTTTAAGCCCACCGTCTGATCCCGCAATCGAAAAAACATCGGGCGGTCGCGGCCTCTCGTCAGCGGCGGGAGAATCTTGTGGTTGCGGCGGAAGCCGATCTTGCCGTTGATCCGTACTCCGATGCCGATCTCACCCCAAGCGCGCGCGTGCCAAGCCTCGTCTGGTGGCACGACGGGCCGATTCGGAAGGCCGAGGCGGGCGCGGCGCTTTCCTACGCCACCAACCAGGGGCGCGGCGCTGACAAGGGTTTCCTCAATCTGCTCACCGCCCAGCGCATCACCGTCACCGAAGGCGCCACCGGCGCGCTCCGGACCGTCGGCGTGAAGAGCTCGTTTTGACCCTCGCAGCGTCCTTTTCCCATGCGCCCTCCGCCCCGCGCCGCCTTGCCGACCTCACCGGCGAATACCAGCTCTCCCGCCGTTCTGCCCTTTTCGGCAACAATCGCAATCTCGCCGATACCTCCGAGGACTTCGGGCGCTGGGGCCCGCAGCCGCCCGGCTACGCCCGCTTTCGCCAGAGGTATCGCCAAGGCGTGCGGGGAAATCTCTAAATCCATGCCGATCCCGCCCTGCCTGCGCTTCCTGCGCCCGCGCCCACTTTGGGGCGCGGTCATGCTCGCCGGCACCCTCGCCGCCGCTCCCGCCGCGCTGCCGCCTCTCGAGGAAGCCCTCGCCGCCGCCCGCGATGTCTGGGGCGAAGCGGCGCTGGCCCAGCCCAACGGGGCGAGCTACGAGTTCTTCGCGCCGTTGCTGCCGCCGCCGCGCTACGTGCACGCTGACTTCCGCCACTATCCGATTATCCTCTGCCCGCCGGGCGACTTCCCGGTGCCGCCGGTGCCTTTCGTGCGCCGCGATCCTGCGGCCCAGCCTAAGGCCCGCCTAATCTCCGACGGCAGCGGCCTCAACCTGCGCGGCGGTAGCCGCAGCTGGAACGACGTCGGCGCCCCGGTGCGTTTCCGCGTCGGCCCCGACGAGTTTCTTTTCGGCGCTTTGCGCGACCGCGTCACCGAACCCGAACTCGCCGAGGGCTGGCTGCCCATCCCGGAGATCCGCTACGCCCACCGCTCGCCGGTGCAGTCGGAGGGCATGGTCCCGCTCGTGACTTCCCGGTCGCCGATCCCCCCGGAGATCTACCGCTTGGAGGCCTTCGCGAGCACGGCGCCCGAGTTCGCGGCAAACTGCGTTGTGTTCGTGAAGTTCAATCTCGCGCAGGGCGCCAACGGCTTCCTGAGCGTCGAGATCGACTCGCCGCCGCCGCTCCGCTTCGAAGCAAGCCGCCTCACTGACGCCCAAGGCCGCGTCCTTGCGGTGTTCGACGCCGCTTGGAAGTGGGAACGCGGCCGGATGGTGGCCCGCCTGCGCGCGGACTCCGCCGCCACTTTCGCCGTGCCCACCGTGCCGCTCGCGGGCGACACCGCGCTCTCGGTGTCACCCGCGGTCTATGCCCGACAGCGCGCCGCCTGTGTCGCAACTTGGCAGAGCCTCATCGGTCGGGCCGCCCAAGTCGAGGTGCCCGAGCCGCGCATCAACCACGCTTGGCGCAATGCCCTCGTGCAGAATTTTCAAATGATCAACCGCGGCCAGCTCCGCTACAGCGCGGGCAACCAGTATGATCAGCTCTACTCCGCTGAGGGCAGCGACGCCGCAATGGCGCTGCTCGCTTGGGGATATGCACCGGAGGTGCGCCGGTTGATCGAGCCGCTTTTCGACTACACCCGCCCGGGCCTCGAACTGCATCAGGCCTCCTTCAAGCTCAACAACCTCTTGCGCTACGTCTGGCAGACGCGCGACATTGCCGCGATCGCCCAACTTCGCCCCCGCTGGGAAAAGGAAATCGAGCGCTTCCTGCAAGGCCGCACCGGGCCTCACGGCCTCTTCCCTAAGGAACAATACTGCGGCGACATCCACACCCCGGTCCAGAGTCTTAACGTCAACGCGAAGGCCTGGCGGGCCATGCATGACTGGGGCGCCTTCCTCACTGAGCTCGGCGACGCCGCCGCCGGGCGGCGCTATGCCGCGGCGGCGACGGAGTTCCGGCCCGTGGTGCTTCAGGCGATCGAGCGCGTAGCCTCGCGCACCACCACACCGCCGTTCGTGCCCATCGCCCTCGACGGCGGCGAGCCCGTGCACAGCCCTATCCTCCAATCCCGCATCGGCTCCTACTGGAACATCATCATCGGATACTCGATCGGCAGCCGCATTTTCCCCGCTGGCAGCGAGCAGGAAAACTGGATCCCCCGCTACCAGGAGCGGCATGGCGGCATCTTCCTCGGCATGGTCCGCTCCGGCGGCGCCGTGTTCAACTTCTGGACCGGCCCCGAGCGCGTGAATCCACTTTACGGCACGCGCTACACCCTCGACGCGCTCCGCCGCGACGACCCGGAGCGCGCCCTCGTGAGCCTCTACGGCACGCTTGCTCAGGGCCTCACCCGCAACACGTTCGTTGGCGGCGAGGGCTGCACCCTGCGCCCGGTTGATGCCGAAGGCCGTTTCTTTTACTGCCCGCCTAACAGCGCCGCCAGCGCCCACGTGCTCTCCATACTGCGACACCTGCTGGTGCAGGACTGGGACCTCGACGACGACGGCCGCCCTGAAACGCTGCGCCTTCTCTTCGGCACCTCGCGCCGCTGGCTCGACGACGGCCAATCCCTCAAGGTGGAGCGCGCTCCCACCGTTTTCGGCGAGGTCTCCATCCAAATCCAGTCGCGCCTCGCCGAGGGCGAAGTCGTGGCCGAGGTCGATCTGCCCGCCCGCCAGCCGCCCGCGCGGACGCAGCTGCGCATCCGCGTGCCGGAGGGCTGGCGCGTGACCGCTGCCCGGGCCGGGGACACGGTTCTCCCACCCGACGAGCGCGGCACCGTCGACCTCACCACCCTGCGCGGGCGGCAGAAGATCCGTTTCCAAGTGGCGCGGCAATAGCCCGGGAAAATCAAACCAAAGCGGAAGCGGAAAGGCCTGCGCGACCCTCGACGCATTGCGATACGACAGTACGTCGGACCGCTCAGCCACTGGAAGAAAACTGGATTTTCAACTTTGCGGGCGGCCCGTGGAGACGTTGCAAATGGAACCGCAGAGAAACCAGCATCGGTTCTAACATAGCGTGCGGTGGTCGCATCCCTACTTTGGTTTCATCGCGGATGAATGAGGCCGCCGCTGTTTCAGGGTTGACCAACGACAAGCGCCCGAAGCGGGCAAGCCGTTGTCGTATTTAGTATGACGACCCGTTCGCGGTTTACACCGGCCTTTGGCGATGCGCCATCAATCAGCCGTATCCTTGAGGTGACCGCTGATAATTGATCCGCTGGCGGTGACAGTGAGGTGACCGCCGATAATTGATCCGCTGGCGGTGA
>Ga0194115_10006937_pt1 | contig 11369 bp, 9 predicted proteins | sample TA2MahsurfametaG_3_FD_148656 | JGI IMG/M metagenome (GOLD analysis project Ga0194115, IMG submission 148656) | Freshwater microbial communities from Lake Tanganyika, Tanzania - TA2015002 Mahale S4 surface | ecosystem: Environmental > Aquatic > Freshwater > Lake | place: Tanzania: Lake Tanganyika... | reverse complement strand
TACGGAGCGCTCTCTCTAGTCTCGAGTCTCGAGTGACTATGGTTCTATCCCGGGTGGCATGCCCGGCGTGACAGCAATAACTGTAGAATAACCACAGTGTCGTACGAAGATTCGTTCAAATTAACTGTTTCGGCCCTCTCGTAACTGTCAATTTCCGTTCGACCACGCAGGATTTTGTTGTCTTTCTCCATCCATGGTCACTGTCATCATCCATCGCACAGTTCTCCCCCCGGGGATCTATCTTCATTTACGTATGTATCATACCGGACAAAAAGATTGGTATACAACGAGTATTCTCTTGTCCCACCCCCTCCCCCCGCCTATCGACCCCCAACCAATCTCGAAACTCTTTCTAACCTCTCTTCAACATCCTGGAATAAAGAGATTGGATCCACAATCACTACTAAGCTATCCTTGTCTCTTGTTGTTTGATTGGTCGTTTTTGTTTCGTCGACCGGAACCCTCCTTCTCCAGCCGAAAATTATTACAGTACCGCAAAAGCGTTCCTCAACGTGGAAAACCGCTACAACGGGTATTGACAGTGAGAACCATATATAGAACTAACTGACGGATACGATGATGATGGATGAAGAAGAAGACGTCGCAATTACCACGGTAGAAAAGAAGGACAAACCCTTGACTATTGACACTTCGATGACTGCTTCTACGCCGCTTCCTTCTCGTCCTCGACGTCCCTCACAAGATAGTCTCCACGATATGAACAGTATGATGAATGATATTGACATTGACAGCCATGACAACGACGTCGACGACGATGGTGATATCCACACCAACCACAACGAGGAAAACAACAAGAAGAATAACTTGAATTCACCATTGGCATGTCCACCATCTTCGAATTCCCATCCAGAACATAAGTTTCAAGCGGGCGATCATGTCATTCGGTGGGAAATGTTACCTATCGCATGGCCCATTCAAATTCATGGTATTGTTTTGAGTGTTAATGAAACGACTGTCGTTTTGGTAGATTTTGGATTAGCCGCCGCTCCTCAGGCCGGGCCTGTACCACCGACGGCTGCTGCTGCTGCTGAGACTGCCGCAAATGCTACCGCCGACACGGATCCTGTTGCTGCCAGAACGACGAGTAGTCCATCTACCGCGAATGGGTCCGGTCATGCTATTATGGAAGAAACGAAGGAAGATCGAAGCCATGACGGTGATGATGATGTTGACACAGATGATGATGATGATGTCGATACAGAAGACGAAGATGAGGACTATTCCAATGAGGCCGTGGTAGATATGGACGTTACGGGCACACCGTCTTCGAAACAGTCACCAAAGAAGGCATCCTGGTTCTCTCCCGATCCGAAGGAAATGGATTTGGCCCGAAAAGAGTGGATGAAAAAATCCAAAAAAAATTCCAAAAAGATCATGGCATCCTTTCAAAAACTACACCCGACAAGTAAGCGACAACGACTTAATCTATTAGTATTGGATGATCCTGCCGAATGGAATAAATGGAAGAAGGTGAATTATGATAAGGGTCTTTTTGGATTTGGAGGCTCCGGTGATAATGAGAATGGTGAAGGTGGTGCCGACGATGGTGAGGGGTCACCAAGTCCATCTGGAAAATCCAAGTGGTGGGAAAAGATGAATCTATTGAAAAAATCACCTACCGAGGATAAACACAGTACTACTGCAGAACTGATGAGCAGTGACGAAGCTCCGACCGAATCTAAGGATGATATGGACGATAAGGAGGACGATACAACCACGAAGACAAATTGGTGGAAACGACCAATGTCCCTTACGACGACCAAGCCAAACACGACGACGACTGCTACTACCACCTCGATGGAAGGTAATTCCGAGGCGAAATCTATTGAAACCACTGAAACCACGGAGACTGACGACCTGGGATCAGTAAAGAATGATCGCTTCCATAGTACGAAGGAAATGTCCAGGAATGCGACCACTTGGTTGAAAAAAACATTGGCAACCAGCCTGCCAAGTATTCAACCGACATCGACACAGACTCCCCTTGAAACGACTACTACCGAAGCGAAGACGACGCAAGATGACGAAGCGGTAACTACTACAGATGATGACATGACTTCGACCAAGGAGGTAACGACGAAGCCAAACACGAACACATGGCTAAAGAAATTGACAACAGGCCTCCCAGGTATTCAATCGACACCAAAGGCATCGAACGGAGCTTCTCCAGAATTAAAGGCCAATCAAAATGATGCGGTGGAGGAATCCATGACTAACGACAAGGTGACAGAAGCAAAGTCCGATCAAGATGAAACGAAAGCAGAATCTACTGATGAGGTGACGTCTAGTGCAGAGATCGCCGAGCCATCCACCAAAGTTCAGCCGGTTAGAGCCATGAATGCTGCCATGGCCAAACTCATGAGCAAAAGGAAGGAAGAGGCAGACATGGAAGCAGCATCCTCGAATAAGATTGCTAGTCTCTTCAAGTATCGTCTGGGTGGTAACAAAAAGTCTGATTCCACTCAAGAAGGCAATGAGGGCCACACTGGAGAAGCTCCGACGACTCCGAAGAAGAAGCTGGACTTACCCACCGCTGACCCGCCGAAGCTAGTACTGGCTCGTACCCGTTGGCTGTTGGAGCATGGTGAAACGGTTCTCCCACCCTACCATGCCTTTCATGCCAATTCTGAATGTATCGCAGTCTATTGCAAAACGGGATATTGGAGTAATATTCAGGCGGATGTCTTTTTACATTCGACTGCCATTGGGAATGCGAAGACGATGGGCGTCGCGACGATGGGTGTCGCGGCAAGTCTCCCCCTTCTGGCACCCGTCATTGCCGGTTTGGGTATTGGTTTGGTAGCTGCACCTTGGCTCGTTTTGAGTTCAGCGAAGAAACAGGCAGCAGATATCACTCAGAAAATGAATGAACTATTCTGGGCACAAGCTGAACCAGAAGTCTTTGTGGAATGTATCCAACATTGGAGTAAGTTGGATGAATATTATGCGAACTTGAAGAAACGAAAAGAAGATATTGTTGTTTCTCAGGAGACGGTAGTGGATTCCTCCACTACTTTGTCCGACAACAACAATTGCAGCAACACCACCACGGAAGAGTCGTAAGGAATGACCAAAGAATTGGAAAACAAGAAACACCATAGTTGTTACAACCAGAAACGTTAACCTCCTCTTTACGATATTTGCTTTTTGATTTTTATCATGTACGTATCGTGATACGGTAGACAGCTTCATTCCGTACGATATTGCCTTAGCATATCGTCTCAGCGATATAATTCATGCCCAACAAACTCCTGGATGTGACTACTGGACGAATGGAACGTTTAGAAACTTAAGGTCCTGGAGAGTCGAAAAAATTGTGTCACGTTTGAAACTGAGCCTTACAAATCGTTGGCGACCCGGGAACCCGGTTGATACTAGGAAGCACACTTTCACTTCTTTTTCATCCCGAACCCGTTCTTGGATCTCAATCCAAATTGTATATTCTTCTCGAAATTTTTTCCCTGCCGCTACTTCTGCCATTTCTACATCTTGTTCCAACAACGAGCACTAATTGAGATATCGCTCCTACAGGAGCGTCCGAAGGTGAAAGGCCCCCATCATCGGTCAGTCCAAACGGCTAGCTGCCCCTTCAGCGGCAAAATGTTACGATGTTTGGAACTCAAGTACAAGTGTCTAGCGTCGATGGGACGATATGAAAAACATGCTCGTTTCGTCGATCTCTTCGTGGCGCACCGGCTTTTGTCCATGGCTGTTCACGGGACACAACTGTTCGCTGATATCAGCCCTATATCTGTCGAATAAACTCCGACAAATGACTTTTGCATTTAATGAACAAGTAACGAAGCGCCAGAAAGAAATCCGGCTACAAAAGAGAATCCCTTAAATCTTACAATTGGCAAGCCCCATTTATTGATTTCTTTATTCCCTCGGACGGAAATCCGGGAACCGTCTTTCGCTAGAGTTCCCTTGAAAAAATTTCAAGTCATGACATTTTAGGACTTTTGTCTCCCAAATAATCGATAATTAGGCCGTCGGTTGCTCGAGAAAGCGGTAGGGTAGAGTGACCGGGCGTTGGCAATTATATATACCAGTAAAATAAGCGCTACCAATTTACCGTGGTACAATGTCTCGCCCGGCGGACTACCGTAATAGTCAAAAGGGGGAGGAGAAAAGTTCCTTGGAAGACGACTACCGTAGGTACTTCATGCAGAAGGCTCGTCACTATTTTCATCTTGAACGACAGTGAACCTTACTCCAAATGTATACTCTTCTCAAAGTTCTTTCCCTGCAGCTACTGCTGCTCCCATTCCTCGTCTTCGCTCAAACGAGCGTTTCCTCAGTAGTCGATCTTGCCGAAGCGGCTGAAGGTGATGGGCCCAATGAGAAACGAAACACGGCAGACGAATCCATCGCTACTCGCTATTCACATCGGTCAGTCCAAACCGATAGCTGTCCCTTCATTACATGGAACAGTCTGGTCACGTTGGAACTCGTCGTACCAGCGTCCAGTTGCTACAATCAGCTAAGTGTCACCAATACACCGACCCTCACGGCGGACCTTGAGAGGGCCTACGTCGACGCCTACACGAAGTTGCAGAACACACTCTATGATCCGTATGTTCGACAACTGACATCGGCGAAGATAGTCGTTGTCGGTAAGCGAAATTCCTTGGGTAACATTCCGATCGAAATGAGCGTCAGTGGGACTTGTGGAGCTTGCAGTGGACTCAGTTTGCTGGCATATGACCTTCCGACAAACTCGACATCAATCCCAGCAACAACGACCGCGTGCTCTTGTCACCACGAAACTACAGATGCTGATGCCCGTGCGCCGTTCGAAGCGGAGTTCATTGACGAATACCAAAAATCGGTCCAGGCTTTGAATGCAAGATGTCCAGTTATGCTTGCGGAATGCAGTTATGGAACAGGGTTTTCTACCGGTGTCTACACGAAAGTCGAGTCGGACGTTGACATGACCGACACTCAAGTCGCTGCGATCGGTCAAGCCTTTATGGAAGCAACGAATATTGAGTACGCAGTGACACAACGGACTTGCAATACGGATTTCCGTGAAGTCGAAAGAGTCACAACCAGGGCCATAGCTCCGCCTACAAGACGGGAACTAATGGAAGATTCTTCCATTCCAGAGTCTACCAATGATTCAGACGGGAGACGTCTCCAAAAGATGAGAACTCGTGTACTCAATCTACAGGTAGCTGGTGTATGTAACGACTGCAAAGACAAACTCTTCAGCACAGATAAGATTGGACGTCGTCGACTTCGAATCGAACGTCGCAAGTTGCAATGGGCGTCTTGGGAGTTGTCACATTGCTATTGTCCTTTAGGATCACAAGTTGACGTGACGCAACCGACGATGCAGGAGATGATCGTAAGGTTCGAGGCTCAGTTGAGACTACGCAATATTCCAAGGTGGTCGAGCTTCGTCAGTTTGGGATGACATGGTCAGACGCTACCGGTGACTTTGTCGGATGTTATGAGTACGAAGATTGTGTGGCTTGGGGACCAGTAGCAGCACCTACCCCACCGCCGACACAACCTACATCGGCAGCTATCAGTCGGGCATCCTTTCGACCTCCAGTCTGTATTCCAGAGGGTCAGCGGTGTTATCGTACGACCGATCAAGAAACAGTCAATCGCTTCAATGATTGTTGCAGAGAGTCGAGTGGCGCAGTGTCCATGACGTCTGAAGGTGGTCCATGGTCTGCTGTTTGTACCCGCTACTCAGGCACTATCGCTTCGACGAAGCTCCCTACGTTTGAACCAAAGGGGAACGAGTGGGGACTTATCGAAATTCCGGCAGTCACCGCGAGGGACTCATGCGTCCACGTAGCAAATCTAGGACCAGCCTCGAGCAGATCATCCGGATACCTCGCGACATTTCCGCTTCCCGGACGAAGCGACTTCTATAGCCCACCGGGGCGTGAGTCCCAGGTAGGATTCCTAGTGGGAGGAAGCTATACATCGATTCGTGGTCATGAGATCGAAGGAAACATTGTCGTCCTCGGTGATTTCACGATCGGAGCTTCCGGCCTAGCCCTCCTCGGTGCGTATCAGTTGGACGGGAGCGTTGTATACCCTGATAGTGATACCAGCTGTTCTCATTTTCGTTCTTTCTTCCTTTTCGTAGGTCAAGCTGGTAGAGGCAGTGGGATCTACCTACAGAAGGGAGTCTCTATGCGTGTGGGGGGGGAATATTGACGGGGTAAGAAGAATGGCGAAACCTGGGCACTGCCAGATGGGAGCATTGAGTATGGAGGATCATGCATCTCCAACCCTGCCAACACAAGAGCTGGATCGTACCCAAATGAGCGAGCATGTGGATCTCTCTTCGTATTCAACGGTTCGTCAATGACTAAGAGGGCTCTCAACAGGGGTCCATGGGAAAGGATGTTTCTCGATCTTCAAATCAAGTCTCTATACTGGTACTCCTCGAAGCCAAACGGCGTCTTCATAAGTCCCCGCGCTAGACCAGACAGCAACACTATGGTTCTATTCGCAGTTGACGATAGATGTCTTCAGGTCTTCACTTTTGATCGATTTGATCTGCTTGATCCGTGGAATATCCAACTTGATGGTAGTCTGATCGGCAAGACCATCCTTATCAACGTTTCGCCTTACGGTATTGATGGGAGGAGAGGTGAAGTCTTTCTCAACAATATTGGGACCGTCTATGATCCTTGGGGAGGTAACAACAGCCAGTTTAGTTCTGTCACGAGGCAATCGATGCTATGGAACTTTTACGGCGCCACGAAGGTGAAGCTAGGTTCTGGATCGGATATCAGTTTTCCTGGAAGTACGTTGATTCCCCATGGTGATCTTGAAATGAGTGGGGGAACTCAGGATGGTCGAACGATTGTTCGAGGTGATGTGCTGCATGATGCGGAACGCGGAAGCTTTACGAATTATGAGTTTGATCCACCCTGCCCTCTTCCCCTTCCACCGTCATTGAACATTCCCAGCGCATGTGATTAATGGGACGACGACATAACATAGTGACACATCGGACGTGCATCCACAAGTGTATTTATATATTCATGAAAATGTATACATCGGGACATCTGTTTCTCGTCGAGAAAAAGCTCCTTTACAATGCTATAGAGAGTCGGTGTCGCTTTCCCGTGGTTTTCAATGTTCCTCGAAAAGAAGGCAGATAATTTTCAGTCCCTGTCCAATTGTTCCATCGAATCCGTCCCTTGAAGGCTCGGCTCAAAATGGTTTTGCTCCCCTGAATATCTTTCTGTTTCCACTTTCTGTCCGTCCTTTCCTGTTTTGATTTTTAGTTTGATTGCTTTCTTTTCCTTTACCTCTTGGAATTCGAAATCATCCGGTTTTTTGGCTTTGGTATTGACTATGGATTCATCGTACTTTCGACTCCTATCCTCACCTGATGGCCATCCTTCAAATTGGTGACTTCTTTACGTGGTGTTCCATCCGAAAATGAAGCAGTCTGACGTTTTTGTCGGGAAGTACAGGGATCAATGAAAAATGATGATCAATGGACCCGACAAACATAGTCCGTTGCTGCAAGACAAGTCATCAACCAACACCCGCCGTCAATACTCTGACAGCGCGCCTGGTTGTTTGTTGTATTGCCGTTGACAGTCCATGGTGCGACCACCGTCCGGTATCGTACCTATCGTAAGTACATAATGTTTCGTGTGAGATGTATACGTGCGTCACTCTCCATCCTCTCTCCCAACTCCCATTCAACTCATCGGTCGAATCACTACTGGGGGAATCCCCGAACAAAAAAAACGAAGAAAGTTTGTTCCTGACATCCTGGTCTCGAGGTTACGAAAGACGAAAGAGAGTCACTTCTCTGGAATAAGAAAAACAAGTCTCCGAATCCTTTGCACAAGCAAAAAGACGAGAGATTTGGGTTTGATACACTGCTCAAGAATGTCTTTTTTTTGTTATTGACGGCGACTGGAGGATGCGAAGAGATGATGCAGCGTGGTCGGAATTACTACGGGACGAGTGGGAAAGGCTAATCTTCCTCAGTCGTAGATAGAATTACCATACAATACAGCCATTGAATGATTCCATTTTGGACTCAAGAAGAAACCGAACTAGAAGTGTTTGGAGGAGCAGAATCCATACCTCAACAGTGGGAAGAGGAAGCTCCAACGAGCCTCTTCGCCTTAGAAATCGATCGCCTATCCGCATCTGGGACCGAGGGCAACGACAGGCCTAACGAAGGAACAGACATTGTGGATGAATCGATTACTATCCCTTCAGATCGGTCACTCCAAACAGCGTCCTGTCCCTTTACGGCATGGCCAAATACTGTCATGTTGGAACTCGTCGTCCCAGCGGCAAGCTGCTATAGCCAGCTAAGCATCTCTCATACACCAACCCTTGCTGCAGATCTGGAGAAAGCCTACCTCGAGACCTATGCGAAGGTACAAGCGAAGCTCTGTGATCCCTATGTGCGAAAACTGACATCGGCAAAGATAGTTGCTCTCGGTACGCGTAACGCCTTGGGTATCATTCCGATCGAATTGAGAATCAACGGAACCTGCAGAGGTTGTAATGGCCTGAATTTGATTGCGTATGACCTTCCGACCGGGAACTCCACATTGAGCCAGAACCGGCGATTGCAGTCAGGATCCACCACATGCACTTGTCCCATTGTATCTACGCCTACTATTGCCCGAGCACCCTTCGAGGCGGAATTCGTTGACGAATACCAAAAGGCGGTTATGAATTTGCATGCAGCCTGTCCAGTTACTGTGGCGGAATGCGACTACGGGACGGGCTTCTCTACTGGTATCTATATGAAACTCGAATCGGACATCGACTTGACCGATGCTGACGTCGTTACGGTCGGCCAGGCCTTCAAGGATGCGGTCAACATCGAGTACATGGTGACGACATCGTCTTGCAATCCGGATTTCCGTGAAGTCCAAAACGTCATCGCCAAGGTCATGCCTCCTCCCAACGCAACCAGACGTGTCATGCAGAAAGAGTCTTCGGGAAGACACCTCCAAAAGAGAGTAATGCGTGGCGCCACTGTCAACCTCTATACAACCGGTACATGCAACCACTGCAAAGACAAACTCATCAGCACAGATAAGATTGGACGTCGTCGCCTTCGAACCGATCGTCGTAAGCCGCTGTAGGTTGTGTAGGCGGCGGTGTAGGTGCCACGACTGGTTGCGGAGCAACACAATCTGCGTACTCATAACATCCGACAAAGTCACCGGTAGCGTCTGACCATGCCACTTCAAATTCACGAAGCTCAACTACCTTGGTTACCGGACTATTGCGTAGCGTCAACTGAGCCTCGAACCTTATGATCATTTCCTGCATCGTCGGTGCCCCTTCCGGATGCGATCCTATAGGACAATGGCAGTGCCAGAGGGTCAGCGATGTTATCGTACGACAAATCAACAAACCGTCAACCGCTTCAATACTTGTTGCAGAGAGTCCAATGGTGTGACTATGACGTGTGAAGGTGGGTCATGGTCTTCTGTTTGTAAACGCTACTCAGGTAACATCGCTTCCACCAAGCTTCCTACGTTTGACCCAAAGGGGAACGACTGGGGACTCGTTGACATACCGCCAGTCGCAGCGAGGGATTCGTGTATCCATGCGTAAATCTAGGACCAGCCTCGAGTGAATCATTGGGATACCTCCCAACATTTCCGCTTCCGCGACTAACTGACTTCACTGTCGCAATTGGCCGTGAGTCCCAGGTAGGATTCCTGGTGGGAGGAAATTACACATCGACGATTGGTCTGGAGATTGAAGGAAGGATTGTTGGCCTTGGTGATTTCCGGATTGGTCCTTCTGGTATCAATCATCTCGGTACGTTATCCATTGTGTGTGAGGGCCATATTCCATGAAGATGCATTCCATCATGCGATTCTCAAATACTCTCTGTCTTTCTTCCTTTTCGTAGGACGGGCTACCGTCGGCAGTGGGATCTACCCACAGAAGGGAGTCTTCATGCGTGTGGGGGGGAATATTGACGGGGGACGGATGAGTCGAGAAACCTGGGCTTTACAAGATGGGAGTATTGAGTACGGAGGATCCTGCATCTCCAGCCCTCGTAACACGCAAGCTGGAGCCATACCGAACGCGAGAGCATGTGGATCTCTCTTCGTATTCGCCAGTTTTAACATAACGAAGAAGGCTCTCGACAGGGTTCCGTGGGAACACATGTTCATCCATCTTCAAATCAAGTCGCAGTACTGGTACTCGTTGAAGCCCAACGGTGTCTTTGCCGCCAGTCGCGCTGGACCGAACAGTAACACAATGGTTCTATTTGCCGGTGACAATAGATGTCTTCAGGTTTTCACCCTTGATCGATTCGATCTGGCTGATGTTGCGAATATCGAACTTGATAGGAGTCTGATTAGCAAGACCATCCTTATCAACGTTTCGCCTTATGGTATTGACGGGAAGAAGGGTGAAGTCGTTGTCGGTAATATTGGGAACTTTTATGATCCCTGGGGAGGGTATAATCGTCAATTCAGTTCCACCACGAAGCAATCGATATTATGGAACTTTTACTGCGCGACCAAGGTCAGACTCGGTCCTGCCACGGGCGTCAATTTCCCTGGTAGTATTTCAGTCCCCCATGGTGATCTTGAAATGAATTGGCCAGGTCAGGATGGTCGGACGATTGTCCGAGGCAACCTCGTACATAATAACATTGGTTCCGGCTTTCGGAATTATGAATTTGATCCATCCTGTCCTCTTACCCTCCCCCCGACACTAAGAATCCACACTTCATGTGGTTGAAGCACGATGATAGGACTATGTGACATATCAACCCTCGACACATCGACAAAAATCCACGCGTATGTGACACATCAACATAAATCCAAAAAGTGTATATAGTTACTGTTGTTGACAGACGAATGATTCTAGTTCCCACTTTGATGGTTGGCGTAAAGGCTGGGTTGACGAGGTATCATCCATTGTCTTTCCCTATCAGAGGGTCCCCTTTATAACCCCCATCATCCGTCAAAAAATGGTGGCCATCTTCTTGTTTCCGTGTTCGATTAATTGTTGTTGTTGTTGTTGTTGTTGTTGTTGTTGTTGTTGGTTTTGCCGAAACACCTTGGGAGGTCGGTAATCATCCGATGGAAATGGATAGTACAAAAGGAAGGTCCCACACTACTGTGGCAATCACGAAATGTTCGTACTACAATATGTAAAGATCGGATATATCACTGTCACAGTCACATCAACTGTGTCATATGTAGGATCACTCTAACTTATGTATGTATGGTGCCATATGGTCAACAACGACCTCCCCACGCACCAAAAGGAGGACCTCTGCGATGGTGTGATGGACGTACTATACATACATCCCATTCCCGACTGTGAATGATTCACGTGTTTCTGATCAAGAT
>Ga0194115_10006932_pt1 | contig 11375 bp, 8 predicted proteins | sample TA2MahsurfametaG_3_FD_148656 | JGI IMG/M metagenome (GOLD analysis project Ga0194115, IMG submission 148656) | Freshwater microbial communities from Lake Tanganyika, Tanzania - TA2015002 Mahale S4 surface | ecosystem: Environmental > Aquatic > Freshwater > Lake | place: Tanzania: Lake Tanganyika... | reverse complement strand
GCCCTTACAGACCGCACCCGTAGCGCTTCTCGCGCAGCAGGTATTGCAAAGCGCGTAGCCAAGAAAGGCAAGTAATGCCAAACAAGAAACCAACACTTGACGATTATTTATCTAAGAAGAAGAAAGTCCCTTCTAAGAATAAGAAATATCCTGGCGATAGCGACATCAAGACTGGTCCAAGCAAGGGCAAACCTATTATCAAATTGAGAACTAAAAAGAAGTAAGGAATAAATGCTTACAGTCAAAGAGGTAGTTGCTAAAGTAACTAGGCTACAGACTAAGTACGCCAAACGCAATCAGCGTATGCGTGATGTGCTATCTGTGCGTCAAGGAGATATCAGCAAGGTCTATCCTGCGATGTTCTCTGAGGAGTACCCAAAGCCTCTAGTTGCAAACTTCATAGATGTAGCTGCTCGTGACCTCGCAGAAGCGATGGCACCTCTCCCATCCTTTGAATGCTCTGCTACCAATATGGTCTCAGACGCTGCTCGTAAGGCCGCTGATATTAGAACCCGCATTGCTAACTACTATGTAGCTTCCTCAGATTTACAAATTCAGATGTACTCCGGAGCAGATTGGTTCAATACCTACGGAATGTTACCAGCGATGGTAGAGATGGATTACGAGACCAATAATCCAAGAATTCGTATGTTAAATCCGTTTGGCGTCTATCCAGAAATGGATCGCTTTGGTCGTTGTATTTCTATTACTCAAATAGTAAATACTGATACAGAGACTCTAGCAATGCAATATCCAGAGTTCTACAATCAAATTTTAGTAAATAAAAACTACGCTGGTGGCTCTTCTTATATTTCAATGGTTCGTTATCACGATAAAGACCAAGACTTAATCTATGTACCAGATCGTAATAACTTAGTATTATCTAAACTGCCTAATGTTATCGGCAGATGTTTAGCCTCGGTTGCAATGCGCTCATCCTTGGACGGTGAAGCACGCGGTCAATTTGATGATGTTCTAGCGGTACAGTTAGCTCGTGCTAGATTTGCGGTGTTGCAGATTCAAGCAGCGGAGAAATCTATTCAGGCACCGATTGCTATTCCGCAGGATGTTCAAGAACTTGCCCTTGGCCCTGACTCGATTATGCGTTCTGCTAATCCCCAAGCGATTCGTCGAGTGCCGCTAGAACTTCCTTCTGGAGTATTTGCAGAAAGCGGTGTACTAGAACGAGAACTACGCTTGGGTTCAAGATATCCAGAGGTAAGAAGCGGTAATATTGACGCATCTGTTGTAACAGGTCGTGGAGTTCAAGCACTGCAGGCAGGCTTTGATACGCAGATCCGCTCCGCTCAAGCACAATTTGCAAAACTATTTACTGATATGGTCTCAATGTGCTTTGAGATAGACGAAAAAATATTTGGCAGTATGACTAAAGAGATTCGCGGCTCTGAAGACGGCACACCATTTTCAATGAAATACATCCCATCAAAGGCTATCGCCGGTGAATATGGGATAGATGTGCGATACGGAATTATGTCTGGTATGGACCCTAACCGCGCAATCATTGCTTTGTTACAGATGAGAAGCGATAAGTTAGTTTCAAGAGATTATGTACGACGAGAAATCCCAATGGAGTTAAATGTCACCCAAGAAGAACAACGTGTGGACATTGAAGAGATGCGTGATTCTCTTCGTGTTGCTGTCGCTCAGTATGCTCAAGCTATCCCCGCGCTTGCGGCACAAGGCCAAGATCCTTCTCAAATCGTTACCAGAATTGCGGAAGTTATCAAAGGTAGGCAAAAAGGCAAAGCGTTAGAAAATGTTATTCAAGAAGTATTTCCTGAGCCACAGGCTCCAGAGGTCCCAGAAGAAATGATGGGCGCACAGGTTCCAGCAGTAGGTATGGCCCCAGCCCCTGCCTCGCAGCCAACTCCAGAAACGACGACTGGTGCGGCCTCTACTGCTGGTCCTCGTCCCGATATAGCAAGTTTGCTCGCGCAAATTGCAGGTTGAGCATAGCCAAAGGAGGTGCTAAATGAAAAAAGGTGGACGTGCTGCTGCTTCAATGCAGAAGCCAACAGAAGGCAAGAAAGACACTTCAAAGCCTAAAAGCGGAGAAGTAAGGTTTGGATATGCCCCTGCTGGACGTAAGGGCAAGAAGGCTTAAATATTTAAGAGAATAGGACCGAGTGTGTATAACGAAGATGACGATGTTCCACGCTCGGTCCACTCCTCTGATATTTTAGTTGTAATCAGTGCATTCTTTCATAATTTAATATCAGCATTTCACGCATTATCAGAAGAACTTTTAGAATTAGCGGTATATAACGCAAACCGCAAGAATAAAATAAATAAAGTTTGGAATAACTTTACACAAGATTTAGAGAAGATTCAGGAGGATAACAATGGCTAGAGGTCCATTGGCAGGAGAATCAGGTCCTGGTAAATTCTCTAAGAGAACAGATATGAATTTAGGTTCTATTGCATACGGCGAAGGTGTTGAGACGCAGGCTATTAAGTCAGGTGCTCCGCTCGCTCAAACTCCAGATGTACGCGGTATCCCAGCATCACAGGTACGTGAGGCAGCTAGAATCACTTCACTTTATGCACCAACAGAACGTCCAGATGAACCAATCACTGCAGGTATTGCGCTAGGTGAAGGTCCTGGACCAGAAGTACTTGGCATTAACCAAATGCGTCAACAGGGACGATTGTCAGATGCTTTAGCACAGATGCTTCCATACGATACAACCGGAGAGATAACCGTATTGTACCAAGAAGCATTAGCGCGAGGTGATTAATGGCTGACCTAAATGCACTAGCAAGTGCTGCTGGGTTGTCGGACGAGCAAAAGAAAAGCATAGAGCGTTTTAATAAATCGCTTGAAACCCACAAGGCTCTTTCAAATTTACCTACTACAACTGCAAACCAAGTCTATAACACTAAGTTAACTCCTAAAGAACAACAGGATTTGGTTAATAAGTTTGGGAATCAGCCTCCTGAGGAGAAACCTCAACGTGGTTGGTTTGGTACTGCTTGGCATTATACAGGTGGTAAGGTATTTGACTTTCTACAAGCAGCCTCTGACTTCTCAACTCGCGTTGCTCGTACCGGAATTATTGCTATCGAAGAAGGTAGAGACCTTGCTGATGCTTGGGATCGCTCTGAAAGAGATGGGCAAAAGGTATTTAATGAGCGACGCTTAGAGCAAGCCCAGAAAAAATACGGCACAAATCTTGTAAATATAGCCAAAAAGATTCGTATGGCTAAAACCAGCGAAGAAGTAGCTAAACTTATGGCTACTGCAACACCAGAAGAGCAATACTGGTTGCAAATTTCAGACCGAACTATTACCAATCTACCAGGTGCTGACACTAAAAAGATTCAAGCAGATCGAGATTTGCTAGATGATGCAATATCTGCAGTCAATGCTGCACAATATTCACCAGGTCGCTTCGTTGCTAACTTAATTGACACCTTTACACCTGGCGATTTCTATAAGAGTGGCTTCTTTTACAAGATTACCTCGGGTGCAGCAGATGCTGCCTATCGAATATTTGCAGATCCAACACTTTTACTTGGTAAAGCTAAACGTTTATACGATGTAAACAAGTATGCCTATGAAGCAATCGTTGCTTCTGCTCGTAAGGGCGGCGATACTGCAGCAAGTTACTTTGCCAAACCAGAAACTGTAAACTTCTGGAATAGATATGGCGCTAAACTAGAAGAACTACGCACTGCAACTGTAAAAGGTGAGAAGGTTGCTGCAGCAAAAGCACGCCGAGAAGCAGAACGCTTAGCTCCAGAGTTTGGTCCTGCAGTAGTTAACCTATTTAACAAGAACGGAATCAAGGATATTGATTCTGCTAAGGCTTTCTTCTACAACGAAGACGATGCTTTTAAGGTTATGAGTGCAGGTACCGCTCGCCGTCGTATCCTTATGCCTAGACTTAACGCTGCTCGTGCAACAAGAGTAGCAATTCTAACTGGAGCCAACAGAGTATTTAACCTAGATACCATTGGTCCTAAGTTAGTTGATGATTTCTTTGGCGCACCAGAGACTCAAGATGGAATTTATGAGGCTATAACTAAGTCTCCAGAGAAACTTATTGAGGCTGCTAAAGGTATCAATGTTAAGGGTGTAAAATCCTTACGCTTTTCTAGCGCTGAGGTAGCCAAGCGTGTTGATAACGCAAAGCGTAAGTTTACTCGTATTCCTTTATTTAGAGATGATGCGTTTGACTTAACAGCATCTGATGCTCCTAATAAAATTTATCAATTAGCGGCTTTGGTTATGCCAACCCGTCAAGCTCGCTTAGTATCTGAAACCTTCTCAGGCCTTGATGAGATAGGTAAGCGTAAAGATTTCTTCTACGGATTATATGCTTCTATAGCAGAAATCCGCGGTATGAATATGACTGTTAATGGACAGGCAATAGTCCGTAGATTGACAGGTAAAGGTCAAGTTAGATACAGCGTAGCTGGAACTGACGACTATATTGACTTTGGTTTGCTGCCTAGCGAAATGAATAACTTTGTTACGGCTCCTAGCCTTGTAGACATAGATCGTATGTCATCTCGCAGTGGTCTTATTCAACGTTTAGTTGGAGTATCCAATACTCGCTTTATGGAAAGCGCTACAAACGCCTGGTCATTCTTTACTTTGGCTGGCTATCGTTACGCTTTACGTAACTCGCTAGAAGACCTAATGGTTAATATTGCTATTGGTAACAGCCCTTGGGGTATTGCAAAAGGTCGTTATCTATCGACTCGTTTGAATACAGCGCTACGCTTGACTCCAGGACTTACTGCTGCCGAGAAGTTTGCGGCAGAGCCTTTGGGTTTAATTATGCGTTTTGTAAATAAAGGCGAATCTGCTAAGTATGATGAAAAGATAAAGGCTATTGATGGTGTTCTTTCAGCCAAGAAAAAGAAGATTGCTGAGTATCAAGCTGCAATAAAAAATCCAGCGACAGATCCTGCAAAGATTAGAGGATATCAAGCTGGCATCCGCCGTATTCGTAGAGAAATTTCTGGTGGAGTAGAACAAGAAGTACGTAAGGTTATGGCAGAGGCTTTAACTGCAGGCCGCGTACAGCGTTTCGCTCAAAAGGCAGGTCTATCTAAACTAGATAGCGAAGGTTTAGAATTATTAACTGAACAAGTTACATATGGCGATATAGATAATCTACTTGCTATTGTATCTGAGGGTGGATTTAACTTTGCTGCAGGATCTAATTATGTAGACGCATCTTTTGATTTAGCCAAGACTCTCGGTGTAAAGCAGGCAGAATTACGTTTAGATTTAGAAGGTCTAAAGACTCGCTATGCTAAAGCACAGGGCAGAAGAGGCTTTGCTGAGATTGGCTTAACGCCAAATAACGAAGCATCTATGATTGCTTGGGCGCTACGTATATCCTTTTATGGTAACGATGAACTAGGTTCTATTGCTCTTGCTAACGCAGATGACCCAGCCAAAGCCGTAAATGCTTTGAAGACCTGGCTATCTGATCCTAAGAATGCACAAGTTCTAAAGGATGCCAGACTATCTGCAGGTAAGAATCTATCTATAGATGAGTATGCAAAGATAGTTTACAATCGCGCTAAGGCTATCGTCACCGGTCGAAACGGTGAAATAAATGTAGACCTTCTAAACAAAATTCGCACCTTTGATGCAGATTTAGACCGTAATGTTATATCTGGAAGATTATCTTTAGATGACCTGCCAGATAATCCAGAATTTATACCAGCAACAGTTGTTGGCCCTGAATTAGTGCCAGTATCTGATGTCAATAATTACACATCGCCTTTAATGCAAAAGGGTTGGGTATGGCTAGGTTTATCAACTGCTCGTCTATCACGTCAACCAATGGCGTTATATGAAGTAACTAAGATTCGCAAACAGATGCGCAAGTCTGGCTTTGAGGATGCTTTTTACAAAGCATTTACTAAGGACATAGAAGATGCTGGCGCTAAGGCTGCAGCACTTGATAATGCTAAACGAGAATTTGCTAGATTGGTAGAGGAAAGAGCAGTATCTCAGATATTGCCTTATGTGGATAATCCATTAATCCGAAGCCAAGTATCATTTACTGCACGTAACTTTGCCCGCTTCTATCGCGCACAAGAAGATTTCTACCGACGTCTTGCTCGTATTGTTCGTTACAACCCAGAAGCAATCCAGAAATTATCGTTAACATTTGATGGTATAGCGCACTCTGGTTGGGTGCAAGAAGATGATCGTGGCGAGAAGTACTTTGTTTATCCACACTTTGCACCAGGATATCGTGCTGTCCAAGGCGTAATGGAAGCACTTGGTTTACCACAAGACTTTAAGGTTCCATTCCCAGTACAGTTTGGTGCATCTGTAAAGATGCTATCACCATCACTAAATACTGAATCTTGGCTACCTACATTCTCAGGTCCTGCAGCGGCTTTGCCTATTACAGTAATTGAGAATCTAACCAGTAGATTATTTGAGCCAGGTATGGGCGATACAATCGCTAGATATACATTAGGTGAATATGCTGTAGGTACAAGCCTTGTATCTCGTTTTATGCCAGCTCACGTCAATAGATTCTTAAATGCAATGGGTACTGATGAGCGTAATAGTCAGTACGCTTCTGCATACCGTAAGGCTGTTACTTACCTTGAAGCAGCAGGTCACGGTATTCCAAAGCGTTATGATGAAGCAGGTCAATTATTACCACCAACTGCTGGTGAACTTGAAGAGTATCGCCAACGAGTAGCAAATGCAACTAGATCAGTTCTAGCAACTAGATTCGTATTTGGTTTCTTTGCTCCAGCATCGCCATCTATCCAACTTAAGACTGATATGCAGGAGTGGATTAGAGATGCCGGTCAAGCCAGTTTCAAGCAATCGTTTAACGCTCTTAGACAACAATATGATGGCGATTACGATGCAGCAATTAAGCGTTGGATTGAACTATATCCAAATGCTTTGCCATATACAGTTGCCGAATCAGAACGTAAGACAGTAGCATTTTTTGATTATGCTGAGGAATCAGGTAAATTCGTAGAAGATAACAGAGGTATGTTTGAAGAGTACCCTGAAGCAGCAGCCTTTTTAATTCCTCACAAAAACGCATTCTCTTTCGATGCTTACCGCACTATGGAAGGTATGGGTCTTCGCACTAACAAGAGAGTAGAAGACTATCTACGTGAGGTTCAGACTGCAGCAGACTTGCAGACTTACTTCCAGAAACGTGATGAGTACGAAGCATCACTAGAGTTTATGGGTTCTGATACCGCTCGCAGTGTTGTACGTCAGGAGTTTAATACTTGGAAAGATAGATTCTTTGCGGGTAGACCTTTGGTTAAAGAAGAACTAAACCAAGGTGCCGAGAAGCAAATTAAAAGACTTGAGTCTTTACAGGATCTTGAAACATTCTTGCAAGATTCAAAGTATAGCAATATCCGTAGAGATGTTCAGGATGTGCTTAGAGAAATGGTTAAGACCTATGGAGATTACAAGAGTCAAAGAGAATTGTTTGAATTAACCGGTGCTAAAGACGATATGATTTCATTCTTAAAAGATAGCACGATTTCAAGACTTAGAGAACTTGCTACATATAATGAAAACACTCAAGCAGCGTATGACGCGCTGTTTGGAAGATTACTGGGCGACTAGGGAGACAAATAGGCAATGGCAGAGACAGACATTACGGGCGCATTTGGCTCAGTAAAAAGTGAAAAGAGCTATCTAAACGCTCGTCTTGATGTTCAAAGTGCTAGAACTAAACTCTTTAACGCCAACAAAGAACTAATATTAGCTCAACGCGCTTTTGCTGGCGTAAGTTCTACGGATACTGTCAATTATCAAAAAGCCGCTGACGCCGTAAAGTCTGCTCAGGCCGCCGTAGATGATGCAAGGACAGAAGTTGGTCGTGTTGAATCCATAGCAAGAACTGACTATAAAAAAGCAAAGTCTAAAATTGATATTAAAAAAGACAAGGCTGAATCTGAAAAAATACAGGATAGACTTGACAACTTAAATATTCAACTCCAGAGAGCAGTTGATTCTGGACAATCTACTGCAGCTATAAATGCTGAAATAAATGATCTTACCGATAAGAAAAATAAGACTGGTAAGTATGCTCCCGCTAAAGAGCAAACAGGAACTGTTGTAGACCAAGAAAAACAAACTGGCACAAATCTTCGTAATTATAGTAAAGAAGTGCAAGATGCCGGTACTTTTATCTATGGTAAAAATGAGCAAGGTATACGTGATATCAGCAGGCTTCTTAAAGATGCTAAGTTTTACAATGGCCCAATAACTGACAAGCCTAACAATTTACTTGTTGAGGCATACATTGCCGCCCTTCGGGATAACAAAGTAACCTCAACCTATAAAGGTGCAGATGTACCATTTGGCGAGTACATAGCCGACAGAATTAGATTCGTCCAAGAGACCGGAACCGGTGCGGCTAAACCAACCGCTGGTATGAGTTTCTCTTCAGAGTCTCAGGCTGCTGCAAAAATTGAAACTATATTTAAGACCGAACTTGGCAGAATGCCAACACCTGCTGAAGTTGAGAAATATACCAAGCGATTGATGAAGGAAGAAAGAAAACCATCATCATTCCAAAAGTATGAGACTGAAGTTATTGGTGGCGTTAAAGTCCGTAAGGTTATTGAAGGTCTTGATAAAGACCAATTTCTAACAGGGCTTGTACGTAAACTTCCTGAATATGATAAGCGTAAAGCGGAGACTCGTTCACTTACAATTCAAAGTTTACAGGGTGTGGCTAATAGCAATGGTGTTACTTTATCTCCACAACAACTAGAACAGTATGCACTAGATGTCCAAAATGGTAAGGATGTTAAAGTAATCCAAAACCAGATTCGTACTCTTGCTGGTCTTGGTATGCCAGAGAATGTAAGAAAGTTACTAGGTGAAGGGGTTGACCTAGATACTATCTACTCACCTTATAAACAGGCTATGGCTTCTATCTTGGAGATAAATCCAAACACTATTACTTTGACTGACCCAACTTTAAGAAGCGCTATTGGTCAACAGGGTGAAGTAAGTCTATATGATTTCCAACGACAACTCCGTAAGGATTCTCGTTGGCAGTACACAAATAATGCTCGTGAAGAAGTATCTACAGCGGCCCTGCAGGTACTTCGTGACTTCGGATTCCAGGGGTAATAATGGCTATTGATGCAGAAACAGCTAGGGAGCAGAGAAAATCTGCTACTAAGCCAGCACCAAAGGTGGCAACTCCTACTCCTACACCTAAACCTAAACCTAGCGGTGGTTTATCTGCCGCTGATAAGAAATCAATATCTAAAAGTCTTGGTGGTATTTCAGGAAGTATTAGCGATTTATTAAAAAAGATTCAAGCCAGTGGTTTAGGCTCCGTTGCAGGATCAGCCGGTGGAGCATTTGCAGGATATGCGTCAGATGCTGAATATGCTGGGTCTAATCTTACCGGTACTTCAAATACAGGCAAACGTTACATAAAGGGTGTATTAGTAAGCGAAGAAGAATTTAGTATATTTCTTCGAGGCGATGAAAATAAAAGGGGTGGCGGAACTACCGAAACAACTACCTCATCAACCGAAGAGACTGATAAGAGACGCAGAGAAGGTCAGTCTGCCTATGCATTATTGCTTGAAGAGTTTAATAGATATGGTCTTGGCGGATTAGTAGAACCTCTCAAAGGTTTTATTGTAGATGGACTATCTCCAGCCGAATTTACTCTTCGTCTTCGTGACACCAAGGCATATCAAAATCGTTTTGCTGCTAATCGGCAACGCATAAACAAAGGCCTTCGTGCTCTATCTGAAGCAGAATATATTGAATTAGAAGACCAATACCAGAATGTTATGCGTAACTATGGTCTACCTGCTTCTTACTACGCCCGTGGAGATATGGGTCGTCAAGAAGGATTTGAGAAGTTTATTGGTGGAGATGTATCTGCAGCAGAATTAGAAGATAGAATCCAAACTGCACAGAACCGCGTTATCAATGCGGCTCCTGAGATTGTAACCACACTTAAATCTTTCTATCCTGACATTACAAACGGCGATATTCTTACTTATGCATTAGATCCTGATAAAGCTATTACAGAGATTCGTCGTAAAGTAACCGCTGCTGAAATTGGAGCAGGTGCAATGCAGGCAGGACTTACAACTGGACTTGCCAGAGCAGAAGAACTACAGCGCTATGGTGTTACCAAAGAAACAGCGCAACAAGGTTTCGGAACCATTGCAAGCGGCCTAGAGCGTGGTCGCCAACTATCACAGATTTACAAACAACCTAATTACACTCAAGCGGTAGCAGAGGCAGAAGTCTTTGCTCTACCTGATGCTGAGAAAGCACGCCGTCAGAGACGTAAATTAGGACAACTAGAGGCTGCCACCTTCCGTAAATCCAGCGGAATAGCTGGCGGAGCGTTAGACCGCGAACGCGCTGGACAATACTAAGCCTGCCAACAGAACCACCGGCCTGTTGGAGAGATATCAAGACCGGCAGTAGGAGCCACGTTGCGTTCCCCAAACAACGTGAGGCCTACGACAACTACTAATAAGGGAGAAATGGACCTATGTCCAACTACGACTACGAAGATGAAGACGATGATTTAGGTGTCGAAGATAAGACTAATGATCTCGTTAAACAGTTGCGTAAAGCAAATAAGCAGAAAGAAAAAGAACTGACAGATTTGAAAAATCAGTTTGACAATCTTTCAAAGGCACAAAGAGATAGAGCTATCAAAGATGCCCTCGCTAGTCGCGGGGTAAATAGCAAAATTGCTGCATTTATCCCACAGGATATAGACCCAACTGAGGAGTCTGTATCAAAGTGGCTTGAAGAATATTCCGATGTATTTGGAATATCGCAGGCCGAAGCCCAAGCAAAACCAAATATAGATCCAAAGCAAGCGGCTGCGTATCAACGTATGACTAATACTGTAGAGCAAGGAGTTACTCCTGAGTTTCAAGCAGAAATTCATCATAGGTTGATGAATGCAAATACCCGCGAAGAATTGGATGAGATTATTAGGCAATCAGGGCTGTAAAGACCGAACCTATCCGAAAGGCAAATTAAGTGGCAATTCCTACAGGTACGCTTACTTCGTCTTCGACAATCAGCAATCTAGTCCAGACAGCGTACGACCAATACGTTCGTATGGCGCTTCGCTCCATACCAGTTATGCGTGCGTTGGCTGATGTCAGGCCAGTACAGCAAGCAATGCCAGGTTCGTCAGTTGTATTCTCCATTTACTCAGATCTCGCAACAGCGACTGGTACATTGACAGAAACTTCTGATGTTTCCTCTATTGCTCTTGGTAACCCATCACAGGTTACTGTAACACTAAACGAGTACGGCTCAGCCGTAACAACCACCAAGAAGTTGAACCTAACTTCATTCAACGATGTTGATGCAGCTC
>Ga0194115_10006930_pt1 | contig 11376 bp, 30 predicted proteins | sample TA2MahsurfametaG_3_FD_148656 | JGI IMG/M metagenome (GOLD analysis project Ga0194115, IMG submission 148656) | Freshwater microbial communities from Lake Tanganyika, Tanzania - TA2015002 Mahale S4 surface | ecosystem: Environmental > Aquatic > Freshwater > Lake | place: Tanzania: Lake... | reverse complement strand
CATTACCTTGAGTACGCAGTTTGGGTTTGATCTTAGAAAGATTGGAAGTTGCGAAATTCATCTGTGTTTTATTCATACAAGTATGATAGCACACAAAAGGGCACAGTGGGGATTTACTGTGCCACTTCCTTATGTGGCACAAGAGGTGGTTTGCTATTCTCCCTCTCAATATACTCTACAGTGCTCTGAAGTTTGTTATACAGGGCAGCAAGGGATACTTTACCATTACCCTCCATAATCTTCTGTTCCTTCTTTGACAACAACTGTAGGGCACTCTTCAGTGCATCCAACTCATCAAGGTTCAGTTTTACATAATCATGTGTCATTAGATAAATCCTCGAGTATATCCTCCAATATTAGGATAAGGAGATTTAGGATGATCTTTTGTATGAGTCCAAATATAATCATAAATTGCTTGAAGATCTTCATCATAGACACAACTATGAAACTCTTCAGGTGTCATCAACCCTAGAGGATGAAGATTCATGTTTAAGCACAATGTAGATCCATACAATTCGCCATCATAATTCTCAATAAGTGTGTTTGCTCTCTGCCACAATTCATCAACAACAGATTGTTTACGAATAAGAACTACTTTAGTCATTAGATTACCTTCCAGTTAGGATCATTTACTTTCTCTACCCAGAAAAAGTACTGTTTGTTGATGGATGCAAGAAACATCTGATTGTCTGTCTCTTGTTCTACATGACAACCATGCAGTTTATCCATAATGTTAGCAAACCTATTCTTTGCTTTGTTAGAAATAGGTTCAACACTTACCATTTTACGTTTCACTTTTGTTTGCATCAATTAACTCCACAATAAGACCACTTTGGTTGGTCTACCTCACTGTCATCAAAGGTGTATAGAAACTCACACCCACAATCCTTGGCATATTTGTACATCTTCTGATGATTCTTGAAGTGCTTAGGATCTACATCAGCATCACCCCGTTCATAATAATAAAGAGGTTGAGGTTCACGAGTGTTAGAATAGACACTCATACCAGTTTCATCTTTCACAGTAGTAAAAGTTTCTTCACCATTCTCATCAACTTCATACACTGGTTTACTATCCCAAGTTTGATTAGTTTTGAGAGATGAAATATCCCCACCATCAATCAGTTCAACAACCTTGGCACGATCTTGATAATCTTCTTTGAGAATCTTACCATTGTGCTCAACATAACCATCCCAGTGACAATATACACCAGAATAAGTATTGTCTTTGTGTTTGATTGCAATGAAACTGCGTGTTGCCATGTGATTTATTGATTACAGAGTAATCATAGCATGGATGGGGTGCCTATGGGTGGTTTTGTGGACAGTTGCTAAACTGTCATAATGGAGAATACCAGAGTTGAACTGGTGACTAATGCTTGCAAAGCACTCATTTTACCACTAAACTAATTCCCCTGGAATACAATTAAGATTGCCTACATTCTAACATATATTCCACAGTATTTGCAATATCATTCATAGCATCACGCAAGTGTGGTTGCTGACCAGTTTCTTGTTTAACAATAGGTCTGTGGTCATCAGTAAGAGACCAACGCCATTGTTTCATTTCTGAACAATACCACAAGTTAATTTTCATGTTTGAAATGTTCCAGTTCGATCCAGTTAAGGAGGGTTTGGAAGGAGTTAATTGATGCTTGAGTGCAGTTATCATCTTTTAATCTTTGTACATAATATTCAAGTGCCTCAATAGCCATTTGCCTATCTTGCTGTGAAATAAGAGACATAATGTAGTTATAATTGATGGAGATATTTATTCTCCAATCGGAACTACAGGATTTGAACCTGTGACCTCTCGCTCCCAAAGCGAGCATTCTACCAAACTGAACTAAGTTCCGTGGTGGGAAATCACAGATTCGAACTGTGGACTTACTGCGTGTAAAGCAGTCACTCTACCACTGAGTTAATCTCCCAGGAGGGTGACAATGCCACCCTGTTACACTGTAAAGCATGAATCAGTACAGTGCCTTTTGCCACGGCATTCTGGATTATCAGCTCCAGCGCAAATGGCAAAGGAAGGTCAGGGATTCGAACCCTGGGAGGCTACTAACCTCAATAGTTTTCAAGACTATCACCATCAACCACTCGGTCAACCTTCCAAATATAATGGGGATTGCTCCCCATATTTGTCACACAGCAATAGGAACAAGCACTTTGTTATTCTTCAGTTGAGCAATCAGTTTGCCCACACTTTCAGCAGTACGAACTTTTTCCTCTACATTCAGAGGATTGTCACAAGCAAACAGATAAGATTTATCAGGATTGCTTTTGTAAGTTACACCAACTTGCATTTCATCATAGTCAAAGGACACTTGAGAAATAGCAGAAGATTCAACAGCAAGAATAGCAGAAACAGACATGTGTTTTTGATTGATTACCTAGTAATAATAGCAGGAACAAGGGCAAAAGTCAAGGAGTTTATGCCACTTGTAAAACTGTCACATCCTTCCAATCATTTTTATAAACTAACAAGATAGCATTACTATTATTTGGTTGAAATGTAAAATATTGTTCTGTAATGCACACAATATTTCCTATCATATTTTCATAGGAAACAGTCATCTTTTCTTCAAAGTTTGGGAGTGGCATCACCTTTCCCTTCAAGAGATTTAACTAAGAGTGCAGTAAAAAGTTCCATCTTCTCAGGATGTACAGTTGCAGGATTATCGTTGATTGCGTCTTTTAGTGCAACAAGTTCATTCCATTCATCATTTGTGAGGTCTGTTTGTGTGAAACGTGGGAGGGTCATGTTTTTCTTGAATTATGTGGATATTCTAACATACTATCTAGGATATGACTAGGTTCTTAATGTTATCTTTGGGATTGCTTTACATTACTTAATTAATACCCCCACTATTTAGAAAGTCATCAAGGGTATCTAAATCACTTTTCAATTCTTGTTCTTATTATGATAATAATCCCACAGGGCATTATGCACATCCATGAGATAATCAACCCAGAACCCACCAGGATAGATTCCTAATGCAGATTGCAAACCTCTATGAGAAGTTCCCTCTTGTTCTGCCTTACACATAATATAGCAGATTGCCTGCACCATATCTAACTTTTCATTTTCAGATAGCATGTGATACTTTCCTACTGCACGCTCTAAATCTTCTTGATGTGCCTTTGCAAACTCTTTATATGTGTCAGAGTTCCACCAATCTTCAAGAGGATGTTTTTTATCCATTTTTATCAAAGAAAGTTCCAAAGAAACCAGCATCTCCTGGTTTACGATTTTCTAATTTATCTAACAGTGCATCAGTGTGCATGACACTATCAATACGACTAATTAGGTCTGCAATAACACTGCAAACCATAGGGCGTTCTTGACGTGAAGCATAGGCAAGTGCATTACGTAATGATGCTTCTGCTTCTTTTAGTGATTCTTCTACTGATTGTGATAGTGCCATTAAACTTTCCTCAAAGTGTACGATCCATCATTATTATCAACCCACTCAAGAGCATCACCTTCTTTGAGGTTTGCTGCTTCTAACAAATCATCTGGAAATGATATAAAATATTCATCATGAACTTGTTCCACTGGTAGTTGCCACTTTACAACTTTATCTTTCTTTTCAGGTGGCATCCAGAAACCATCATCAGTCATCCAATATCCAGCAGCAATCATCTCATCATAAGTTGCAACTTTCTTTTGATTAACATTTTTCAATTTACACAACAATTCATATGCTTTATCAGCATATTGTTTGTGATGCTCATAGTTTTCAAGAACAACTTTCAAAATTAAATCATAAACTTCTTGTGCAGTTGCATCACCACCCATGGCATCATGCAACCAGTTTTCCAGATTTTCAAGAGAATACTTTTTGTAGTCAAAATCCATAATTATTAGTTGTTGGGTGCAAATCTATGTAGACTATAAGGCTCTGATGCTAAAATGTCAATCCTTGCTTCTAGTGAGTTTTCCATTCGATAGAGTTCATTGGTGGTTTCTATGTTTTCTTCTTCTAACATTTTAACTTTTTGCTCTAATTCAGAAACTCGATTATAGAGGTCATCAATGAGAAGATAATCCTCAAAATCTGGTCTGATTGACGGTGCAAAAAACCAATCTATAAAACGTTTAATCATAATTGTCTGCTTCTCTATCATTTTTTGCTGATTTTTCTCTTAGTGCTTTTGCCCACAATCGCTACACCATTTGACTCCAGTTTATATTCATTTGATTTGAGGTTGCTCCTTGTTAGATACTTGTTTGCATGATCTTCTGTCTGAAACCAGCAGATCTTTTTATCATTTCCATCTTTGTGTTCTACCCTAAAAGGAAAGGTAGGATATGGAAACTTTGGTCTATTGTCAGTTGTCTTCGACATTTAGTTCCTCCAATTCGTCCATAACGATAGGTGTTTTGCAATTGTTTGGAATATCGGGATACATGGAATCTAGATATTCCTGTATCCAATTATTAGTCATTATATCAAACGGAATGGGATATGTCTTCACTTTACCAGCATCCATGTCCTTTACCATTTGCTGTAGATATTCAAGAAACTCTTTAGGAAGAACCTCATCCTCACCCAAAGAACCCCAGAACCAATCTACACATTCTTCATAAGGATCATCATACCACATCAGTGCATAATCCTTATAGTTGCCTGTCATTAGATCAGACCAAATGCGAAATGATCCTCTAATACTTTGCCACCCTGTCATCCAGCAGTGACCAAAATAATACTCAATCCAGTTCATTGTAAGACCAAATTAAAAGATATAGAAATACGATCTTCATTTGATGTATTTTCTTCTACACTATGTCTCATGTGAGAGGGAAACAATAATATAACACCATTTTTTGGAGTTATTGTAAAAGTGTTATAGTAATTTGTCTCTCGTCTAAAATCATCATCAGCATTTTGAAGTAAATATGATTCTAAAAATGATTTTGAAGAATTGAACTGCAAACCTCCACAATTTTCAGGACACTTAATCCAAAGCACTCCAGATAAAATTGAGTTTGGATGATCATGTTCAACATTATAATCTCCTTTTTGATTTATGTTAATCCACATATTAGAAATTTTTAATTTTAAATTGTAAAAATTTATAGATTGAAATATATGTGTACACAAATAATTATAATATTGCAAAAAAGATTGTTGATGCCAAAAATCAGAAGGAGATTGCCATCCTCCACGATTAGAAATTATTACACCATCAGTTTGTTTTTTATAATTATAAATCCAATCAATTAAATAAGGTTGAAGTATATCAAAACATGAACAATTAACTTCTGTTATTATTGATGGAAACATTAGATGATTATATACAGTCATGTTCTACCTCTTAGATTCCATGGATCAACACCATCAGGAATAGGATCATCCCATTTACTTTCACAGGTTTCATCGCTCCACCAATAACTCAGTTTATCACCAACGGCAGAAATATTCAAGTGGTAGGTTTTACCATCTTGAGTATAAACACCGACCCACAGGCTGCGTTCGTTCATACTTTCCAGGTGAAACATCTTCACATCTTCCAGCACAATCTCATCTGGGTTTTGTTCAGGAGATTTCATTCTTTCAGCATCATCCTTGCTGTATTGCGTCCAGGGTATATCTTCGTGCATCATTAGTTCTCGGATTTTTTCCTTTCCGTATTGTGTGAGTTCTTGTTTCTTACTACGAAGTTCTTCAACTTCTTCTTGAGTCAGATTGACCCAGGGCATATCATCGTTCATCGTGGTGGAGGCATCGTGAGTGCTTTAGCAGTTGTTTCTTGATACCTCATAAATGTTTTCAATACCGATTTAAGTGTGAGTTGTAGTTCTTCTACATTTTCACACTGGTCAATCGTTCTTGACATTTTTTCATACTCAAACATCTTTGCAGGACTATCAAGTTTGATATCATCAGGATGTGTTTCTGGCATATCATCGTCTCCGTAAAGTTCGTCGAATAAAAAGGACCAAGAGTTTGTCATACCCAACCTGCAAAACTAAAGATGTAAGAAAGGCCCCACTCTAATGTGTGAGGTGGTAGTTCATCAATGTGTTCAAATGCAAGGCGTCGGGCTTGTAGAATACGCTCCTTACCAATCGCAAGTAGATTGGCTTTGGATCCTTTGAGAAACTCATTAAAATCTTCTGGATTGTTTTGCTTTTGACCTGAAATATACAGACGTCTCATTTCAGCCATCAGTTCTTTGGTTTCAGGTAAAAATGTGACTACCTTATCACCTATTGGTATCTCCTGTCGCTTCATACATCCCATCGAAAACTTCATTGCCTCTCTGACTTCATCAACTGTCAGTGTATCATCATCTCCAGCACGATAGGAGTGTTGAATCACACCATTAGTGCATTCAATCACACGCAACAGTGCAAGTTTATCTTGTTCTACATCAGGTAGTGCCTGAAATCTTGCTTCCCAATCAATCATTAGTAATCATCTCCATAGCTCTGTTTAACTCAACATAGTGGTTCATCTCATCTACTGCAATCTCTGCAATCTTAGTATCCTCCTGGTGGTCCCAGAGGTAATTTAAGTAGGTCTCTGTTGCGTGATACTCAATGCCTGCATTTAAGTGATAAGCAGACACAGGAGCAACAGCATAATAAACCACCAGAATCCAATAATAGATGAGAACCAGATGATAAGCGAAAAAGCGATCAAACCAGCGATCGCTTCCCCCACGCTGCTCCATTTCGATAAGGTGTTCGGTTTCATTGATTGTCTGTGTGAAGTGTTCTTTCATTAGAAAATAGTGTGCTTCTGTCCTTAGTCCCAGACTTTCTCTAAGATGTAGCACACTTAGAAAGGCAAAGTATGGTGCTCTAGCAATCGTCTCAAGCACCCAAAATCTTTGTATTGGTAATCCACGATAGATAAAGTCAATGATTGCTACTGTTATATTTAAGATGCCAGTATTAAGTTGTTTTATTGTTTCCATACCATTTGATGTGCAAGTTTATCTCTTAATGCATTAATAATTTTCTCCTCATACTTCTGAAAGTTTCCTCTTTTCTCTACTTTTTTATAATAGTGTAGAGCATTAATAATTATACCATACTCTTCTATTGTAATATCAAGTTTCATACTGATAGTTGAATAATTTTAGATGTATCAATAACAGCAAAAAATGCCTGTAGCACAATAACATCCCAGGTTTTGATTTGAATAGAGAAGGGAACCATAACTAATCCACCAATTAAACGAAACCAGCAGCCAGTTTTCATGTCACCATATAAAAGAATAAAGTATCCTATTATGAGTAGAATGCTTCCAATAATACGAAGAGATGTTGGTGTCAATAGTTTCATCTTGGCATGGGCATCGTAATAACTTTAGCAGTTGTCTCCTGATACTTCATGAATGTTTTCAATACTGATTTAAGTGTCATTTGTAATTCTTCTACATTTTCACACAGGTCAATCGTCCTTGACATTTTCTCATACTCAAACATCTTTGCAGGACTATCGAGTTTGATATCATCTGGATGTTGATTCATAAGTTAAAATCCTTTTTTCTTTTTGTTTTTGTTTGATTGCTTATGGTCCAACACCTCAACATGACTTAGAAAATTACCACTATATTCAAACCATTTACGCTGCACATCTTCATAATTATCAAAGACAACAGTATCACCATTGCTCATTACTAATTTATAATCGTGACGAAGGTAAGGTTCATTAGATGTTTGACGAAAATATCGTGAGTCAGAAGGGTCAATGAGTTGAGTCATTCCAGTTCCAAGTGCGTTCAAGGATACCAATATCAAGACCAAACTTATATGCCCAGAACAAGATACTCAAAGTAGAACCAGAACCTGATTTGATTTGAATATAAGGCCAAGCAGGAGTATCATTCCAACTAACAGACCCTTGAAACAAACTCCAACCTTTTACATTCAGGACTTGAACATACCATTCATGACCCCAATCTTCTTTGTATGTAAGATTAAACAGTTTCATTTTTTATGTTAAAACCAATTAAAATTAATATTCATTCTAAATTTAGAATTAGAAGTGGTTGATGAATTATGAGGTAAACTACTATCAAATAATACTAATCTATTTTTTATACTTTCTATTTTAGTTCCATCATGCATTTTAGTAAATCCATCACATGTATTCAATGAAAAAACTGCAGATTTTTGACTATAATCATAATCAGTATGGGGTTGGTGTTCATTTACTTCTAAAGTAGAAGGATATAAATTTACTTTAATGCGAATCCAAGTTTTAAAAATATCTAAATCATTAAATTTAGAACCAAACAAATTGTGAACTAATGAATAATGTTGACTAAGTGGAACATTTTGATCATATATGATATGAGTTAAATACCAATTCCAATTACTATCCTTAAATTCTTGTTTTTCATTTACATCTGCTACATACTGATTTAATTGCCAAAAAATACATTTAAATTCTTTTTCTAAAGTTTCAAAATCATCTAAACTTAAAAAATTATCAATAATTTGATATTTCATAAATTAACTCCAAAAATTTTTTACATTTAAAATTAAACAGGTTCATTTTCATCCTCATCAGTCAGGACAGTTCCCATAGGACCTTTCTTCAGTCGTGCCCACTCTTCTTCTGCTTGTTGCATATCATCAAACTTCATCTTCAGGTCTTCACCCAAAGTCAGTTCAAACTCATCAGCAACCTTACGCATATTTTCTACACTTCGATCTTCACCAAATGCAACACCACAAGCACCTTTCATGATGGTAAGTTCATCGTGACCCATTGCACGTGCCACAGTTGAGAAGAAACGAAACAGTTGATAAACATTAAGGTCTTCAGCAGGAACCTGAAAAGTATAATGTTCTTCAGGAAGCACAGTATTATCAAAACCACTACTATAATGAGTAGAAGTCCATTCAGTATCAAACTCAACTTTAAGTGTTGCCTTGTAGGTCATTTATCTTGATTGAATATAGTTGTATTATAGCACATCCTTCTGCTTTTGGGACAGTTCCTGTACCAGTTTCTCAGCTGTCCTCATGTGCTTTTTCATCATCCACCATCTACCAATAGGCGAAGATAAAAGAACTGGATGAAATCTAGACATCCAGTACAATTTTTCTATTTTTGATTTAACTAACTTGGACAGTAGTACAATGTATTCTCCAACATTTTGATCTATTACCACCATAGTCGCTATAATGGAAAAAATAGTAAACAATGTATAGTAATAGATCATGGAGTTTTTTTCAGAAAATTAAGATAGTCCAGTAACTGTTGCTTTATTACATTTAAATCTTCTTCACAACCATCTTTCTTTGCTGTACATCTAATTTCATGATGTGCCATGTGCAAATCTTCAACCATCAAATCTATCGCTCTACTTTTTGATTGATTCATCCTTCTCTATGGTAATAGGACATGTAGGAATAATTTGTTCAAGTTCAGATACTATTTCCATCTTTTGCTGTGATGTTAATCCTACTACAGATGTAAGACGATTTACTATGGCAATAGCACTTGAACATGTAATAACTGTTGATAATAGCAGGGGAACCATTCACTTCTCCTACACTATAAACTATCTATTCAAATAGTAATCCAGCGATTATTTTCAAGTGTCCATTTTGTGACATTAGTAATGAGATCTCTAATCATTCATCACTCAAAGTAATCATCACTATTATCTACCATTTCCCAAGTTAAGTCAAGCTTTTCAAGATACTCAATCAATTCATAATCATTGTCTGGAAGAATATCATCATTTACACTAAAAGATGCCTCACACAGTGCAGGACCATACTCAGCAGGTTCGTAGTATGTTTGAGCATACACTTGTACTACATCTTCAACCACAGCAGAAACATAGACATTTCCATCTTCCTGGTAGATAGATTCAATACTTAGAATAGTCATGTTTTTAATATATTGTAAGCAGGCAAGGAGGGACTCGAACCCCCAATCGACATCTTAGAAGGATGCTGCATTATCCATTATGCTACTTGCCCAAGAAAGATAGAGAGCAGATAACTGCTCTCTGTGGGGCAACCTTCCACCCCTATATGTTACCTAGAAATGTCATCAAAGTCAACATCAGGATGCAGAAACTCTAAGTAATCTTCGTAATCAACACCAAGATATTCTGCGAACTCTTTGAGTTCCTGATAGTGCTCTGAATGAATGATTTCCTCTATGTTCTGAATCATGGTAAACTCCTCAATAACCATATCTGGAAATCATCTGTTCCATTCTATCTTCCCTATACTCATCCTCAACTTCTTCTCTATTATCTTCCAGAACTTCGTAGATTTCATCTGCGTCTTTTTCCAGAAAAAGAGTGTTCATAGGGATTTTACTGAGTAAGGTATTTTTTATATAGGCAGGTTACTAGAAAGTAGCAACCTGCTCATCTGATTGTTGAAACTCTGCATCAATCTTGTCATACAGTTCCACAAAAGTGGTTTTAGTTTCATCATCAAAGCGATTCAGACAAACTTTAATTGCCTTATCTTTCTTGCCAAAGATAGAATATGCCTTGATGATGTGGACAAGACGACGAGTAGAGATTACTTCATCAATCCCACCATCTGCAAAGGTCTTACGAATAATCTCAGACCATGTGCACAGGTGTTTGATAAAATCAGTGTGCTCACCAATCATAGGAATGTTAAGGGACTGAGCAACTTTTGTCAAGATTTTAGTCTCAACAGTTAGGGTAGGATAGTCTTGTTCAAAGGTGATAGGGAACCTCTCCAAGAATGCTTCATTCAGCACATTAGTGCCAATAAACCTACCATCATCAGAACCTTTACCTTTGGTATTGGCAGTAGCAAACACATTAAACCCTTGTTTGGGAGTAATATGCTTACCAATCTTTTTCAAGAATACGCCTTTACCTTCCAGAATTGACTGGAGGCACATGATTTTATTAGAAGCAAGGTCAATCTCATCCAGAAGGAGGATTGCACCACGTTCCATTGCCTCAACCACAGGACCATTGTGCCATACAGTTTCACCATTAACTAGGCGAAACCCACCAATCAGGTCATCCTCATCAGTTTCAATAGTAATATTGACACGAATCAATTCACGATTGAGTTGAGCACATGCTTGTTCTACGCCAAAAGTTTTACCATTACCAGAAAGACCAGTAATGAAGGCAGGATAAAAGAAACCAGAGGATACAACCTTCTTAATATCACTAAAGTTACCAAAGTTGACGAAGGTATCATCTTTCTTAGGAATCAAGTTTTGAGTAACTGATGCAAGGGTCTGAACAGTATCAGTACCTTCAGCAGCAGGAGCGTTATATGTTTCTTCCAGTTCTTTCACAGTTGCTTCCAGATTCCATTTGCCACGACCAACTTTATATGCTTGCAGATACTTAGATGCTGTAGCATAAGTTGTATTGATTTGTTCTGC
>Ga0194115_10006928_pt1 | contig 11379 bp, 20 predicted proteins | sample TA2MahsurfametaG_3_FD_148656 | JGI IMG/M metagenome (GOLD analysis project Ga0194115, IMG submission 148656) | Freshwater microbial communities from Lake Tanganyika, Tanzania - TA2015002 Mahale S4 surface | ecosystem: Environmental > Aquatic > Freshwater > Lake | place: Tanzania: Lake... | reverse complement strand
CTTCTTCGTACATGTCGTTACGCATCGGCACGATTTCGCCCGCGTTCACGAACTAGCCACGATGATCGCACCCGTGGCGACCGCCAGCAGGACGAGACCCGCGATTATCAGCATGACGCCGAACCCACGGTAGGCGTTCGTGTAGTCGCTCTCCGATGCCTCGTTGCTCACCCGTGCCTCCGAACCGCTTCCTGGAGGTCGGAGACGAGCTCGTGATCCATGACGAATCCCGCGTAGTGGGAGTCGAGGACCCGCTTGATCAGTCTTGTGTCCGATTCGGTCTTATGGGCGAACGCCGGGCGATTCACGGCGTCCCGCACCTCGTCCAGAATTTTATGGTCGGGGGCTAGACCCGCTTCGGTCAGTTCGAGAATCTTCGCGCACAAGTTGGCGAGTCGCATCCACTCGAGGCACACCTGATCCAACAGGCTGACGTTGCCGTTGACCTCGGTCATCGCAACCACCCTCCGTGCATTTGCGACAGGAGCGCCACGACGAGCCCGACGAGCCCGACGACGACGACCTTGAGCAATCGCCCGACGGTCACGTTATTCGGAGAACTTCTTGGCGTTGATCTCCGGCCAGTTGTCCCCGCCGATTTCGGTCATGCGTAGCTGGGCGACCTTCTGACCCGTGACGGTGTAGTTGTACGCCTTGATCATCATGGCGCACTGGTCGTAGGCGCCACGCGAGGTGCCCTTGTGCTTGACGAAGTTACGCAGGATCCAGTTGCGTAGCGCGGCCCTGGCGTCGCCGACGCCGTACCCGACGCCCGAGAGCAGGCTGTTGGTGTACGCCTCGACGCACCTCATGCCGTGTTTGTCGGCCAACAGGTACATGAACATCGCCCAGGCCGTTCCCGAGCCCGACAGATGCTCGCGCATCTTGAACGAGCGGTTGACGGCCCACTGCACTTGTTCGTCGTTCTTTATGGCGAACTGCACGACGTCCTCGGGCGTGACGAGCTCGATGCCCGCCCCGTAGGGGTTCATGCCCGCCTGCAACACGATGACCGGTCGGATGAACGAAGCCACGGTGTTGGCGTTCTTGATCTTGCTCATGTTGAGCACGTCGTTGTAGGTGCGAGTCTTACCGCGGTCGATGACCGAGAAGGCGTCTTCCTGCAGACCCGTAGCCACTACGGTCTGCACCGGCATGTTGGCTACGACGATGGCGTGCAAGCGGTGTTGTCCGTCGATCAGGCGCACTTCGCCCGTCTTGGGGTTCTTGGCGAGCTTGATGGTGTCGCCCGTGAGCTTCCACATGCCTCGCTTGATGTCGTTGGCGTACATCTCCACTCGGCGACGGCTGAGGTTGCGGTTGTTGACGTTGGTCTGCAACAGCACCTTGGCGTCCTCCGGCGTGATGGTCTGGATCGTCACTTCGACGTCCCCTTGTTCGGCGACGACTTTCTTGTTGGTCGCTTGGTTGTTGGTCATTTCTGCTCCTGATTCTTTGATAGGTTTTTACTGAATCGCTACTTGCTTTTTACTTTCGCTTGCTAGGCACACTACGGAACCCGAATCAAAATTGCAACCCCTAAGAGGTATTTTTGAAAAGTGACTGGCGACACGTCGTCAGCCGTTGCTCCGCTTCTCGTCCTCTTCCTTCTGGCACATGGCGTAGAACAAGACCATGTGGGCAATGATTCGTTGCGAGGTTATGAATTCCCGATCCCTGTTGAACACCTTGCCGAGGTACTCGACGTTCCGGTTCGAAAAAATCGGGGCGACGCGACTCTTGCCGAGACGGTCGTAGGTGTACGGACACACGGACCTGACCATTCTTCCCGTGTGATCCATCACGAACACGGTCAGCACTTCCGTCAGGAACTCCCCGGCGAACGGGTCGTTCATGAATATATCGTGCAACGACGTTTCGTTGCCGTGCCGTTCTTCCAAGAATCGTTGGAACGACCCTTCACCGGGTACTCCGTCCCAGAATTTCTCCTTCGGACCGACTCCGTCGCCGAGCAGGGCGACGTGAGACGGGTAGATCCGCCTGACCTCCAAAAACTTGGACATCATGCGCAACATCGCTTCCCCGGGCGCCTTATTTTCCCCGGCGAAGAACGATAAATCGCTGACGTCCTGCACGATCTTGAAGCTTTCGACAGTCCCGGCGACGAACCTACCCATTTCCCCGCCCTCGACGAAGTCGTCGCCCCAACCGGGGGCGTCGGTATTTTCGGAGGCGTCCACCTCGTATCTAAACGACAGCACCTGCGGTAGATCCTGCGGACCCGAGTTCTCCCGCACGGCGACCTGTTTCATCGAAACCATGACGTCCATGTATCTTTCGGCGTCGTCGATCATTAGTTTCTCGGCGCTTTTCTCGTAAGCGGCATCTTCTTCTTGTTGTTCCATATCCACGAATATACGAAAAGTCTTCGTCGATTGCAACGGGCAAACGTCACTCGCGAGCGTTGAACCGAACTTGGTTTAGTATTTGCGCATGGGATAATTCCCACGGGAGGGAAAGTGTCACACGGAATAGATAGAACCAAGACCGGGTGGCACAGGTTCGCCTACAACGACCGAGAGATCCCGTGGCACAGGCTGGGCACGCCCATCAAGGGCTACGGAACCCTGGAGCAAATGCTGGTGGCGGCTCACGCCGATTACGACGTCGTGTTGACCAAGGTCGCCGCGGTGGACGATTCGGGCGAGTTGATCCGCAACTCCGACGGCTCGGCGATCGTCATTCCCGACGGCAGGGCGACCATGCGACAGAACGACGACGGGAGCTTCAATCCGCTGGCGACGGTGGGCACGAGATACGAGGTGCGTCAGAACAAGGAGGTGCTGGAGAGGGCCCTCGCCGTGGTTGACGCATCCCGTGGCGACGCCGTCATCGACACCTGCGGAGTGCTCAAGGGTGGATCCCGCTTCTTCGCAACCATAGACCTCGGACCGCTTTCCGTGTCCTGCTCCGACGTCAACGACTCGCTGGCCCGTTACCTGGTCATCTCGGCCGGGCACGACGGCGTGTGGCCCATTCGCTACGCCAACACCGAGATCAGGGCCGTCTGCAACAATACGGTGGTTCTCGGGGAGCAACAAGCCAAGCGAGTGTTCACCGCCCGCCACACGAGAAACGTCGATTCCATCATTCGGGACGCCAGGGAGGCTCTAAACGTCGCCGTCACGTGGAAATCCGAGGTATCGCACTCGATCAACGACCTCGTTTCTCGCAAGAACCCGTCGCGGGTGATGCCCGACAAGGTTCTCTCCGTGGTTCAACCCAGGAAGAAGGGCGAATCGAAGAGAGAGCGAGAGTACAGGGAATCCATATGGGATCTGCTCTGCAAGGTCTACCTTTCCGACAGGAACGCAGGGGGGTACGGTCACAACGCTTGGTCGGCGTACAACGCCGCTTGCGAATACCTGGATCACTACAGACACACCAGTGGTTCCGAACTGGCGATGGCGAGCATGGACGAAAGCTCCGTAACCACGAAGAAGAAGCTGGCGGTGCAGAAAGTTTTGCTAGGTTAGCCGTGGCCGAGGAGGAGGGCGAGCACGACATGAGTAACGAATGGTCGCACGAGAGCGATTCCGACGGAGATGAATTGACGAACGTCTTCCCCGAGTATCTGGATGAAGACATAGAGATGCAGGCGTTACTCGACGAACGAGACGCGATCGTCGCGATGATAACCGAACGAAAGTTCGCCGAAGCCGTCAGGCAAATCAGGAACACCTCCGGGGAGTCCGGGGTGATGGAGCTCATATTCGCCGTGGAGAAGGCGACGGGCTGGCATATGGAGATCGTCGCCAGTAAGAGCGACGTGGAGGACACGATCTTCAACTGGTACGGCGTTTACGACGAAAAAGCCTGGAACAAGATACGGAACACGGAGTTGTGGGAGAAAATGACCTACGACGTCAACTTCGTTTCCAGAAGAGCCGTCGGCGAAATGGTGAGAGAGGTATCGCGGGATCCCGAGAGAAACTCGCCGAGAAACGTCGCCAGAAGAATTTTGTTCGATTTGTGGAAAGCCGTTGACTTGAAGTTGTCCTGAGGCTACGCTTTCGCTCCGAACGGAGGCTCAAATGCCGGTGAAAAAGGGAACTGTGCCCGAATCGAGAAATCCGTCGCAGAACAAGATTTCGGGACAGGTGGTCACGGAGAGACCGTCGCCGCCGGAGAACGGCAACTGCGCGGGCATGCCGACCTACTGGTGGTATGGAAGCGACGAAAGAGCCGGGCGCGACTTCTCCGAAGCCGTTCGGCTTTGCGCGACCTGCCCGATCAAGTACGAATGTCTCGCGTACTCGCTCGAATGGGAGGAATTCGGAATATGGGGGGGATTGACCGAGTATCAGCGCAGTCAGTTGCGCACGGCCCTCGGGTTGAACAAGAAATATCTGGACGACTCCAAACGACGCTTTTATCAGGATCAATCGGTCAGACTCGCTAAAAAGAAGATGGCGCTACGCAGGGTTACGGCGAGCCCCTGGTGACCTCCTCCACCGCCGCGAACTTCCTCTCGCGCCTCAACGGAGTTCGTCCGCAGGGCGCCAACAAGTGGATGGCGAGGTGTCCGTGTCGCAACGACGACAGGAACCCGTCCCTCTCGGTCAGGGACGACAACGGCAACGTGGGCGTGTACTGCCACCGAGGTAACGGTTGCAGTTTCGAGCAGATCTGCTCCGCCGTCGGGATGAAGCCCGCCGACCTGTTCGCCGACGCCCCGACTCCGGGCGCGACGACGGAAACCAAAAAGAAAAGCAAGAAGAAGAAACTCGTCAAGTCGTACAGGTACCACGACGAGAACGGCGAGTTCGTGTACGAGAAGCTCCGCTACGTCACGGAGGACGGCAAGAAGACGTTCCTGCAGCGACGACCCGATCCTTCGGTTCCCGGCGAATACGTCTACACGCTGGACGGAGTGCGAAAGGTTCTGTACAACCTGCCGGCCGTGCTCAGGGCGGTGAGCGAGGGCGAGCCCGTGTACGTCGTGGAGGGGGAGAAGGACGCCGACACTCTCTCCGCCATGGGATTCGTCGCCACGACGGGTCCGTCGGGAGCCGGGTCGGGGAAGTGGGAGCCGCAATTCAGCGAGTGGCTCGCCGGCGGGATCGTGGAGATCATCGCCGACAACGACGACGCAGGTATCGCCTACGCCTCGGAGATCCACGGGGCGCTGACCAAAGTCGGTTGCCAGGTGGCGATGAGCAGATCGCCGAACTTCAAGGACGTCACGGATCACTTGCAAGCCGGCCTTACCCTCGGCGAACTGCAGGAAATAGCACCGCTGTCGGCCGAGGAACTCGAGCAATCGGTGTCGCCGATGGAGGATCTCGCGCTGAGGGTCACCGACGTACTCACGGATCGCTCGATAAACGACTCCACGAAACTCGCCAGAGCGCAGGCGTTGATCGGCGGCGCGTATCAAAGCGAATCCGTGGACACGGGGCGCCTCGTGAAGTGGGACGACTTCATGCAGGAGGCCGACGACGGCACCTACGACTGGATCATCCCCGACATACTGGAGCGCAAGGAGCGCGTAATCGTCGTCGCCGCCGAGGGCGTGGGCAAGACGATGCTCGCCCGCCAGATCGCCATACTGTCGTCGTTCGGCATCCACCCGTTCTCGTTCCAGCCGATGCCACCCGTGAGAACCCTGTTCATAGACCTCGAGAACCCCGACCGCATCATTCGTCGCATGAGTAGGAACACCTTCATGCGGGCGAGACTGAGGGTGGAAAGGGAGTTCGGCATCAAGAAGCAACCGCTCAACGCCTCCCTCCTGATGAAACCCTCCGGCATAGACCTTCTACGCGAGGACGACCGCAACTACCTATTCCGCCAGATAGAGGCGACCAAGCCGGAGTTGATCATGTTCGGTCCGCTGTACAAGTCGTACGTGGATCCAGGCGGTCGCAACTCGGAGTCCGTCGCCGTGGAGGTCGCCAAGTTCCTCGACTCCGTCAAAGACGCCTACGACTGCGCGCTGTGGCTCGAGCACCACGCGCCGCTCGGCACGAGCATGGCCACCCGAGAGCTCCGGCCGTTCGGTTCCGCCGTGTGGTCGCGCTGGCCCGAGTTCGGCATATCGCTGACCCCCGACCCGCTGTCGCCCGACGGTTACACCTACGAGCTGCGCCACTTCCGAGGAGCGAGGGACGAGAGACAGTGGCCCAAGAAACTCAAGCGAGGACACATGTTCCCGTTCGAGATCTCCGAAGCAGCGACCGTGTACGCGCCGAGGGAGGACACCTTCCGCGGCGAGGAGCGGTTCTAGGCGTTGACGACGAACCCGCGGGGCAATAGGGTGTCGGTATGAGCAAAAAGAACGCGAGCAAAAAGAAGAAGACTGCGGGAGCCAGCAAGAAGAAACAGGTGACGGCAGAGGCCAGCAAGAAGAAACAGGCGAAGGAGCGAAAGAGGATCGTCGGCGAGTTCGCGGCGGCCCTGTGGAACCTCGCTCAGGTGGGCGTATTCTTCGCTCCGTCGGCGGATGCGTCCGAGGAGACGCACGAGATCTACCAGAACAACTATCCGCTCCACCTGATCAACTTCGCCAACAAGCATTTCGACGGGTTCGGCGCCGAGAGAACCGAGGAGACCACCGAGGAGTTGAGGCGCGATCTAGAGTGGCGCCGGATGGCGCCCGACTTGGAGAGAATCGGCATACGCCTCGCGGGCGGTATATTCGGCCTCAATGCCGACTTGCTTGGCCACGGTCTCGGGGACGATGTTGTGAGATAATCGTTGCATGGCGGAAAACAAGTCGTTGACGAGGGAGTTCCTCAGCGAGAGGGACACCAAGATCATGAAACTCAGGCAGGCCGGCGTATCCCTGACCGAGATCGGCAAGCGTTTCAATATGACCTCCCGTGGCGTAGCGACGAGAATCCGCAAGGTACTGGAGGACATGAACTCCGAGGCGCTGATGGCGTATCCGGAGTTGCTGAGGATGGAATTGGAGCGCCTCGACTCCCTACAGGCCGCCATATGGCCGATGACGCAACACCGCAAGGTCACCGCCGACGACGGTCAGGAGATACAGCTGGAGCCCGACGTGAAGGCGATACAACAGGTGCTGGGCATCATGGATCGCAGATCGCGTCTGCTCGGCATGGAGCGCACGAATATCTCCATCCAAATGGAGAGCAACCAGAACGTCAACGTCAGGGCGACCCTCGCCGGTGCAGAACCGGTGGACGAACTGAGAGCGGGATCCGCCGAGGCCGAATCCAGACAGTTGCTGGAGATCATGGGGCGTAGCGGCGTGCTTCCGCAAAGTACGGTAAATTCGATACTCGGAACGCAACCGATCATCGAGGGGGAGGTAGTGGAAAATGACGAAGGACTATCTGAACATGGGGAGCAAGCCGTTCCCGTTCGAGATCGGTCCGAGGAGGAGGAGAAGACTCAATGAAGTACTCGGCGTCGGGTTTCTTAAGATATCCAACTTCATCTCCGACATCGTGCACAATCCCATCGAGGGTTCCCCGCACGAAGCTTTTTCCGGAGAGTTGGTCAAGATCGTGAACGGGCTCCCCGAGCAGAACGAATACCAGGACAACATGAAAGCGGCGATGGACGCCGCCATGACGAACTCCCCGATGACCCGCAAGACGAACACCAACAGCGAACCGGGCAAGCCCGCGTCCAAGCAGTTTCTCATGCGCATGACGCAGGAGGAGCACGAGTCGTGGAAGGTCTTTTCCGATTCCCTCGGCGTGTCCATGGCGGAGATGGTCAGGGAAGCCGTGAGGGTACACATAGCCAACAACAAGGCGACGACCCCCGAACAATGCGATCGCACCGACTGCAGGCTCGTCTCGTACCCGTGGGGCGTGACCGTGTGTCAGCAGTGTGACAAAAAATGGAGATCCTGAGGCGAGAATCGCCGATACGATGAGCCGTCCTTCGGGGACGTAGCTCAGTGGCTAGAGCACCTGCCTTGCATGCAGGGGGTCGTGGGTTCGAGTCCCATCGTCTCCACGAATGATGATCGCCGACCATCACAATCGCTACGACTTCGGGGAATGGACTCCGATCGTCGCGATCGCCGTCGTCGCCTGCGCGACGCTGGGTTTCGTCCTCAAGATGATCTACGACGATCGCTGGTAGGTATTGACTTTCCCTCGGAAGTCTCCTATCGTTGCGCCGACCAAGATGAAGCACATCATCCACGTCCATCAGCAGAAGATTCGCAAGGGGCTGGACGCGATCATCGACCGCACGTACAAAGGATCCACGCACAGCAGGAGACTGATCATCGTCTGCCCGCATTGCGGGGAGAAGGCGGCGACGATGGTACAAAGCGATACGCCCGACGCATGCGGGGCTAGGGTGTGGATAGAAGCCCAACGAACCGAACAAGGAGCGACGAAATGACCAACAGGGATACGCACGACATCGTCACCTACGACAAAGAGCGAGAATGGGTGGCTACCGAGCTCGCCGACGTCCTGTACGGCGCCCAAGGGAGCTACTCGTCGGCGTTGTACAGACTAAGCAGAGTGTTGGTGGACCTGAAGGGCACCGATTTCGTTCGACGAGCCACCGAACAGATCGCCGAGGAGATGGCGACGAAAACCAGCGAAACGAAGACCGATCCCGTCGCCGAAGCGAGCCCGATACCCCGTCACACCAGGTTCGCCACCGCCGACGAGTCCTACAAGATGTTCGACGTCACCGGTAACCCGCGCAAGATTCTCGGCGGTTCGAAGGACGAATCGTGAACGAAAGAGAACGCGAGGAAGCGGCGGACTTGTTCCAGGACGAGATGGATCGTCGCGCCGAGGAGCACGTGTTGCTCCACGAGGCGAGGAAAACGATTCGTAGCACCAACATCCAACCCGATTTGGTCGCTCGGTTGCTGGCGGCGTCGGAACCGTGCCTGTTCCGCAATCAGTCGCAACCCGTCGTCACCCCGTACCAGATTTCGTCTCGCCTACTCGTCTCGTACGCGTTGTGTTGCGACTTCGCCAAGCAACACGCTAGAGAGCAGGTGGAGTTCTTCGAGCAACTGAATAGGGAGACGGAAAATGAACGAGTCTGATTTCGGGGAATCCAAGGTTCCGTTCACCGAGTCCAAGGTGTCGTTCCCGCCGTCGGAACGCATCCCGTGGGAGCGTGGCGAGTTCGGCGAGGATCAATTGATTCAACTGACGAGGTCCATCCTGGTCGCTTTGGCGACGATCAACGAAACGGTGCTCAGGATCGAGAAAGCGATGTCCGAGGGACGACGGTACCGATGAGCTCGCCGATCTTGACCGACATCGTCCTGGAGCGATTGGAGAACGAGGGCGACCTGTTCGCTGCGACGCTGCTGCTGGCTTCCCGTAAGAAGGGCATGACGATCGGTTACGAGTCGTTGATGCGTTTCGACGGTCGCTACTTCCCGATCAAGGACTCGGCGATCGGTGCGCTGAACCAACTGGTACGACTCGGCGTGGCCGAGGTCACGACTAAGCGCATCGGCAAAGCAGACGGCAGACCTGCGTGGACGATCACCGACTTCGGTCGTCAGGCAATCAGGCTCGTCTACGCCCGTGTGGGCGTTGCGACGGTTTCGGTTAGCCGAAAAGACGCTTGAACCAGTTCTTCTTCTTCTGAGGAACGAACGGCTTAGGCGACTCCCAGACCTTCGGAGCGACTGGCGCACTCGGGCCAGCGATCACGACGGGCTTCGGAGCCTCGGTCTTGGTCTCGGTCTTCGGAGCGCTCGCCTTCTTGACGGCTGAGTTCTTCTTGGCGGTTGTCTTCTTGGTGGTTTTCTTCTTTTGTGTCATGTCAACACAATAGTCAAGGGTTGTACGGTCGTAGGGGAACCACCTATCCGTGGCACCCGTAGCTATTATCGTAAAATTCTCGTATGGGAATCATGTACTCCGATCGGATGGGCAAGCTAGCCATGATCCTGGCGACCGCCGTTGAGAGCAAGGTGTCGGGGGTCAAGGAATGGGGCGTAGGCGAGGATCTCAACCAGTGCCTATACGGCTGGCGTGGCGACCAACTGGTGGTGCTGTCTCGGATGACCAACGCCATGCAGGCAAAGGATCCAGACTCAAGGTTCCTGGCGGTCGTCTCGGCTTCGGCGGTACTGAGACAGGGGTGGAAGATAGACGCATTGAGCATGGTCGCAGAGGGATTCGTATCGGACGATCCAGACGGGACGGATGGCAAGTCGTTCGCCAGCGAGTTCGCCCGTGGCAACAAATCGGTCAAGGAGGCGATCACCATATCTCACGTTGAGGGCGAGATGATCTCGTTCATCACCAAGGCTTACACCTATCGGGTTCCCAAGCAGATCGTATGGGAGGAGGAGGTGTTCATGCCTGGTAGACAGCGCATCGTCGGCAAGGACGGCATGTATCCGATCGCCATGTCAAAGGCTTTGCAGGTTGATCCTCTCGGGTTTGACGGCGAAGGCGAGGATTTCTATCGTGTCGTATGCGTCAACATGATTAGGCAGGGCTTCGAAACCAAGAGCTTCGTATGAACGGCGGACTGCGTTCGTTCGCCCGTGACGCTTTTTTGATGCCTATCGCACTGGCTTCGTTGGCGTTGACGGCTTTGCGAATGTCGCCTGGTCTGGTGTCGTCGTTGGTTCGTCTCCTACGAATCAAGGACGAACACGACGAGTCGCATGCGCCTTGATGTCGTCGTTGAACGAATGCGTTAGTGCGCTATCGTCGTAGCGATGACGGCTTACGAGACGATCGTTGAAGCGATCGGATTCATAGTGGGCGTTACGGCTCTCTTTGCGATCGGTCTGGCGTTCACGCTCTTCGTGCCTAAACGATAGGACGCTGAATATAGACGATCGTTGCGATGTACGACGATCGTTGCGATGTACGACGATCGTTGCGATGTACGACCATCGTGACGATGTACGACTACGACGATTGGCGGTTCGTGTACCCGTGGCACGTTTTGACGACGACGATGTATGGCTACGACGACGCACGACGAGGACGACTTGAGACGATCGTGACGATGTACTCGAGGATCATATGCGACGACGATGTCACGAGACGTACGACGATGGTGGCGACGCACGACGATGGTGACGACGCACGACGACGACGACGATATGTGGAGCGTACGACGATGTCACGAGACATACGACGATCGTGACGATGTACGACGATCGTGACGATGTACGACTACGACGATTGGTGGTTCGTGTACCCGTGGCATGTTTTGACGACGATTACCTGCGGTCGTATGTAGACGATCATCGTCGTGCATGTATATGTACGAATTGACTCTGTACGAATACGACGACGATCGTATGCGGATACGAACATGCGTCAATACGACTATCGCTATGTACGAATACGACTATGACGATGTATGAGATGTACGATGTTGAATATAGACGATCGTCTATATGTTGCTACGACGATGACG